>Ga0194039_1000336_pt1 | contig 29631 bp, 28 predicted proteins | sample JunL228m_MetaG_FD_148679 | JGI IMG/M metagenome (GOLD analysis project Ga0194039, IMG submission 148679) | Anoxic zone freshwater microbial communities from boreal shield lake in IISD Experimental Lakes Area, Ontario, Canada - Jun2016-L227-8m | ecosystem: Environmental > Aquatic > Freshwater >... | reverse complement strand
AAATCGTCGAAAATACCTGGTTCAATTCATAGTCGTAATTCTGGCCCGTATGGACGAGGATGTGATATGTATAATGTTCCAGTGCGGCGATAACCCGGCTCAGGCGGATGATTTCTGGCCGCGTGCCAACAACGGTCATGACTTTCATAGAGGTTCCCTTCGAATTCTTCACACCTTCATTACAAAGGCATCCGAAATATCCGGATCAAAAATTTCAGCCGCCCAGAAGAGCACGATCAGATCGTTTTGTCCCACGTTCTCGATGGAATGGGTGTATCCTGGAGGAATATCCACTACACGGAACTCATGGCCGGAAATGGGGTATTCGATAACATCTGCCCTCTGATCTCTGACATCTGGTCTTATATGACGAAAGCGGATCACCGCATCCCCTTCCAAGACGACAAACTTTTCCACCTTTGTATCATGATAATGGTTGCCCCTGGTGAAACCAGGCCGGGTGCGCGATACGAAAATCTGTCCTATTCGGGGCGATTTCAGCAGCTCGGCCAGTTCACCCCGTGGATCGATCCGCTGTGTCAATGGATATCCGAAGGAATCTACTGGAAGATACGAAATATAGGTCGCATAGAGGGCGCGTACAAAAGGATCGCCAATATCCGGTAGGGCAAGAGTAATCCGGCTGTCCCTAAAGCCTTGGATCGTGTCCGCTAAGGCAGACAGGGATATTCGATACGTCGGTTCCACCAGGCAATACTTACCATCTGAAACATGCAGGCGACCATTTAGGAGACCGATGAAGGCATGGACCACGTCGTCTACATAAACTAATTCAATTTCTCTTGCCGGATCGGAGATGGCGATGGGCAGATCACGGGCGATGCTGTGACAGAATGTGGCCACCACGGAATTGTAGTTGGGTCGGCACCATTTGCCGAAGACACCGTGTAGGCGAAAGATAAAGACCGAAGCCTCCGTTTCCCTGCCAAAGTTGAACACGGCTTCTTCCGCCTGGCGCTTGGAAAGTCCATAAGGGTTATCCAAGGCTGCCTGGGTTGATGAGGATAAAACCAACAAGGGCTTTCGTTCCAACCGCCACAAGGCATCGCAGATCTACCGCGTCAGATCGAAATTGCCGGACCTGAACTCCTCGACCCGCTCCGGCCGGTTCACCCCTGCCAAGTGATAAATCACATCCGATTTGGCCAACCCTTCCTCCAAAAGATCTGCCGAAGAGTCCAGATCGTATTCGATGATATCAACGCTGGCCCTTCGCATTAGGGCGACAATCAAGTTTTTCCCAATAAACCCCTTTGCCCCCGTAACCAATATTTTTATTGACTTATCACTCATCACTGTCCTTCCCGGATCGTTTACTCCTGTTCTCTGGTTTACAAGCTAAGCTTGCCCGTTTTCAAAGCATTCCTGACAAAATCAAGTTTAAGCAGCAACTCAATCATACCGTCCTCGTCGAGTCGCCGTGTATTGTGGGAATGGTAATCCTCATGGCCAGCAACCTTCGTCTCGCCCTCGGTGAAATAGCACGCATAGTTGAGATCGCGGATATCTGCGGGTATCCGGTAATAATCGCCCATATCTTCCGCACGTGACATCTCCTCCCGCGTCAGCAGTGTTTCATACAACTTTTCTCCATGACGGGTGCCGATAATGCGGATTTCGTTTTCGGCTTTGAACAGCTTCCTCAACGCGCGGGCAAGCATTTCAATTGTAGCTGCCGGGGCCTTTTGGACAAACACATCGCCAGGATTGCCATACTCAAATGCATATACCACGAGGTTCACCGCATCATCGATGGACATCATGAAGCGGGTCATATTCGGATCGGTAATGGTCAAGGGCTCCCCCACCAATATCTGGTTGATGAAAAGAGGAATGACGGAACCCCTGGACCCCATGACATTGCCGTAACGGGTACCGCAGAAGATTGTTCCTGAATCACCGTGGGCACGAGCCTTGGCGATCATGAGCTTTTCCATCAAGGCCTTTGACATCCCCATCGCATTGATGGGATAAACGGCCTTGTCGGTGCTGAGCACGATCATGTTCTTGATATTGAATGCCAAGGCGGCCGTCATGACGTTATCAGTGCCGATGGCGTTTGTTCGGATCGCCTCCAAGGGGAAGAATTCGCAGGACGGCACCTGCTTGAGCGCCGCTGCATGAAAAACCATGTCCACACCCCGCATGGCATGAAGGATGCTATCATAATCCCGGACATTCCCCAAGTAAAACTTTACCTTCGGATTTCGCAGAGCATTTCGCATTTCATCCTGCTTCTTTTCATCCCGAGAGAAGATGCGGATTTCGCCAATTTCAGTTTGCAGAAATCTGCGAAGAACAGCATGACCAAATGTACCTGTTCCACCGGTAATTATTAGCACTTTACCCTTAAACATCACATCACCCTTTGCTTTTCATGTTGTCATATATTTTCATATAGTTCGGCATTAAGGAATCATCTTGAAAGGGAATTCTCAAGTGATAAATTCACCGATCATCAGGATGCTAAACTCGCAACATGCGAATGCGCGACTGCAAGCCCAGCAAGGAACCCGAAAGTATCATCTGCACACCGAATCCAGGAGTAGGCTTTTGCCCGTTCAAAGGCTGCTGCGGCCTTACGCGCCCGCAGGAACGGGGATTCAATAAGTTCTCTTATAGCACGTGCGACGTCCTCTGGACGTTCGGGGTCGAAATAGATCCCGGCATCACCAAGTATTTCGGGCATCGGACCACAATTCGAGCAAGCGATGGGCAGGCCAGACGCCATTCCTTCCAGAAGAATATTTGGCATGTTTTCACAACTCGAAGCAAACAGGAATAAGTCCGCCCGGGCATAACGTGCCGGCAGATCGGCGTATGACACTGCGCCTGCATAACGGATGAAATCCCCCAAAGGATCGACCCGTTCTAAGGTTCTTTTCAACCGTTGCAGGGCTCGCGAGTATGCCGGACCTACCAATTCCAGAGCCACAGGAAACCCTTCATTTCGCAATTGCGCTACCGCTTCGGCAACCTGCCACTGATGCTTATACGTATCAACTATTGACACATAAAGAATCTGGTATGGCCGCTCAGCGGAATACTTGTTTACAGGCCACTGATTTTTGGGCAGCGTATTAAAATGTGCATAGATGCCGTGAGGAATGATCGTCGTTTTCCCCTTGGCTGTTCCGATTACCCGCATCACAGTATCTTGGGCATATTGCGTTAAAAAAATAAGCCCGTCAGCCAAGCGAAATGTTTGTGACTGGGTGCGACGCAGGGCCATTAATTTAAGCATCATCAAGGACAACCCATAACGTCGCAACTCAACCCATTCGAAGGGCAGTAAATTACGGCTCATGGTTATAACTGGGTTGAAATTGCCTGCATACGAACCCCCAGGAACGAATAGAACAGAACAATCTGCAGCCCTCGCAAGATCTGATAATTTAACACGCTGCCAATAAACCCGGTGCAACAATCTTTTATCGAGCTGGGTTTGATGGACTTTCACTAACCAAGATCGGTCTTCGATACAGTCTAAGGTTGCTTTCCCGCTCCAGACAACTACCTGCGAAAATCCGTGTGCCTGCGGATCTGCTGCCCGGAGCAGCTCAACCAAGTGAGTCACCCCGCCGCCCAGACGAAGGTTGGATGCATCAATGCCGAGGATCAAGCGGCTTATGGCCCCGTCCAACCAAGTGTCCTGCCTTCAGTACCTCGATGTCCGCAAGACCGGCTTCTGACAACCATCGGGCTACCGTCGCTGGAGTTTGTGGATTGTCATACTCTGGCGACAACCAATCAAAGGTATCTAACAAGGCCCACTCGTGGAGTTGTTGATCATTCAGTGGCAGGATTCCGGAATAATCGGCAACCGGTAGAAGGCGTTTCATCATGGCGCCCACCGCAGGAATCCGTCCAATCATCTGACTCAGCGGCAGCAACACAGGAATCATTCTTTGCAGGTGATGAAACAGCCGCTCTTTTTCCATTCTTTTCGAGAAAGGGCGAAGCCAGTACTTGGGTAGTAACACGCTCTTCCAGGATTTCTCATAGAAATCTACACAGAGCCGCCCTCTCCCCTTAACCATGGGTGGCAAGGCCGCAAAGGCCTTGGCGACATCCGGGGTGTGCTGCAATACACCAAGCGAATAAACAAACGAGAAAAACGCTTTCGGTAGCGGGGGCGCATAGATGTCGCCCTGTACGACATGCAGATTGGGGTAGTGATTCAGATTGGCATAACAGGCGTCAACAGCGCTCGAATAATCGAGCGCCACGACATGCGCCCCGGCCAATAAAGCAATTTCTGCAAAGCGGCCGGCACCGCAGCCAGCATCGAGCAGCCACTTGCCAGCCAGATCCCCTGGTTCCCACCTCGTCGCCTTCCAAAACCTGTCCGCTGAAATCGGATGACCGGAATAGCTGTCCAGTTGTGTCTTCCTGAATTTGTTCCATTGCATACCGAAGTTATCGGCATAATTCGATGCCGGCACAAAACGAGGGATAAAATCCCGGATAGGATAACGATGCCGTCCATCTTCTGAAACAAGCCAACCGGAATAAATCATCGCAGCCCGATGCACCGGTTCTTCCAGATAAAGCCTCTGCCCGGATATCGGACAACGGAGGATTTCTATCAGTTCTTCATTCATCAACAAGCCTTACAGTGAAATTTTATATTCTTTCCGCCACAATTCAAACAAGACCAATGCAAACAAGCGTTCACTGTTCGCCCGGCCTTTAGCCTGACCATCCAGCAAGCCTTTCACAAACTGTCGGTTAAAGAGCGTATCATTTGATCCCAAAAGCTTTTCATGGAAAAATTGCTGCCATGCCACATTTTGAAGCCATGACCCGAGGGGTATGGAGAACCCCTGTTTGCGCTGATGATCGAATTCCTTAGGCAGAAGGCGCGCCGCTAGCTTTTTCAGCAGCACCTTGCGAGAAGTCGGCGTGGCCTTCAGATACGACGGCACTTTGCCGAAGGCAAACTCGATAATGCGGTAGTCCAGAAATGGTGCACGGACTTCCAGCGAGTTCAGCATGCTGGTGCGATCCACCTTGACAAGGATATCTTCTGGTAAATAGTTTTCGAAATCCATACGTGTAGCCCGCTGCAACATATCAGCCGTCTGCGAGACGCGACCTTCACGGATTGCCTCGGCAACCGGCGACCAAGAATCTTGTCGAGCTATTAATCGACGACGCGTGCATTGATCGAAGTATAAAGCAATAAGGGGCACACCCCTTTTTAGATCAACAGCCAGCCCCTGCAGCCAATTGCGACCCTTGAAGCCTACGGGCAAGAGTGCACCCGCCGCCCTCGCCAGAGAAACCCGCACGCCTTGTGGAAACCTGCCCAGCCACCGCTGCATCCATAAAAGACGATCGTAGTGCCCATAACCACCAAACAATTCATCCCCTCCGTCACCCCCCAAGGCCACGGTGCAATGTTGACGCACCAGTTTACTGACGAGATATGTTGGAATCATCGACGAATCCACCATCGGCTCATCGAACTGCCGGGCAAGCAGAGGCAGGAGGTCAACGGTTACATCAGCGGCTTCCAATTCGATATGCTTCGTGCCGAAGTGCCGGGCAATCAACCGGGCGTGGTTTGTTTCATCATACAGGCCATAACCTGGGAAACGGATGGTAAATGTACTGACCTTCGCTGCCGCCCGCACTGCCATTGCCGTCACCAGACTGGAATCCACACCGCCACTCAAGAGCACGCCTACCGGCACATCGGCCACCAACTGTCGGCGGACAGCATCTTCCAGCAGAACGTCCATCTCGACCAGCAATTCGTCTTCAGATATTTGATCCGCTGTAGCGCTGCCATCGTAGTCCGGCAATTGCCAGTAACGCCACACCCGTGATTTACCGCTTTCCAAATCGAACAAGAGTGCATGCGCAGGCGGCAGTTTGTTCACTCCCTGCAGTATGCATCGGTCGCCAGGCACATATCCATACGCCAGGTAACAATCCAGGGCTTCCGGATCGATCCGCCGCGGGAAGTCCGGGGCCGCCATGAGTGCTTTCAGCTCGGATGCGAAGGCAATGGATCCGTTTGCCTGACGGTAAAATAATGGCTTTTCGCCCGCGCGATCCCGAGCCAGGAAAAGACGCCGCTTATTTTGATCGTATATCCCGAACGCGAACATACCGCTGAAATGCAGTAGGGAGTCGGTTCCCCATTCCCGATACGCCGAAAGTACGACTTCCGTGTCGCTTGTTGAACGGAAGACATGCCCTAATGACTGTAATTCCTTTTTCAGGTCCTGGTAGTTGTATATCTCCCCATTGAATACTACACAGAACACGCCGGTGGCGTCCAACATCGGCTGATGGCCGGCAGGCGACAGATCGATGATCGAAAGCCGACGATGCGCCAACCCCATACGCCCGTCCGCCGACCACCACTCCCCAGCATCGTCGGGGCCACGGTGCGTTATGGCATCCCGCCCGGCAACAAGCCATTGGCGATGGGAAACCGGTGCGTTAGAGGCAATGCCTATGATGCCACACATCAGATAATCAACTCGTACTGCATCTAAAAATTGGGTGTGTAGCCATATGCCTTCTTAATGCGCATAATCATGCAATCACATAGCTTTTCACCAAACAGGAAAAGCCCCCACTTGTATACGAAATAGTAAGGGGTGCATCCAAAGCCAATCTCTGTCTCAAGTCTTTTAGCATATTGCAGAAATGTACCAACGCCTCGCCTACGTTGAATAGAAAGAAACGGATAAGAATATTTTGATAAATCTATTTTGACTCGATCAGTGAGTCGAGTTCCGTGTTGCTTGTCGAGGTATTCCGTCAGCTCAAAATAAGCCTTGGTAAAATTAATCGAATTATCCAGTGAAATCGAGCCCGGCGTGTAACGACTTTTCTCCGCTGCGGAGGAGCCAAACATCGGCTTATCATCGCGAAATGATTGCACTGCTTGAGCCACAGGAAAATCACAATATATGGATTCATGGGCAAGACAGACCTTTGCCATCAAATAGACCTGATACAACAACGTACCGTCCAATTCGGCGGTGGCAACTGATAGTGCATCATCCCTTGATATCGTAAAGCCACTAATCGAAACACTACGTTTAAAAAGCCAGGCCACAGTTTCTTCTCCCGGGGGCAAGACCGTGGTTTTTGAGAGATAGCGGAAGTTCTCAATACCGCCACCAGGATGGACGGCAATATATGAGCGTAGGACATATTTCTTGTTAACATTCTCTTTGAGAAATTCAAGAAAGCGGGTCAGTGCCTTTGGCACAAAAAGGTCATCGTCACCCATGTACATGACAAAGCGACCTGCGGCCACCTCGACAAGACGCCGCACGTTGCCGTCATACCCAAGATTTAACTCGTTTTCGAAGTAGCGGACTTGATAAGGCAAACGACTCGCAAATAAATCCACCGCGGATCGAATTTGCTCCCTTTTTGGCGAATGATCTTCACAAATAACAATTTCGATGTTGTTTGGGTCACAATCGATTGATTCGAGAAGATCCGAAATCTGACGGGGTCTGTTATAGCTGGGGATACAAATAGACAGCAGAGGTCTCATTGTTCAAGCATTCCAGGCTCGCGAGGTTGCATAACAAATACATTTTGCTTCACGCCATAACTCGTCTTGCAACCCTCACAAACAATCTGATCTTTTTGCCGTACCAATTTTTCGCCGCGGCATTTTGGACAAAGGAGGAGCTCCAACAAATCTATATGTTTATTTCGTCTGCTTTGTGAGAATATTAGACGAATAAATGTAAGGAGTCCCGTTCTTACTGTTTGTTTAATCCCATCGACCAGTTCATTTGGTCTCTGTATATCCACCGGATTCCACGAGGAATCCACCGCGGAATTTATAACCAGGAAGTTTATTTTGTCTTTCCAGTAGTAACGAATATGGAAATCTGCTGGATGTTCCGGAATAAGCTTCTGTGACACTATAAGCTTGGCACGCTGTTCGTACAGTTCAACAAGCTCTGCATCGACTACCCATGCAAGTTTTTTTCTGATTACAAGGCCATCATCTCGTAACGTCACTTCGAGCCGGTGGTCCTTGTATGGGTTGATACGTTCCATAAAGGCATCGGGGGTTTCAATATAGCCAGCATATGCCACCCGCTGCAACTCCGCCAAAAACTTCTGTGGATCTGGCGTATGTTCAAGTACATGAGCAGCAATTACGAAGTCAAAGGCCTTATCCCTGAATGGCAGTTTTTCACCAAATGCCAAGACTGTGGGACGATCATGAACGAGTGGCTCCCAGTGTCTCTCACGCGTTTCTTGATAAGCGTCAAGCAGAACGTTAGCTCGGGGGTAAGGATTCCCCCCTGATCCAACTTCAAGGACCAACGCGGCACGATCAACAGGGCAGTGCAATCGGCGGAGGGACCAGGCAATTTTCTCTTGACCTATCAAATTAAAGAAACGCATTAAACGTGAACAGGTTTTCATCACTTATTAACCTTCATCGTTTCGCCTCAACAAACAGAGATTCTTCTGACCGGTTATCGAGTATCTCTATATCAGGGGTACAGCCTTCCCGGAAATTGCAGCGACAAATATTCTGGAAACCAGTTTGCTTCATCGCTTCCTCAAGCATTAAATAATCATACATGTATTTATGGCAAGCATAGTAGCTTTCATCGCTATCGACAAAAAAATAAGATGATAACATCTTGTCTTTTTCGCCTTTCGTATAAAGAGACAATGCATACTCAAGATCAGGAACAGAAATTCGTACTGTGCCGCCTGGCTTTAGGGCGCGATAGATTTCCTTCAGAAGGGTTTCGGCATCCTTTCGGAAAAGGTGTTCGATGAAATGCGATGTATATAGAAAATCAACCACACCTGTTGTTATGGGGAGACCATAAGCCAGATCGTGATGAATAAATCGATGCGTGCCAAGAATTCGGCAGTAGTCGGCTTCGGTGTAATATTGGTTAGCCCCACTGAATCTATAGGCTATCCGATGCAGGAAAGTGGGGAATGTGGAGATAAATGCATTGAGACTCCCATCGATATTGATCCATCCTGGCGCAACTGCCAAACCACAGCCTATATTAACCTTGATCAGCGCGTTACCGGTTGGTAAAGACAATCGTCGTCGCCGTTTTAGACGACCTAGCAAAGCGATGTTGCTATCAATTACTCGTCTTAACGCTCTTATGGCTTATCCTCCTGCATGTCGGCCATCCAAGCCAAAACCTGCCGCATACGCGAAACCACATCATGGCCATCCGTGTGTACTCGCCTGAAACCGGCCTCCGCCACTGCTTGTAGGCGTGGTTCATCGGTCAAGTAACATTCTATTTTAGCCATCATTTCCTCGGGGGTTCGAAAAAAATCTGCCTCTTCGCCTTCACGGAATAAGCTGGCGAGGTCTTCAGTGTATTCGGAAATCATTAAGGTGCGGGTGGCAGGAATTTCAAAGCAACGGCGCGTATAGGTGTCACGATTTAGTTTTGATAAGAAACATAAGGCAACTCGCGCTCCGCATAATGCGCGATTATAATCATCACCCCAAACCAGGCGCACCGGTATCTGCCCCGCAAGATCCGGCGAACGACTAATGACGGGATCCCAGTCATAGCCGGGCCCAAATAGACGCAAGCGCCAACCGCGACGTGTGATATATTCCAGCAAGGCTACCCTTTGGTCGTGTTCATAATGCCCAATAAACACCACATCACAGCCGTAGCAATCCATATCATCTTTCGTCATAGATACAGTATGATTAATCCATGGGACAAACCATGACCTTAACAGTTCCACTTGTCTGGCACCGACATTTCGATATTGTTCAAGATTATGATGGCGATAGGCAAACATCAAATCATATTCTGGTACCGCTTTCAAAAAATGACGCCATAGCCAAGGGGGATGTCCCGGTGCAAACGGATCGTCATTGTTGTAGCTGAATATTTGACACTTTGGAATACTTTGCTTTATTTTTGAAATAGTTGCAGCGGTTATGTGGGTGCCTCTATAAATAAAAATCAGATCAGGTTCAAAATGATCTGCTTTCCCTTTGAGATCACGATTCAATTTGTATATCTGTGGACCCCAAACAAATTTGTTCTGGCCACGAAGCCACTGTCGAGCAATGAAGTTGCGCTTATTAAAATATTTATGCCAGTAGAAAACTTCTACATGGTGTCCAAGCTTAGAAAATGCCTCGGCCACCGCTCTTTCATGTATTTCGGAGTATCCATCTCCAACAACCAGTATTTTCATTTTACCCTTATTACGGCGATACAATGAGCAATTATAGCTCTATCCAGTGCGCTGGTATCAAACCATGAAATCCCCAATTTGTTTTTTCGATTTTATCTTGAAAAATTTTTGGTGTTGTTACTATTTTTCCCTTAGTTCCCCCCAGCCATGCGCCCCACCAGCTGAAGGTGCTGTTGGCAATGATGAAGTGACTGCACTGGGTCATCAGCCACAGGTCGGCGAAGGCGTTTTCGTCGCCATGGTTGTGAGACACACAGGTAATGCGCTGATCCGGTAACGGAATGTAGGCGCGCGCGGCAGCAGGGCGGTCGGAAAACACGAAATAATGTGGGCTTTGAAGCCGCGTTTCCATCCATGCCACCGCGCGGGCATAGTAGTCGCGGGGCACATTGTAGAGACATGTCTCAGACTCATCAAAGAAGCGCACATGCACCGCTACAGCAAGGCTGTCGCAGATACGTGCCACTATGGCCGTGTTGGCCGCATCGGTGGGCGGCTTGATCCGCAGATCGCTACGAATCGTTTGCTCCACGTCCTTGAAATAGTTTTCACTTTGCCAATACCCTTCCAGGTACAGCGTTCCACGGAGCTTGATTTGTAGCAGGCGCGGGTCTAATTCGATACCTTCCTGCTGAATGTAGCTTCGTTCTTCGAACGGACGCCGAAGGTTGTAAGTACGTTTAATATAACGTCGAATACGATAGAACGGCTCCAGACGCTCCCCAGCCGTAGCCGTGCGGCAGGGAATACTGAAATGGGTGAGCTGATATCGTCGTTTGTAAACAGTGTCGTAGACAAAGCCGCTGACATCGTCGATAACCAACTCCGCATTGTTAGCAAGTGCCAATCGGCGAGCCGCGGCATAGCAAAAGAGCTGGTTACCAAGGCCCCCGAAAATGCGGGTGATGATTATAGTTGTCACTTAGAGGCACCTGAAACGGCAAAGTGCTCTACAGTTTTTACCTTGGAGTGAATTGATCGACTATGACGCAACACAATACCATAGCCAGCAGCCATGTGAATCCACCAAAGCAAGTATCCAGCATTATCCTGGGAAATTCCCATGAAAATCATCGCCCAACTCATTGAAATAAAGACTTTTTCAATAGGCAGCAAATGTGGGAATACCCGCAATATAAAACCACCTTTAAAGAGCAAATAGAAAAACATGGCATAGAAAATAATTGAGAAAACGCCCCATGAGGCTATGAAATACACTAAATCGGACTCGGGGGCACCCCAAAATAACCCGGTTTTTTTTATTGACTCACTGGCAAAATTTGCTAACAATGACGCATTGTTGTCGGCGACAAATACGTGATAGCCACCATTGCCCAGTCCAAAAGGCATCGATAACATTGTGGTGAATGCAAACTTCAGGGAACTAAATCGATCATAAGCACCTCCGACAAAAATAATAATATCAGATAGATATAAGTAACCAAATGCCATCCCCGGAATTAACATGATAGTCGACGCAAACATTAACCTCGGTCGCCTAGTCAAGAATAACCATGTAGCCCAGAGAGCCAGACCTAAAAAAAGCGTTCTAATAGTCGTTAATCCAACAGGGATTAGTAATACTATCAGTGCAACAAACAAAATATTTTTCTTTTTGCTCTGATGTCTCCAAAAATGAAAATTGAGTAACATCAAATAACAAAGAAAATTTCCGAACGCCTGTTTCTCAATTCCTACTGTGCAACCAAGTACCCACAGGGCAGAACTATAGTCATAAGTGCCATTGTATATAGGAATTTCAGAGAAATTAGAAAATGTATAAATTATCAATAAAAGCGCAAGCAAGATTGAACATATATTAAGAGTACCAAGAATACTGGCCTGAATAACCTCCAAATCAAACCGCGAAGCTTTTGCCAAAACATTGACGATTACTATCGAAATAAAGACAAAACCCAACCAATTTAGTAGCCACTTTGTTGAAGCGTAATCTGTTAATGCATAATTCGCAAACAGCATCACTAAAAGCAACGCCGATAGCGATAAAGAGGCAGGTGAAAAGCTCTTTGTTGATGCAATAAAGATCCACGAAAATAAAATCAGTGCCGCGTAGTTAAAAAATCGGCTAATTGGGATATCATTCAGAGCGGGATCTACGGTACCCAACTGACTGAATATATTGATGAAAGGATACCACGCCAAAAAAAGCGTCATGACCCATATCACGAAGCGCCAATTCACACCCAGACCAGTTCTGTTATAATTCAATGGACTTGAATGCGGCATAGGAGACGAGTTCAACCTCCTCTCCGTTCATATAAGTCGCCATTGAAAGACAATTATGCATCTCCAAATTGGTAATGACCTGCCACAACTTCGGCCACCGCTTCATATACAAACTTCCCTCCTGTTCAGCTGCTATAAAGTTAGGAGATAACCACAGTCAAATACAAGATTGCGCAGCATTTTGGGATCACACACAAATATAGTTTGTCTCATTACTCCGGCAATTAAACATGATCATTAATTTCTCGCAAAGGCCGTATTTACTGCAAATGGTTAGTTGGAATGGCTATATTTAGTTGCCGGTGTAATAACATCATTGCGCTGCATCTCCTTAGGTCTTACGAAATGTAAAAATACCCAGAGCGTATGGCTGCTCACTGAGGCTCTTAAAATCTTTCTCTGGTTCAAGCGACGCAATAAGTATGCCTTCTCGTCCAACCCAAGCGAACTCTTTGAGAAATAGTTGATTTTGAGCTGCAAGTGCGATAACAGTCCGAGGGTCAACAACTCGTTGTCCGTTAAATTCGACCCTTTCAATTCCAACAGGTACAGAGAGATAAAATGTACCGCCCCTAGATAACATACTCACCATGTTTCGCAAACCAGTCTCAAAACCTTTGGTATCAAGCTTATCGCCGTACCGACCCAACCCGAAATGTTCTAACGCATGCAAACAGGAAAGGGAATCACAATAATCAGATACCAACCCATCAGGGTTTATCAAATCCTTTTCTTTAAAAAAAACGCTCGGGATCTTTACACTCAAGGGACGTATATCAAACACTTCTATTTCCCGAAAGCTGGCCACATGAGCAACGAATCCATCCACCCGGGAGCCAATATCCACATGCCTTTCCGGCTTAGCAGCAAATATCTTTTTAGCCACCAACAAATCCTGCCAGAAGTATTCATTCTTAGTTGTGCCGCCTTCCTCGTACCAGTCATGAAGACAGGGCATCAATTCAAGACGCCCAGTGTAGCTGGAACGGAAGCGGAATAAATCGCGTACATAACGCGGCAGTCCCTGGAGCGATTGAAGTGTCTTTCTTGGGTCAATGCCAAATTGGGCATTGAGCAACCAATAGGTCCGTAGGAGTATAGTCCGTATATTCATTATTCTTGATTTACTTCCCGAAACAGGAAGTTATAAGTGTTTAATTCTATAATACCCTTCGAAACCAAGTCGAGATATTCCATCGTTATTGGACGCATATCTCGATCAACACTGAATGCTTGATAACCATTTTGGAAAAACAATTGAAATGTGCTCTTAAAATCGGGATTAATATCAACACCGGATGGTTGATTATCTTTAGTCACTATTTCGACAAGCCATATTGGCTTTGGATTATTGGCGAGCATTATGGTTGCGCCCTCCAGCATACGTTTTTCCCCACCCTCAATGTCAACTACAATAAGCACCTTTTCCCCTTGCAACCGGGTAGCAAGCACAACATCCATGGTTGAAGTCGGCACAAGCGACACATAGCTTTCGGGGATACCAGCCCAGCCCTTTACAATAGACGCACCTGTGTTACCCCCGTATATATCGAGAACGCCTACGCTATTGGACAATGCTATTGGATATACTTGAGTACCAAACCATCCATTAGTTTTAATGTTTTTGCAAAGATAGCGAAGATTTCTTTCAATTGGTTCAAATGCTATTACTGACTTTCCCATACTCAGCGCATGGCAACAGTAATATCCTATATTTGCGCCTACATTAACCAGAATATCGACATCCTGAAGAACATTCCTGACGAGTTCAGTTTCAACGGGCTCAAAAGTTCCCTGTGCCATGGCTGCATTTCCAGCCAATTTGAATCCCCAGGGCGTCGCTTTTGGCTCTTCCATGAAATCCATTTGATCACGAACACTTCGATACAGAGCCGATATGCAAGGGAATCGGCTAAAGAGAGGCCTCATTAATGAAATTGGCCATGTTGTTTTGAACATTTATCTACTCCTTCATGCCTCCCTTAAGTATCCTTTTGAGCTTAAGGGCTTGTCGTGCGCTACCCAGTCAAATTGCCTTAACAACATGCCCCTCGCAGCAAGCTTCAGGGAATTTAATCTGAGAGATTAATGAACATTTTGGACAAAAAAGCTCGATAGTGTCTCACGATCGCCAACAGTTTATCTTCACTATTAACTCTCTTTTATGTTCTTCAAGGACGAAATACTGCCAAGCAATTATAGCGTAACCAGTTGTGAGGATCAGTATATTTACCCCTGCACTAAAAAGAGAAAAAATCATGAGATGCTTCAAGAGTATGATTACCCCGACAACCAGAAAGATGCTGGCAAGCCCTTTAGTTACAGTTAGGCTAGGTTTTTTGCTAATTTTTAAAACTTTAATCTTTACAAAGTAGGTACAGCCTACGAGAGCTGAAAGAACACAGAGGAGTGCCCACGCACAAGCAGTTCCAGTAATACCAAATTTTACTGTCAGAATCCATGTCATCAAAACGTGAAAGGGGGCTTGAATGATTGTTATAAGTGTTATAAGCTTTGGATTATATACCTGTAAGAATGTAGAGAAAACCCAAGAAACACCCGCGAAAAAAATACCTAAAGCCATGATTTGCATCACTAAGATGCTTTTCGTAAAATCCGTCCCCATCCAGAAGACAAGAATGTCCTTCGCAAAAAGAATGAGCACCAAACAAGGAAGACCATAAAGCAACATAAAATATTTCAAGGAATTTGATAAAAGGACTGAGCTCTTCTCTTCATTGACCCCATGGAATAGGCTAACTAGAGGGAAAATAATTGGCGTAATGCTGGCCCCAACAAGTCCTACTTTGCTCGTTAAGTTCCAGGGGACGTTATAGTACGTGATTGCGGCAAGAGAGATGAGAGATCCGACAATAACAGAATGAATATTGAAAACAACCCCATTTGTAAGTCTCTGAATCGCAAGTAATCCACCGAAAGCAATCATTTTCTTCAAACTTAAAATATCCAGAAAAAATATTTTTTTTCGGGGAATTACTCCATAGCTAATAATTAACCAAATAACCATAATGATAAGTTCCATAATAACCATCCAGAAGATAACAATAGGGAGACCATAACCACAATAAATAACTACCACCGGGATAAGGGCTGCCATAATCAAATAGGGGATTTGGACAAAATTCACGAGATCGAATCGCTGATATGCTTGGAGCACACCGATCGAAACAGATCGAACAAGAAGAGCAAGAATAAGCGGTGAAGCAATCATGAAGACTTTCTGCATCTCTTCAATCATGTCAGGTTCGACAGCAAAAACATATTTCATAAGGAGGGGCGATACAGTGAGAAATAGAAGTGTTGCAGCGAGCCCCACCAAGAAAACAACAGATAGGGATGTCCAAAATATCTGAACAACCTTTTTAGTCTCACCTCTGCCTATGGCATCAGCGGTAAATCTCGTCGTTGCTATACCCATTCCTATATCGAATACGCTAAAATAATCAATAATGACCCGTACCAAAGAGAAAATGCCATAGCGCATCACTCCAAGACCGTCTACAACATAAGGCAGTGTAAAAAACACCACAAACATAGGAATGACCTGACCTACGAGGTTCATAAACGCGTTTCTTATCAACGCCCATTTTGTTATATTCACATACAGAGACATTCATCTTCTTCATTATGAGCTATTTTAAGATCATAAGGTGCTCATCGTTATTTTGCTGCTATCTTTTTCGGGGATTTAGTGAAAAAGGAGATAATTCCTATTATTAAGTCCAGTCAAGCCTGTCTTTGATAATATTCCACAACCCAACCCTCCTTAAAAAGTATCTCACAACCTGATACATTGTAATGTTCAGAAGATTTCTAATTTTTGTTGCATAATATTTTTTCCTGATCTGCGGTAAATCCATACTGCCAACACTACCTACAATACAAGATGATCCATTCCGAAAATTGTGCACAATGCCACCACTAAAAACTTTTCTTCTATATAACCTTATTAATTCTAAGTATGATCGATCCATTAACTGACTTTTTTCCATGCAAATTTGCGAAAGTGCATCATGATGAATCCTTCCATAATTTGCAATTACCGGCACAAAATATGGCAAGTATCCTTGAGTAATGAAGGCATAGACAAAATCAAGAAGGATATTATCTTTAAATAAAGATTTATCGATATCTTTTGGAAAACAAGAAACGAATACATTACGCCGTGTACATTGATTACCTTCGTACATTACATGTCCACTAGCTAGCCAAAATGGAAGGAATGCTTGCATCTGTGGAGGTGCAGAATCAAAATACTCTGGGGTAACAATTTTTTGAAGGAATCCATCTTCTGACATACACTGAGGCAACCCCCACACCATCGAAATTTCATCATTCCCATCCATGATTTCAACACATTTCATAAACCAGTCTTTATATAGAAAACCATCTGAAGTACAACATTGAATGATGTACTTCCCGGTTGCCATTGAAGTAGCCTTTATATATGCTTCACTGACAGATTCATCTTTCTCTGAGATAAATATTATATGTGGATATTCTCTTATTATATCTATCGTCTCATCGGTTGAACCACCATCAACGATTATATGTTCGAAGTCCTTAAAGGACTGACTCATCACGGACTCGATCATATCCCGTAAAAACATCCCTTGATTCAGTGAAGGTGTTATGACTGAAATTTTTGGCACCTTATCTTGCCTCCATAAATTTATTTACATCCCCTTGCTAACTTAAAGCTCCAAAGCATATATTTAAGTCGTTTTCATCACACAGGAACGCGATTCAATTGAAAGCAAAGCGCTTCAATTTTTTCCTCTTCCAATCCTGGATAATTTCCAATATACCAGCCAAAAAAGTGAACGTGATTCACATTCGGATATCGCTCAAATTCATTGCCCATGATTTTGCGCAAGTATGGCTGGCGCAATTGGTTGCCGCCGCCGGAGAGACCACGTCTAAATTCGACCCCGTGTTGTCTTAACGATTGTTCAACCAAGTCACGGAGGACGGTGTCAGGTTCTTTGAGCACAAGAGTAAAGGCATAATTGCAACTGCCCTCTACTGCAAAATCAGTCTGGTATTTGCTCGGGTCAAGAAGAGAAAGGAATAGTTCAAGATTGCGCTGGCGTATCTTGTTATTCGTATCCAGCCTCTTTAGCTGTGAACGGCCAATTACTGCGCCAATCTCATTGGGGCGCACATTGTAAGCAGGGAAGGCAAAGATAAAGGCTGGATTAAGGTCGGGATGGCTTTTTACATATGAGTGCTTAATTTCGTCTAACGTCGCTTCGCGCACCATACCGTGGGAACGTAACATGCGCACAGTCTCATAGATATTGCAATCGTTGGTGCAAATCACTCCGCCTTCGATGGTGCTCATGTGGTGAGCATAGTAGAATGAAAAATTGGACATGAGCCCGAATGTGCCAAGCTTATGCCCATTGAAGGTCGCGCCATGCGACTCACATACATCCTCAATCAAGGGGATGTTGCGGCGCTTCAGTTCATATATTAGCTGCTGTGTGAGGGCATTGTAGCCAAGGATATGCGTAATAAAGACAGCGCGTGTATTGTGGTTGAGCTTGTCCAGCACCTGTGCTGTGTCCATGCCAAGCGTACACCGGTCAATGTCAACAAAAACCGGTGTAAAACCGTTCTGGAGAACTGCGGCAATATCGGATACCCATGTTAGGGGTGGGACGATGACCTCTCCTAGCCCAAACATCTCCTTAAGCGCGGCCATGGTCAGGAGGTTGGCAGAGGCACCCGAATTGACAAAGACACTGTATTTGACGCCAAGCCATTCGGACCATTCACGCTCAAATTCAAGCGTCTGCTTGGAGTGGGTCAACGGCGGATCGTCTTGTGATAAGTAGGCAATTACCGCGTCAAGGTCAGTGCGGGTAATATTATTTTTCATCAAAGGCAAGTTCAAGCTCTGTTCGGTTAACATTTGCAATATACCTTTCGATACCAGTCATATGTGATCGTCAGTCCCTCTCTCAAGGAAAATTGGGGAGACCATCCCAAGTCTCTTATTTTACTATTGTCGAGGCTTTTTACGGGCATCCCGTCCGGTTTGCTCGTGTCATATGCAATCGATCCATTAAACCCTACGACCTCGCAAATTGATTCCGCCAGCTCCCGGATGGAAAAGGCCGCGCCACTTCCCAAATTAATGGGTTTCGGTTCGTCATAATTATCCATGATGAACAGGCATGCATCGGCCAGATCGTCCATAAAGATGAATTCCCTTAGTGGTTTCCCCGTTCCCCAAACTTCCACCTGTTTTCTATTATTTACTTTTGCCTCATGCATTTTACGAATCAAGGAAGCCACAACATGTGAATCTTCATCACTGAAATCATCACCTGTTCCAAAAGCATTGGCTGGAACTCCTACAATGAAAGTTGAACCATATTGGGAACTGTAAGCCTGACATAACTTGATACCGGCAATCTTGGCTACGGCATATGCCTCATTGGTAGGTTCAAGAAGACCTGTGAGAAGAGAAGCCTCCTTCATGGGCTGAGCGCAATCCCGAGGGTAACTACACGAACTGGCAAGATAGAGCAATTTTTTAACATTATAGCAGCGAGCGCATTCGATAATGTTGCAAGCAATTAAAAGATTATCCAGCATGAGCTCTGCCGGATATTTTATGTTCGCAGCAATACCGCCGGTTTTCCCTGCCGCAAGGAACACGAACTCGGGTTTTCTTTCGCGAAAAAGTGTTTCAACCTGGTTGACATCTTTTAAGTTCGCGTCATTTTCGCTGAAAATATTACAGTGGCCCGCTTTTTCCAAAGCACGCTGAATTGCTGCACCAATCAGCGTGTTTCCACCAGCTACATATATGGCACTATTCACATTCATTCTTTTCGGTTGGCCTATCCTGCTTGGGTGCTTTACACCAACGGCCGTTTGCGTTGGTCGTAATCGTCGAATGCCTTTTGTTGATAGGCAAGAAGGCCTGCGTCAGATACTTTTGAAAGATTAGCGGCTACGTGTTGAAAATATGTATGGTCCCCCAAGTCTTGCGCCCCTTCATCAGAAATAATGCCTTGTGCCACTGCCATGTCGAAAAACCGGGTGCCCGGATACGGTGTGGCGATAAGGAATTTCGATTGGTCGGCGTCCAATTCAGTGGCAAAATCGATCGTTTGCTGGATGGTTTCATGGGTGTCGCCAGGATGGCCGATGATATAACTGGCGAGGAAAGGCATTTTAGCTGCCTTCAACACAGTGCACCCGGTGCGAATCTGATCTTTGGTAAGGTTTTTGCCCATTGTTTTTAAAATTGCATCATTGCCACTCTCCACTCCTATAGCCACCGCAAAGCAACCGGCTTTTTTAAGCTTTTTGGTTATTTCCAGATCTATTGTATCAACACGTACTTGTGCATAAAACCGGATATCTAAGCAGCGTGCAATCACACCCTCGCAAAATTCGATGATTCGTTTCCGCTGCAATGTAAAGGTATCGTCGTAGAACATAAACTCGCGGATATTATATTTGTTAATCGCCTCTTCAATCTCCGCCAATATATTAGCTGGTGAGCGGTAGCGGACCCGTCGCCCCCACACGACGCGAGAACCACAGAAGTAACAGTCATAAGGACAGCCCCGTGCCGACATCAGTCCTAAGTGTGGTCCCTCATAAAAGGCAGAATCCACATAATGGTCAAGTTTGAGCAGATCCCAAGCGGGAAATGGTAATGCGTCCAAATCAATAATGAATGGACGAACTGGGTTTATATGTATCTTACCATTGTGCCGATAGATAAGATTGGCAACCTCATCAACCGGCTTGCCGACAGCAATATTATTTATTAATTCGAGAAAAGCTACTTCCCCTTCACCAACCACGCCGTAATCAACAGCCTTTTCCTTCAAGACATGTTTAGACAATCCGGTTACGTGTGGGCCGCCAACCACCGTAATTACCTCCGGATTGATCCGCTTGCATTCGGCGGCGATATCCATAGCGATAGGGAATCGCGGAGTCAGACAAGTGATGCCTACCACTTGAGGGTTGTTGAATAAAATCAGACGGGCAATCTCCTCTAAATTACCGCCTTCGATATCTAAATCTACGATCTTCGGTTCGTGGCCATTTTGACGCACATAGGCGGCAAGCAAGGCCAAGTTGGTGGGGGTGCGGCAAACTTTCTGCATTTCCCATTTTCCACTGCGTTGCATGTTAGGCGGTTGCACTAGAGTGATCTTCATCCTATATCTCCTTAATCTAAAATGGCTGCTCCAACGTCTTTGCTGCGACAGGACTGGGCCAGCAATAGACTCCAGGTTGGTGTTTCTATCGCCGTATATGTCTTACTTAGATCCTGATATGCCTTTGCTGAAGAATCTGGTTCAACAAAAAGTATGTCTAAGCGACGATTTAGGGTGGTCATATTCATTAGCGTATTTGGAGAATCTCACGGGCGGCATTAAGAATATCATTGCTGCCAACGTAGAATGCCTCCTCTAAAGTGAAACCAGAGGGGGTCGGCACGTCTGGACATGCCACACGGCGAATGGGGGCCTTTAAAAGCTCGAAGCCCTTTTCTGCAACCAGCGCAGATATTTCTGCCGTTATGCCACCGGTTTTCCAACCGCAATCAGCAATCACCAAGCAGCCCGTTTTTGACACAGAACGAAGGATAATTTCTTCATCTAACGGGCGGAGGGTTCTTAGATCGATCACTTCTGCCTCTATCCCTTCCTTTGATAATTCCTCCGCCGCTTTGTAAGCTTCCGTCACCATATGTGAGATCGCGACAAAAGTAATATCCTTCCCCTGCTTCCTGATGATTCCCTTACCAATGGGAACACGGAAGGGCGCTTCTGGAACAAAACCCTTATTGCGAAAGTTTAAACGGTGTTCGATGATCAAGACCGGATTATTGTCCGCAACGGCGGAAAGCATGAGTCCCTTGGCATCATAACAGGTACTTGGCATGATTAGCTTGAGTCCCGGAATGTGCATGAAAAGTCCCTGAAGGGCCTGAGAATGCTGCGCCGCAGATCCCCATCCCCGGCCTATACATGCCCAAACAACCAAAGGGACATTTACAGCGCCGCCGAACATGTAATACCATTTCGATGCATGATTAACGAGCTGATCCATCGTCAACAAGAGGAAATCCGGCCGATTATGAAAATATACAGGTCGCATGCCGCCGATAGCGGCACCTATTGAAATACCTGTTAAAGCATTCTCGGCTAACGCTGTATCAAACACACGTTGATTTCCGTATTTTTTATGAAGATTCAGCGTTGTACCGAACATGGCACCTGGATCATCCACGCCTTGACCCATGACGAAAACACGTGGATCCACTTCCAGGGCCTGATCCAGCGCTTCGCGGATAGCCTCGTGATACGCTATTCTTCGGACGTTTTCATCTGATTCCAAGTGGTAATCAGGCTCATTCAATTCAGGTTTTATTTTTGACCAAGGCATATTTAATCACAAAATAAGTATTTCGTTACAGCGCTCGCTTTGGGCAGCGGACTTTCCTGCGCAAAGTGAAACGCTTCATTAATCTCACGATCGATTATCGCTTCCATTTCTATTAATTTTTCTTCATTCAGAATCCCATTATCACGAAGCTCCTGTAAATAATTTTTTACCGGGCATTTTGATTCCCATGCTCTTATTTCCTCAGGCGGCCGATAACCAAGCTTCTCATCAGAACCAGCGCCGGCATGCCCCCGGACGCGATAAGTTTTACACTCGATAAATGAAGGCCCTTGCTTTTTGCGGGCACGCTGCACTGCATTTTGCGCCGCTTCATAAACTTCCAGGACAGAATTCCCGTTAACCTTATATGAAGTCATCAGGTCAGCGGGCGTTTTATGAAAAATAATTTCACCGGCTTGCCGTGCCGATACATGGGAACACACGGAGAATTGATTATTTTCATAAACAAATATTACGGGCAATTTCTTAAGAATGGCAAAATTAATACTTTCATAGAGGACACCCTCGTCGGCAGCACCGTCACCGAAAAAAATGACGCTAACTCGGTCTTCCCCTTTCATCTGAATTGAAAAACCTAATCCCGTGCCAATAGGGATTCCGCCACCTACAATGGATGAACTCCCAATATGACCAACAGAGGTGTCAACCAAATGCATAGACCCTCCGTGGCCTTTTGAACAACCCGTTTCCCGGCAATAAAGCTCGGCAATCAAGGCTTTCAGATCGCCACCTTTTGCCAGATAGTGGCCATGACTCCGGTGGCTACTTGATATATAGTCGTTATGGTATAGGTTGGCACAAACGCCAACGGCAATTGCCTCCTGCCCGATGCTTAAATGAATCGGAGTCTTCATTTCATCTAAATGGTAAAGGGATTCAATATGTAGCTGAACCTTATGAATCCTGAGCATATCAAAATATAATTTTATGAGTAGTTTTTGTGGATAATTGTTGAGATCCATACTTAATTTCCAATTCCTTTAGCTGTCAATTCCTGGAAGGGTGTAATTGAATTTTTTCTTCTTTCCTCGTCCAAGTCAGGGTGATTGTCCCGAGGATCATAGAAAATGATTTGACTCCCTGCGGATTCAAACTGAAATGGAACATAAATTAGCTTATTGAATTTTTTTATAATCTTTTTCTGCGCTTCCGGCGGCACAAAAAGGAGCATAAACCCGCCGCCGCCGGCTCCGAGAAGTTTACCGCCGATTGCGCCCAATTTCCGTGCTTGGTTATATAGCTCATCCACATACTGGTTTGTAACTTTTTCACTCAGACCACACTTTATCAGCCATGCTTCATGAAGCAGTTCTCCAAAATGTCTGATGTTTGTATTGCTGTTGAGAATGGTAATCGCTTCCCCAACAAGCCGCTGAAATTCGTTCATCGGTTTTTCACGTGATTCTATACCGTTGACATAGGTCTCCGCCACGTGTTGTGCCGTGCGTTTGATCCCTGTATAGAAAAGCATCATGTGCGCGCTTAGTTCTTCCATCCTCGTTCTTTTGATAGTTATCGGCGTTACAGAGATTTCGCCATTGGGCAAGAAACGGATATGATTAAGTCCGCCATATGCGGCCAAAACCTGATCTTGAGAACCAACCGTTTCCTTAAGTATTTGCTGCTCAAGGTAAATACTTTCTTTCGCCAGTCGGTGTTTATCGATCATCTGCCCCTTGAGAGCATACAAGGCATGAAGAAGACCAACTACAAATGAAGAACTTGAGCCGATACCACTACGCGCGGGAAGATCACCATCATGGTGAATTTCGATGCCTCTGTCTATATTTAGAAAACGTAACCCCTCCCGGACGGCAGGATGCTGAATTTCATCAATTGAAAAACAACTTTCCATTTTCGAATAGACAATTCTGATTCGATGTTCAAAGAATGGTGGCAAATAACGGCATGTTAGATAACAGTATTTATCTATGGTGGTCGCAAGGACCTGACCACCATTTTTCAGGTACCAGCCGGGATAATCTGTACCACCACCAAAAAATGAAACTCGATATGGAGTTCTGGTAATTATCATATTTGTTTAAAGAAGCCTCCTGCCTTTGTAAAGTCTTCAGGTGTACCAACATCCAAGAATCGACCGTCATTCATAAATCCATAGAACTTTTTCCCGATCAGGGACGGGAAAATTTCTTTTTCCAACGACACGAACCGCTTGTCTGGAATTTCAGAGATGATCGCCCTATCTATTAAATAGATCCCCGCATTGATCCATCCAGGGCCTGTAAATGATCCCTTTTCTTCAAACGCCAAGACATGATTCTGATCATTTATGCTAATGCGGCCATACCTGTTGGTATCGCTGACAAAAGTCAAGAGAATAGAGGCAAATGCTTCATTTTGTTCATGGAAAGACCAATATTCTCTTAAGTCATATTGGCAATATGAATCTCCATTCATTATTAAAATACTGCCCGAGCTTAAAAGATCATTCGCATTGCGGAGCGCCCCACCAGTACCAAGGGGTTCATATTCGTATGAATAGCGCAAAGACAGATTTTCATATGACGGCCCTATTTCTGATTCTATGTATTTCCCCATGTATCCCACGCAAAGGATAACATCCTTCAAGCCCGCATTGCTTATTTGATCCAATAGATAGGTCAAAAAAGGTCGTCCATTAATCAACGCCATAACTTTGGGGCGATCACTAACAACAGGCTTCAACCTTGTACCTAAGCCCCCCACAAGGATGGCTACACTAATATTCGACGGGAAAATCAATGTAAATCTACGACTTATATGTTCTTAAACGAGCTTCTGCCAAGCATGCGATAGCCCTTTAATAATTCCTTAATCCCGTCATCAATGGATCTCTTTGCCTCAAAACCAGCTTCCCGCAAGCGCTGATTTGAAACAATATAATTACGCTTATCAGGATCACTGCCGACTTCTGAAAAATGAATGAAGAAATTTGGCACATAATCTTTCACCTTTAGCGCCAATTGCTCCTTGGAAAGATTTGCGGCATCAAGACCAACGTTATAAGGCCTGCCTTTCATTTTATCCGTATTTTTAAGACAGTAGCAAAAACAATCAGCCACATCACGAATATGAACATAATTACGTTTGAAGTCTTTTTCGAAAATCACAATATAGCCATCTGTTATTGCTGCATAGACGAAGTGATTCACAAGAAGATCGATACGCATTCGGGGTGACATTCCAAAAACGGTGGCTAATCTCAATGTAATCGTGTTGGGGCTATTGAGTAGATCCTTTTCTGCCTCGCATTTTGTCTGGCCATAAAGCGTGATGGGCTCAAGCGGTGTTTCCTCTGTGCAGAAGATATCCCCAGATTTAGTACCATAACCACTGTTCGTAGTTGGATAAATAACCCATTGCGAAGGGCTTCGCAGCCGATTTATCATTTTTATTGCATCAAGGTTGACGGACGTAGCCGCCCAGGGATCGCGGTCACACGCTGGCGCGCCTACCACAGCCGCCAAGGGTATTATGACATCAACATTATTGATTAGCTGCTTAATCGTCTTCTCATCCCTTACATCCCCCCGAACAAAATTAAATTTCTCGTGTGCACAAAGATGAAAAAGCGAACCTTGCCCATGAGCAAGATTGTCAAGCACGGTTACACTGTAACCATCCCTCAATAAATGCTCACAGAGAATAGATCCTAAAAAACCCGCACCACCGGTTACTAATACATTAATCGACATCTTTGATCTCCTTCAATTTAATTTAGTGCCTTAATTATCAGATTTGTCTCCGATTTAAAAAGGCATGGGTAGATCGTACAGTTTATCTTTTTCATACGTATGTGTCACGGCAGCTTCCTTTGTTTATTCTCGTACACCTTAATCCGTTCAATATAATCAAGAAGAAATACGACAAATATTGCGGCAATAAGGCTTAGAGCACCGGTACTTATGATTATTTTCCTTATTTGTGAATTTGAAGGTTTCACGGTAATGACGAGAGGGGATAATGTTCCATTGGCAATTAAAACATCTGACTTAACAACCGCCATTTTGCTTTTCTTCAAAATCTGCTGGAGATTAGAAATATCTATCGAAAGATTAGAATCTTTCATAATGTAATCAGATGGATTAGCACTAACAAAGGCTTCTGGTTCTTTCTTAATCACATCCGTCAGATACTTCAAAAAAGCAAGATTCGCCTTCTTGGCTTCTATAAGATTCTTTAGTTTAAAATTGGATTCTTCTATAAGATTCTTTAGTTTCGAATTTTCTTCTTCTTTTATCCTTGCAATCTCTTCCTTGATTTCTGGCAAATTACGAATATAACGTGATATGTCTTCAAAGGCCTGTGGAATAGCATCGGCTGCTTTTGCATCAATAACTATGCTAACTTTATCGGTGGAATTTTTAGAAAGTGATAACAATACGCGTTTAATTGTGCCCGGATTATTGGTAAATATTTTACCTTTTGGGATATCATCAATGTTCCCGACAAATCTAACTATATTTTGGGCAGTTATTACAGAACTGATATTGGGGACAGGTGAGACAGGATAACTTATTTCAGCTTCACCTACGTAATAACGGGGAACACTGAAACTCGCGATAGTTGCTATCACTAATGGAATAAGAAATATGCCTATAAAAATCTTTTTCCTCTTTACAAGAACTTTCCAGTAGTCGTAAATATTCATTTCTTCAGCTGAATTTATTTCGCTCTCTAACTTTGTGTTCACAGTGCCTCCTCTTTTTTCTCCTATTCAATCTCCTTGATGAAGGGGGTAAACTCAGGTACAATCTTTTGCAACTCTCGTTTAATGGCTTCTGCGTTGAAGGTATCGGCTACAGCTATCAACTCATTGATCATAGAGCTAAGAATAGTAATATCGCCGTGGTTCCCCTGGATGACCTTGATCTTTTGGTGAGAGGTCGGCATGATGCCCTCACCAACCGTAATTAGTTCCTCGTAAAGCTTCTCGCCGGGGCGCAAGCCAATGAACTCGATGGGGATATCCCGGTACGGCTCAAAGCCGTGGAGGCGAATCACGTCTCTCGCCATATCCACAATTTTCACGGGTTTGCCCATATCTAGGATGAATACTTCACCGCCCTGGCCCATAGCCCCAGCCTGTAGAATCAACTGGGCCGCTTCGGGAATACTCATGAAATAGCGGGTCACCTCCGGATGGGTCACCGTTACCGGTTTGCCCTGGCTAATCTGTTGCTGAAAAATCGGAATTACGGAACCTGAACTCCCGATGACATTCCCGAAACGTACGGAAACAAAGCGGGTTTGCGACTGGCCATTCAAAGAGGCCAGTAACATTTCGGCAACCCTTTTTGCCGCCCCCATAACGTTCGTCGGCCGCACCGCCTTATCTGTCGATACAAGCACAAAACGCTCCACCCCTGATTCCGTTGCGGTCAGGGCCAGATTGCGTGTTCCGACAACATTGTTGTATACCGTTTCCCGTGGGTGGATTTCCTGAAGATGCACATGTTTATAAGCAGCGGCATGAAATATTACCTCGGGCTTGAAATCGCCAATGGTCTGACGGACTGACCGCAGGTCACGAATATCCGTAAGGTAAGTTTTCATTTGAAGATCAGGGAAATGCTGACGGCACATCATATCAATCTGGAATAGATTAAATTCACTGAAATCAAGCAGCCCCAGGGCCCCGGGACGATACTGGCAAACCTGCCGGACCAGTTCGCTGCCAATTGAGCCGCCCGCCCCGGTAATCAGGATACGTTTGTTATTATATAATCTACAGAGTAAATCCTTCTCCAGGTGGATCTCTTCCCGGCCAAGAATATCCTCGATACGGACTTCCCGCAAGGCCTTTACCGATACTTTACCGTCAATGAGTTCCCCGATGCTGGGCATGGTCCGGAAACGTTTGCCTGTTTCTTCACAGAACTTCACAATCCGACGCATTTGCTCTCCCTTCGCAGAGGGAATCGCAATGAGGATTTCATCAAAATCATCGCGGAACTGATGGATTTCATCCACCGCACCCATGATAAGAACCCCATGTATGGCTTTCCCCTGTTTCTGGGCATCATCGTCAAGGAAACCAACAGATTTCAATTTTAACGATGGATTTTCAATAATTTCCCGAACGGCCTTTTCTCCGGCGGCGCCGGCGCCGATGATCAACATTCGCTTATCCATAGACTTCTTCTTCGCCAGCATCCAGAAAGAGTCACTACTATTGGCTAGGAGCAGGCGTACGCCAATTCGGACACCGCCCACGGAAAGAATGGTTAATAACCAGTCAATAACAAAAATTCCGCGGGAATATCCCTCAAAGCGGTAGATATACAGGACGGCCAAGACTAGAATCAGAGAAGAAACGACCGTCACCCTGACAACTCTTCTCAGATCTTCCAAACTTGTATATCGCCACATACCTCGATAAAGACCAAACAGGGCAAAACAGGAGATCTTCAACACAAGAAGATACGGCAAGGTTTGAATGATTCGTTGCCATTCATAGGCAGGCAATTGCGTCTCATAACGGAGCAGATAAGCGCCAATGTAGGCAGCAGCAACCAACACGGCGTCTATAAGGAGCATATAATAGAAATTCTTGTTACGGATAAGTTTCTTCATGGAAGGATCGATTTCCTGATCATTCTCAAGTCATAGAGGATAAAAGCCAGAAGAAAGCCGATTACAAGCGATATAACCGCTGCCAAAAGCATATTTTTGGCAATCCTTATCTTATACCCACTCTGCACAACCATCGGTTCCTGAATGACCTGAATTGATTTTCCTTCATAAATGATCTTTGTCAACGTATCGAGCTGCCTTTTAAAAAGGAGCACCTCCATGTCCAATTTCTGATATTCTTTTTGTCTCTCACTCAAGCTAATCTCAATGTTTTTAATAACAAGATCATCCCTTTTAGGTTCCTTCTTTACCCTTGTCAAATCGCTTTTTAAACGTTCTATTTCATTCAATTTTTTCATTCTGTCCAAACCGGCTTGTGACACCTGTTTTTTTATGGAATCCATGTAGTTTGATGAAACGGTCTGTAATTTTTCCTGCCGTTCCCTATCATAGAAGTTCGATAATTGTCCAATGAGGGCATTCACAACCCTTAACCCCATGGCAGGGTCTCTCGTTTCATGAACAACCAGAATCACATCCGTCCCCACTGGAAATATTGTGCTAATTTTGAGAGGCTCTTGAGGATCCAGATTGACGGAATGATAGATTGATCTGTTAAAGATTCCCTCCGAAATCAGCCGCTCAAGTCCAGCGGGTGTTACCAGTGGAGTTATAGAGCCGTTGTCGCTCAAAAATGATCCGGGTTTTATTGTAAAGGTCACATCATAGGGCGAAATCTTTACATAACTTATGACACCGACAACGATCACGGATGCGATAATCAGCAGCAGGATCAGCAATTTGCCGTGAATAATAGCCTTTATATAGTCAGAACCTTTCATGTAAACATATGATTCCATGGACCTAGCTCCTCTCTACTTTAGACCCTCAACATTTTACTTCTGTTTACGAATGTCACTTCCATGTTTCTAAGAAGCTAAACGAGAGGTTTACACAATTACAGGTGGGTGCTTGTTGCTATTTTTATCTTGAGACCTTTGCGCAACTCGTCAAGTTTTTCATCCTTGGTTCACCAATTTGTCGCCGAAAAGGCGGCTATGCAAAGATAAGCTCATGTTATTACTTGACATTTAATCTATTTTGTGCCAT
>Ga0194039_1000333_pt1 | contig 29797 bp, 21 predicted proteins | sample JunL228m_MetaG_FD_148679 | JGI IMG/M metagenome (GOLD analysis project Ga0194039, IMG submission 148679) | Anoxic zone freshwater microbial communities from boreal shield lake in IISD Experimental Lakes Area, Ontario, Canada - Jun2016-L227-8m | ecosystem: Environmental > Aquatic > Freshwater >... | reverse complement strand
ACCTGCTGCTGATGCAGTGGATATTTTTTGACCCTTTCTTTGTATTTGCCATAACCTGGATAATTTACTATACTGTTTGTTACCGCTTTTTCAGCGGGAGGACTTTCGCAAAAGCGATCACCGGGTTACAGGTCGTTGCCCGGGATGGTGAAATCGCAAACCCACGGCAAATTGCGATGCGTGAGTTGGTGTGCAAATTTGTCCTCCTGCTTCTTATCCCCTCTTACCTCATCCACTGTCAGCATTTTTATGTAAAGTCACAGGTATGGGCCACATTGGCAGTTGTGGTTATTGTTGTTGTTGCCATGCTGATATTGTTTTTTATTTATAAAAGACCCTGGTGGGAATTGATATCTTCCACGAAAACAATTAAAAACAGGGAAAGCCGCGGGCTCGTCCGCCTGGCCTCATTCCTTGCCATTGCAGGGATATTTGTTCTTACCATCTGCATTAAGATATCCTATTGCGGCAGCGAACGAAAATACTTCCGCACCAGAAATATACCCGGATTTCCTGTTAATGCAGAAACCAGAGAGTATGCGGCTTTTATCAAAACGCAATCGGCCGACCCTGTGGAATATGTCTTCAGGCTGTTTGAAAAATACGACCTGGTGGTGCTGGATGAAAGGATACATCCCGAAGATACCCAGTATGAGCTGATATCCAGAATAGTCGGTGATCCCAGGTTTGCCGTTAATGTTGGCAACATTTACACGGAATTGATTTCTCAATCCTACCAGGACAGCCTAACGCATTATCTGAACACTGTATTCCCGAACGAGGATACCCTGAACAAAGCCACTGCCTGGCTGGAAACCAATACCGACGGCCTCTGGCCTTTATGGGGTAATACCAACCTGTTTGATTTCCTGAAATTTGTGAATAATATCAATACGCATTCAGCCGACAGTTTAAAGATCAACTGGTATTGTACCGACATCCCCATGGACTGGGCTAAAATGAACGCATCAAAATATAAGGACCTGCCCCGAAAGGAAAAGAGGGACAAGATAATGGCCGACCGTATTACATCCATATACAGGTATAAAGAGACAAATAATGAAAAGAGGAAAAAAGGACTTGTGATCATGAACTGGATGCACGGTTATGGCCTCATCAGGGACGGGAACGGAGTAAAGACCAGCCATTACTTCAATAAGCATTATACAACGGCCATCCTCATGGATTCCCTTCCCATGAAGGTCTGCAATGTGATCATCAACCGGGCTCCTCTTGGCCTTTTCAGTACTTCTTTCGGTCCGGCACAGCATGGAAAATGGGATAAAGCCTTTGAGCTGGCGGGGAATCCCGATGCTGGTTTCGACTTTGGAAACAGCCCGTTCGGCAACGATAACTTTGACGATTTTCTTTGGAATTCCTCATCCGAATTAAAGTACAAAGATGTGTTTACCGGATTTATTTTTTACAAACCCCTGGAACAGCACATACAGACAGACGGCTTCCCGTATATGTTTTATAATTTTAAGGATACCCTGCTAAGGAGGTCTTCCTGTATTGGTGAATCCTATAAAGAAAACATAAGGGAGTATATGAGTAATAATGGAGGTAAAACTGAAGCCAGGATTATCCCTTATGCAATTGATTATAATCTCATTATGAACATTTGTATCCCCATCATCATTGGGCTTACCCTGCTCCTTTGCTTTCTGAATTATATTACAACCTTAAAACGGTATGAATAGTGATCCGATGAAGGTGAAGTCACTCATTGCCTGGCTCACCAGCCGGAAACCAAAAACAAAATAAAAAAAACTCATGTATTGGTTCATCCCGAAACCTGGAAATATGATTACTCATAACACAACGACAGGCTCATCTCAGCAGAAACCACACAGGTTTTTGCCGGGTATGATATCCTTAGTCCTCCTTCTTAGCACCATTTCACTCAATGCCCAGGTCGTTAAAAAAGACAGTATGACTGATATTGACGGCAATGCCTATAAAACCGTAGTAATCGGCCAATACGAATGGATGGCTGAGAATCTTAAAACCGCAACATACAATAACGGGAAAAAAATTCCCCGTATCAGCGACAGCACTGCATGGCCAATTCTGGTCACCGGTGCATTTTGCTGGTACAACAATAATGAAAACTATTCCCTTTCCTACGGGGCGCTTTACAACTGGTATGCTGTGAGCACCGGCCTGCTTTGCCCCGATGGCTGGAGAGTCCCTGATGATGAAGAATGGAAGATTCTCGAAGGTTGTGCCGATACACGCTTCGGAATCGGCAATCAGGTCTGGGACAAATCTGCAGGGCGCGGACATGATGCAGGACAACGGCTCATGGCCGTTTCAGGCTGGAGTTCAGGAGGGAACGGCTCTGATGATCTCGGTTTCGCAGCTCTGCCAGGCGGCGAGCGCGGAAGCAACGGCCGCTACTTTCTCAGGGGAAGAAGCGGATTCTGGTGGACCGGTACCATGTATAACGAGCAGGGAGCCTGGTTCAGGAATATGATCTATGGAGTGGAAGATATTAACCGCAGCACCCATCCCAAATGGGTTGGGTTCTCGGTGCGTTGTTTAAGAGATAAATAACAGGGAATCATCGTGTGATTATCTGATTACCAAATTAACAGCAGAAAAATCATGAATACGAAAAAAAAAGAAACCACAGCTTCAACACAACGTAAACAACTGAGGTTATGGCCCGGTGTCGTCATCGTAATACTTCTATGGTCTGTAAGGTTTATCATGCCTTTTTTCATACCCGATGCAACAATAATTGGTGTCTTCGGCGGACTCGTTTGCGGTTTGCTGATCATTGTGTGGTGGGCTTTCTTCAGCAGGGCGCCAGGATTTGACCGATGGTTTGGTGTAGTCCTTATGATCGCAGCCATTGCCGCGACATCACTGTTCCTCCACAAGTCAATGGCAACAGCGATGATGGGTTTGATGTTCTTCGTTTATGCAGTGCCCTGGCTTTGCCTAGTGTTTGTTATCTGGGCTTTAACCTGCAGCCGCCTCCCCAATATTCCCCGGCGCTTAAGCATGGCCGTTGTAATCCTTCTTGCTTCAGGTTTCTGGGCGTTACTTCGTACTGATGGGATGGACGGTCAGACCCACCAGGATTTTGCCTGGAGGTGGGCCAAAACCTCAGAGGAAATACTCCTTTCCCGGTCTAAAGAGAAATTAAAACCGGTCCCCATTGATCCGGCAGCAATGGCTAAAGAAGCTGAATGGCCAGGCTTTCGGGGGCCTCACCGCGACGCCGTCATCCATGGATTGGAGATCAAAACCGATTGGAATAATTCACCTCCGCATGAGATCTGGCGGCGAGCTGTCGGACCGGCCTGCTCCTCATTCGCAATCCGGGGTTCTTTGCTTTACACCCAGGAACAGCGTGGTGAATATGAAATGGTAACCTGCTACAGCCTGAATACCGGAGAGCCTGTTTGGCAGCATAGTGATCCGGCCCGTTTCTGGGATGCACATGCCGGAGCAGGTCCCCGTTCCACACCGGCCATCAGCAAGGGCCGTATTTATACCCTGGGCGCCACGGGAATACTTAACGTGCTTGATGCTTATGACGGAAAAGTGGTTTGGTCCCGCAATGCAGCAAACGATACTAAAGTGAAACTCCCGGGCTGGGGTTACACTGGTTCGCCCCTGGTTGACGACAGCCTGGTTTTTATTCCTGTAGCAGGTGAGCTCCTTGCGTATGATATTGTTTCCGGGAATAAGCGCTGGTCGGGCCCTGACGGCGGGGAAAGCTACAGTTCCCCTCATCTGCTGACTGTTGATGGAATCAAACAAATCGTATTCCTGAACGGATCAGGCGCGACTGGCTTCTCACCTGCCGATGGCAAAGAGCTTTGGAGGTTGCCGATGGAAGGCAGCCAGATCGTTCAGCCGGCACTTGCAAATGGAAACGATATTTTTATAAGCTCAGGAGATATGCAGGGAATGCAGAGTATTTCTGTCAGCAGCAGATCGGGTAAATGGTCTGTTAAAGAACGCTGGAAGTCAACCGGCGTAAACCCCTACTTTAACGACTTTGTCATTCACAAAGGACATGCTTACGGATTTGCCGGTCCCAGCCTTGCCTGTATTGATATTGAAAAAGGCTCACGTTGCTGGAAAGGCGGGCATTATGGCGGACAGATCCTCCTTCTTGCCGACCAGGATCTTCTCCTGGTACTTTCAGAGAAAGGAGATCTTGCGCTGGTTAATGCAAGCCCTGACCAATACAAAGAAGTTGCACGTTTCACTGCAATCAAAGGCAAGACATGGAATCACCCGGTATTGGCCGGAAATATCCTTGTTGTTCGCAACACCACTGAAATGGCGGCTTTTCGCCTACCCCTTGCTGTAAACAAAACCGGTAATAAATATTGATTGAAATGACAAGACTATACTCGGAACTGGCAAGCATTTATCATGAAATGTACCGGCATGTTTTTGACTATGATAAGGAATTTGATTTTTATGATAAAATTCTGAAAAGCAGCAACTGCAGGAAAATTCTGGAGATCGGCTGTGGCTCGGGCATGCTTGCCCGCCGACTCCTGAAAAGCGGATATGACTATCTTGGTCTGGATTTGTTTGATGAAATGCTGGACATTGCAAGGAAGGAGACAAATTCAGACAGGTTTACCCGATGTGACATGCGAAACCTAAGATTTGACGGGCAATTTGACGCTGTTCTCATAACCGGCCGTTCAATCGCTTATGTCATAGAAAACAAGGGCATCCTTGACACATTAAACGGCGTTCACAGGGCACTGAGGCCTGATGGATTGTTCATTTTTGGTGTTTTCGAAGCAAATGGGATTTTTGACAATTTCAATGATTTTGAACAGACCATCGAGCACGAAAATAAAAAAATCAGGAGGATAAGCAAACTAAATAAAAACCTCTCAACCGGCTGGACTTATGACTGGCATGCCAGGTATATTATTGAACAGGAAAACCAGATATCGGAATACAATGATATCACAACCCTGCGCGCATTTACAAAGGATGAGATCTTACTGTTTTTGAATTTGACAGGCTTCCGGGTAAAGGAAATAATCATTGAAGGAAAAGCATTGACACTGATTGCAGAGCGAGGCAAATAAATCCAAAGCCTGGCCAGTATCCACTAATAAATTACTTAAATATCATGAATCCAAAGGTTGATATATTTCTAAGTAAAGCCGATAAATGGCGGGAAGAATTCGAAAAATTGAGAATGATCGTTCTTGACAGTCAGCTGACAGAGAAACTGAAATGGGGTGTTCCCTGTTATACATTCCAGAATAGAAACCTGGTTTTAATTCATGGATTTAAGGAATACTGTGCGCTTCTGTTTTTCAAGGGTGCCTTGTTAAAGGATACCCATGGTATCCTTATCAGGCAAACTGAAAATGTGCAGGCATCCCGACAGGTCCGCTTCACAGGTATCCGGGAAATTATTGAGTTGGAGTCTATCCTGAAAGCCTTTGTTCATGAAGCCATCGAAGTTGAAAAAGCCGGTTTAAAAGTGGAATTGAAAAAGACTTCAGAATACCCCATTCCATTAGAATTTCAGAACAAGCTGGATGAAAACGCCTCTTTAAAAGCTTCTTTTAAGGCATTGACACCGGGGCGGCAAAGAGCATACCTGTTTTATTTTTCTCAACCCAAACAATCCAAAACCCGGGAGTCAAGGATAGAAAAATATGTTTCGCAAATTCTCAATGGCAAGGGATTGAACGATCAATGAAAATTCATAAAAGTATGTAACTTTATCGCATAATCAGTCCATCCTCCATGAGCCTTTACGAGCAACTACAGAAAGCCAAAAGCGAAGAAGACGTCAAGGATGCCTACATCAAAGCCCTTGGATTGAAAGGCTATTCCAAAAATCTCATCGATATCCAGACCAAAGAGATCTGGTTCGAAGCTAAGGATAGCGGAAAAATCTCCACCTATGCCATGTTCACCCAACTTATGCATTATGTTCAGGATGCCCTGAATAAAGGAGACTACATTCCGCCTTTCCTGGCCGTTATCGATACACAGAAGGCTGCCCTGATGAAAAGCGAGGATGTTCTGCCTTTTCTTGCTAAAAAGACCATCCGCTGGGGTAAATCGGCAAGCAATTACACCCAGGAAGCCCTGGATGCCATCTCAGCCCATATCGGTACCCACTTCGTCTCATTTAAAATTGAGACCCATGAAGAGGAATTCATCAATACCGTAAAGAATGCGATAAAGAACGGGGATATCATCCGCACACAGATCACGCCCAACAACTTGAAACAAGTGTTTGACAAATGGGTGCAGATGATAGGGAACGAGATCAAAGGAGTTGCCGAAGAAGATTATGCCCTCCTGTTTTTCGCCGATATCATGAACGACGGAACGGTTTCCACCCACGATAATCTCCCTGCCGAACTCATGCATAAGAACAACGCCCCGGTTTTCCTCCTTGGCGGAAAGGTGTATGAACTCAGCAACAAGGAAGGTTACCGTCAGTTCTGGGCGATCTATCACCGGCCGCCTAAAGAGGAATACCGGGACTACCTGCTCGAACGCCGCGACAGCCTGATCCCTCTCGACGAACGCAGTTTCAAAGGCGCTTATTACACTCCTCTTGCCGTGGTGGACAAGGCTTACGACAAGCTCGCCGAAACCCTTGGCGACAACTGGCAGCGCGAATATATTGTTTGGGATATGTGTTGTGGTGTAGGCAACCTCGAAGTCAAGCACAACAATCCCCGGAACATTTATATGAGCACCCTCGACCAGGCCGATGTGGATGTGATGAGAGCCACCAGGACCTGCGTAGGAGCCCAGCGTTTTCAGTATGATTACCTGAATGAAGATATCACTGCGGATGGCAGGATTGACTACGGTCTTACGAATAAGGTTCCTGATAGTCTGCGGATGGCAATTGCCCAGGGGAAAAAGATTTTGGTGCTGATGAATCCGCCATATGCGGAAGCTGCAAATACATTAGGCAACGAGGGAAAAACGGATGTTGCAACAACACAAGTTGCAAATAGTATGGGTGATTATGGTTATGCATCAAGAGAATTGTTTACACAATTTGTAACCAGAGTCACCAGAGAAATTCCAATGGCAACATTGGCAATGTTTAGCACATTAAAATATGTTAATGCACCTAACTTTGAAAAATTCCGTCAGTTGTGGCAAGCAAAGTACTTAGGTGGTTTTATCGTTCACAGTCAAGCCTTCGATGGATTAAATGGTGATTTTCCTATTGGTTTTTTAATTTGGCGAATTCTTCAAAACACCACTGATAAAGCACTGATTACCGAAATAGTAACTGAGGTATTCGATAAAAATGTGAATCCGATTGGTGAAAAATCATTTTACAATCTCCCAAATTCTCAGTTGCTTACAAACTGGATAAAACGACAGAAACCAAATAATATTGATGCATTACCACTCATAAATGCAATTACACCAACTACAAAAACGCAAGGAGTTCGACGAACGAAATGGACTGATGGTGGTATTGGACATCTTTTGTCTGATAGCAATGATTTGCAGCATTCAAGCACTATGACAGCATTGTTTTCATCTGTTCATAGTATTGGTCATAGCGGCGGTTTCTTTGTAACTCAAGAAAATCTCTGGCAAGCCGCTATCATTTTCTCCGTCCGCCGCCTTGTCAAACCTACCTGGCTCAATGATCGCGACCAATTCCTTCAGCCCACATCTCCCCTATCCGAAGAATTCAAGAACGGCTGCCTCATCTGGATGCTGTTTAACGGCAGCAATCTCACGGCCAGCGCCAACGATCTTGAATGGAATGGTAAAAAGTGGTCCATCGTGAACCACTTTATTCCTTTCACCGAAACCGAAGTCGGAGCACCCGACCGCTTTGAATCGGATTTTATTGTAAGGTATCTCTCCGGGAAAACCTTATCCACAGAAGCAAACCAGGTATTGGAAGCAGGCAGAACTTTATGGCAGGCCTACTTTGCCCATACCGACGTACGTGCAGTGCGCGACGAACTCAAACTCAACCGCGCCGATGTAGGCTGGTACCAGCTGCGTAAAGCCCTCCAGGCCAGAAACGCAGGCGGCGACTACCCGCCCGTCAGCTTCAAACCCTTCGAGACCGCCTACAAAACCCTCACCGAAAAACTTCAGCCCATGGTCTATGAACTGGGGTTCCTGAAAAGTTAGACCTTCCAGGTTTCAAGGATTTGGTCATAAACAGAAGTAAGAACTTGTCGTTTTGATGTTTGATAATCACTTAGCTTTCATAATAAGCCTGTTTACCTCTTCCTTCAGCAGGGGAATATGCTTGGAGATAACAGCCCAGATAATTTCGTCGGAAATGTTGTCATAGGAATGATGGCATCCTGAATATCAAACAGCCATTTTAGAATCCGTTCGTTCATATATTGCCATTTTGTTCTTATTAATAGATTGCCTGAGAATGGGATTTTTGAGCGTTTGCACTTCTATCAAATCGACATTTCTGAGGAATAACTTCTCAAGAGCTTGCTTGAAATCAATATAATTGTCATAGTATTCCTTTGGGTCAACCTTTCCGAATTTTACCAGAAAATCGATGTCACTCTCATCAGTAAATGATTCATTAAGCACCGATCCAAAAGCATATAATTCCTCAACAATATGCTTTTCACAGAGTAAAATCAGCTCATCTATATGATTGTCGAACAGTTCCATAGATGCAAATATAATAAAAGGAAATCAAACAGTGACAAGGGAATCGAGTTGGTTACAAATTGTAACCAACTGAAACTGGTTTCATCTGACGGTAAGTATTATAAAACTGATATTGCTGATACTGAGCAGTTATTCCGTTTAATCCAATCATTCCATCCCCCAAAGCGGAACCTTTCAAACTCTGGCTCGCAAGGGTAGGAAGCGAGCGTATCGAAGAGATCGAAGATCCTGAAAAGGGGATTGACCGTTTGATGGAAACGTATCTTCGTAAAGGATACTCAAAGGAGTGGATCAACCAAAGGCTAAAGAGCATCGAAGTACGAAAGGACTTGACCGATGAATGGGAAAACAGAGGGGTTAAAAAGGGCCAGGAATTTGCAATTCTTACCGATGAAATAACCAGTGCGTGGAGCGGTTTTACCACTCAACAATACAAACAATTCAAGAACCTGGCAGGAGACACGCTGCAGTACTACTAACCTTTCGAAGTCCCGACCCCATATCGTATGGCCGCTTCAAGTATCCCGATGTTTATGTCTTTCAGTGTTTTGAACCTGATGCAATACCCGGTCACTTTCGCCTTGCCCAGCATTTTTCCATACGTTTTGAGCAAGTAGGTCTTATCTTTGATGCCAAGAATAAAGACAGAGATCCCTGTTTTGTTTGCACTGATCCCGATTTGAAAAAACTCTCTGGTTTTCCCGTCAGCATATTTTATGGTATATAACCCATAGCCGATGGTAGGATTGTTAATAGTCCGGTTTTCATTGTTTTTACCATCGCTGACCCATAATTTACATCCGGGTATCAATTGAAGTATGAGCCGGTGCAATTCTTGAATTTCACTGCGTTTTGGTTCAGGCTGGCCGGCGATAAACTGTTTGATTTGTTCTTCTATGTTCATGTCAAATTTTACTCGTCTGCTTAATGTTTGCTCTGACAGTTCACACATTGACTGCAACGGGAACGGTAAACCTGAACGACGAACCTTTGTTCTCCTCGCTTTCGGCCCATATCTTTCCACCGTTTTTTTCTACAAATTCTTTACAGAGAAGCAGCCCGAGCCCGCTGCTCGATTCACCTCCTGTGCCTTTCCGGCTTACGTCTTCGTTAATCCTGAACAACCTGGAGAGACGGGACTGGTCCATGCCTATGCCGGTGTCGCGAACCGAAATCAAAACGGAGTCCCCTTCCGCGCTGACTTTTGCACTGATCATCACCTGTCCGCCCTCTTTGGTGAATTTGATCGCGTTTGTGGTAAGGTTCCTCAGGGTGGTCCCAAGCATCTGTTTATCTGCATACACTTCCAGTTCCCCAGGTATCAGGACATTCACTCCGATCTGTTTATGAACTGCCATACCTGCAGTCAGGTGAATAATGCTGTTTACAATATCGTTCAGGCGAATCTGTTCCGGTTCAAAACCTGTCAGCCCGCGTTTCATCCTGGACCAGTCAAGCAGGTTTTCAAGCAGGGCATATAAGGCGCCGGCCGATCTGTTCATGGAAGTTGCCAGTTTCCGGATCTTTTCCTGGTTCATTTCATGCACCTCATCCGCCATCATTTCTGTAAGATTGAGGAACGAATTGAACGGGCTTCTCAGGTCATGGGCAATGATGGAGAAAAACTTGTCTTTTTCGGCATTGATCCTGACCAGTTCCTCATTCTTTAACCGCAGCTGGGCTTCGCTTTCCCTGAGGGCGTTTTCAACCGCCAGCTGTTCGGTAATGTCTTCCTTGACTGCCAGGAAGTGAGTTATATTTCCTGCATTATCCCTGATGGGGGCTATGGTCGCCGATTCCCAGTAAAGCTTGCCGTTCTTCTTTTTATTGTGGAACAATCCTTTCCATTGATTGCCCGCCTGGATGGAGTCCCACAGGGATGAATATTCTTCAGCCTTGGTCTCCCCCGACTTTAGGACCCTCGGATTCTGGCCCAGCAATTCCTTTTGTGAATACCCGGTGGTTTCGCAGGCTTTCGGGTTTACATATTCGATATCGCCATCAGGATCAGTGATTATGATACTCACAGGACTTTGTTCAACCGCTTTTGAAAGTTTGATGAGTTCAATTTCAGTCGCTTTCCGCCTGGTAATATCCCTTGAAATGCCAAACGTTCCAACGATTTTCCCGTTTTTCTCCCTCAACGGCATCTTAGTCGTACTGTACCAGTTAACAGAACCGTCGCTCCTGATGGTCCGTTCTTCCTTGTTCATCGACAGCCCTGTGCGGATGATCTCCTGTTCATCATTATACTGTTGACGTGCAACATCCTCCATGAAGAAATCAAAGTCGGTCCTGCCGACCATTTCCGAAGGGTCCTTCAACCCGAATGAAACCGCGTGAGCCATATTATTCCTGATGAATCTGCCTTCAATATCCTTGAAATAAATATGATCAGGTACATGGTCCATCAGCGCAACCATCAGGTAACGCTCCCTTTCCAGGGCTTGTTCTATCAATGAAAGGTCATCATGAACTGAAGCCGGTTTTTCAGGACCTCCGGACTCATTAATATTCATACTCATTTGATTTTATACCGAAAGATATAATCATCAGGCAAGTTAATTCTTTATTCTGTTGTTTAATATGCTTACTGCAAATTTGTTGCAATAAATAACGAATGGCAAATATTAAAGGGGAGATGCTTTTAAGTTCATCTCCCCTGTCAACCCTGCTTAGCGCTGGCAACAATTAATGCCCGGCTTCCTCCCCTCCCTCATCCGCAGTCATTTCCTGGTTTAATACAATCGTACGTTTACTAACTTTGCGTGTCTTAAAACACGGCTAGAAATGGAAATGATTCTGAAGGATGCTGCTTCAATAACAGGTATGGCAATTCATAAGGTGGGGAATAAATTAAACGAGGGGCTTCATTTGTCGAAATCGTTGTTTAAAACTGATGAAGAGCTGGACGGTTTATTCCTGGATTACTTTTTAACTCCGTTTAAGAACCATGAATATTTTAACCTGTATCACGATAGCGAGCTGGGCCTGAATGAGGTTTATACATACGCCGGCCGGATCTTCGATGATCCCGGCTCTCTTTATATAAACTCAGTTTCCCTGGCAAAACATCTTTATGAAAAAAGCACTCATCCGAAGATTAAAGGAGGAGAGTTTTACACGGTCTTTTTCAGGGATTGCTCCCTGGATGGAGAAAGATTGGATGCAATCGGGCTGTTCAAGTCTGAAAATAAAGACACCTACCTTAAAGTATTTCCTCGTGGCGATGGTTTCGGGATCGAAAGCGAACAGGGGATAAACATCAATAAACTTGATAAGGGATGCCTGGTATTCAACAAAGAAAGGGAAAAGGGCTATATCGTTTCAGTTATTGATAACACCAATAAGGGAGCTGAGGCACAGTACTGGATTGACGACTTTCTGCATGTAAGGCAGCGAAAAGATGAGTATTACAACACACGTAATGTGCTTTCGTTATGCAAGAACTTCGTCACAGAAGAACTTCCCCGGCAGTTTGATGTTTCCAAAGCCGACCAGCTAGACCTGCTCAATAAATCGGTGAAATTTTTCAAAGAGAATGAGAGCTTCGACATGAAGGAATTTTCAAATGAAGTGATAGCAAACCCCGAGGTTATCGAATCATTTAAACGTTTCAAAGACTCATACCAGCGTGACCAGGATATAGATATTGCCGAAAATTTTGATATTTCCGAAAGTGCAGTTAAAAAGCAGGCCAGGGTCTTTAAAAGCGTGATCAAACTCGATAAGAACTTCCATATCTACATTCATGGCAACCGCGAACTGATCGAGCAGGGCTCAGATGAAAAAGGGAAATATTACAAAGTATATTATAAAGTTGAAGCATAAATAATGAACGCCGCCGGTAAACCTGACCTGCCCGTTATTTCATTGATCCGATGAAAGCCATCTTTAAATCACTCAGCTCACGAAATTACCGGATCTATTTTACCGGGCAGGGCATCTCGCTGATTGGCACCTGGATGCAGAATATTGCCATGAGCTGGCTCGTTTACAGGCTCACAGGTTCAGTATTTCTTTTAGGGCTTATAGGTTTTACAAGCCAGATCCCCACCTTCATACTTACTCCGTTTTCAGGCGTGCTTACCGACAGGTTCAACCGACTGAAGATCATGACGGTGACCCAGGTGCTTTTTATGCTGCAGGCGTTGACTTTAACGATCCTGGTATTGTTTAACCTGGTTGAAGTATGGCATATCATCGCATTGAGCATTATCTTTGGGATCATCACGGCTTTTGATGCGCCGGCCCGCCAATCGCTGGTGATCGACCTGATCGATGACCCCCAGGATCTGGGTAATGCAATCGCCCTGAATTCAGCCATCTTCAATGGCGCCCGTTTAGTGGGTCCGGCTATCGCAGGGATTGCCATCGCCATGGTTGGTGAAGGGATATGCTTCCTGTTGAATACCCTCAGTTTTGCCGCTGTGATTATTGCTTTGCTGCAGATAAAAATTCCAAAAAAACAGACACCAGGTTATCCTGCTAATTTCAGGGAGAGCTTCCGCGAGGGATTCAATTATACCTTTCGCTCGATGCCCATTCGTACATTGATCATCATGCTGGGTTTTCTGAGCCTGGCCGTGTTCCCGTTTATCATTCTGCTTCCTGCGTATGCGAAAGACACATTGAATGGGGGACCCGACACCCTGGGATACCTGATGTCGGCCCTGGGAGCAGGTGCTCTCACTGCCGCCTTTTATATGGCCTCACGTAAATCGATACTCGGATTAGGGAAAATCATATTCATGAGTATTGTCATACTGGGAATATCGATAACCCTTGCAGCTTTCTCAGGAAAAATATATTTGTCACTTATTACACTGTTTGTCGGCGGATGTTCGATGATCCTTTCGCTGGCATCCATGAATACAATGTTACAGACCATCGCTGAGGAAAGCATGAGAGGCCGTGTGATGAGCTTTTATGCCATGGCGCTGATGGGGACCGCCCCATTAGGGAACCTGCTCTCAGGTGCCGTTGCAAGTGTGATCGGCATTCCTTATACATTTCTGATCTCTGGGATTTTTACCTTATTTTCAGCCATTTGGTTTGGGCTGAACCTCAAATCCCTGAGGAAATACCTGCGACCAATTTATGCAAATAAGGGAATACTTTCCGGGATTCCCAATAAGGATAACAGATAAAGCGGTTTTGCCCGATAGGTTTAATTCCTTGGAAATGCACCAGCCTTGAACAGAGGATCAAAAATGGAATTGTTGACCCATTCAAGGGCAATGAAAAAGAAAAATGTCACTATTGCAGCTGTCAGAAGTTTCGGGATAATCTTATAACCCGGCCTGGTCCTTATAAACCATAAAGCAGTTAAAAAGGTGAATATTGTGAGAAAGAAAACATCCAGCGAATGTCCTGAATAACTAAACCCCAGGGCGGCCTGTGCCTCCTGGAATTCATGTCCGCCATGCCCCCTCCCATTGATAAAAAATAACGCGCAATACATTCCCGATACGGCGGCAGCTCCTGCGTACAGGGCCGAATTGTATTTGAAATCAGTAAACAGGAAAATAATCAATACGACCATGATGTACAAAACTGTTCCAATGTAACCACCAAGCGAGATCCACTGGTTTTGTTCCACCGTTACAGGATGAAGTATGTATTCCATCGCCGGGGTAGGAACCGCCGGATAGCCATGCAGCCATGCCGGTATGCAATGCCCGGTCTCGTGTATGAAAACCGCAGCCATCGCACTTAAAAAATATACCGCCCAGTTTTTGATTTCCTCCTTACGATCGCTGCTCATCATTTTTTTTAACAATTTCCATTCACTTTTGTGCCTTTTTCTTTTTGGGTTTAGGCTCGGGAAGTTCCCTGGCTGTGATCCTGATCAGCTCACAAAGCCATTCCCGGTCCTCAAGCTTATCTTCTATGAGAAAACTCATTTTAGCTCCGGGGTAAGCAGGTGCTTCAACAGGATTTCCGATGAACGCCCTTCCTCCTTCAGTAGGCTTGACGAAAAATTTATTATCGGCAGCCAGAGCAACGACTTTGCTATCAAGATATACGGCGTACTCGCCAAACATCAGTTTGCTGCTTACCTCACCTGCGCTTTCAAGCTGGTCGGTGATGAATTCAATGAAATTTTTATTTGTGGCCATGGCAATCTTCACTTTCAAGGGTTGAAAAAAGGATTGAATCCAAAATTACTGCATTTAATAAAATAAACCGTATTATTCGGGGTCAACCTCATTCCTGACTTCACCTGCATGCATCAACAAATAGACCCAGGGCGTGTAATCCCGATTCAGTGTTTTGCTATATTTACATCAAATAATACATTTATCTCTATGAAAAATGCCGCCCTTTTAAGATATGCGTTCAAGCGATTACTGCTTTTCCCTTGCCTCCTTATTTTTTCCATTCAGTCCTTTACGCAGGAAAAAGCCCGCAGCGAAACCTTCAATTTCGGATTCGAAAAAGTGCTGAAAAACAAACCTCTGAAATGGGACAGCATGGGGAGTTCAGCATACCGGCTGTACCTGGATTCAACAGTGATCCACAACGGCAGGTACTCGGTTGTCATTGAATATAACGGGGATGATCCTCAATTCGGGGCATGGTCATATACTATTCCTGCAAGCTACCCGGGGAAGATGATCACTCTCAGCGGATTCATCAGGACCGAAAATGTGAGGGACGGTTATGCCGGGCTTTGGATGCGCATCGATCCCTCAATTGCTTTCGATAATATGGGTAGCAGGGGAATCACCGGGACAACCGAATGGACGAAATATGAGGTAAGCCTGGAAATGAATCCCGTTAAGACCAGGCAGATCGTTGTGGGCGGACTGCTGGTTGGTAAAGGCAAATTATGGATGGATGATCTGCAAGTCAGCATTGATGGTAAGGATATAAGTGAACTGGAACCTGTTCCCGCCAGGATCTTTCCTGCTGAAAAGGACACTGTATTCGACAAAAGTTCCGGCATTGCTTCAATACAGCTTACGCCTTTGAAGACCGAAAACCTGAGGGTTCTTGGAATGGTGTGGGGATTTCTGAAGTATTACCATCCTTCAGTCGCTGCAGGTACTTATAACTGGGATTATGAAATGTTCAGGATACTGCCGGATATCCTGGCTGCAGGGAACACTGAAAAAAGGGATAAGATACTCCTTGAATGGATCAATAAACTTGGCGAGGTCAGCGGGGGAAGCAAGGATACTGCAAACCCCGGTGAAATAAAACTAAATCCTGACCTTGGCTGGATAGTAACTTCAGGCTTGTCGCCTAAGCTTTCCTTAGCCCTTGAGAAGGTCCGCAAGGCAGGCAGGTCCGGCGAAAATTACTATATAGGGCTTAATGAGTTTGTACTGAATCCCGAATTTACAAATGAGAAAAATTATGCCTTGATGAGCTATCCTGATGCAGGCTTCAGAATATTGGCCTTATTCCGATACTGGAACATCATTCAATACTTCTTTCCTTATAAGTATCTTATTGGGGAAGACTGGAAACCGGTGCTTGCCGAATTCATACCCAGGTTCGTTAATGCAAACAATGAGCTGGAATATAAGCTTGCAGCCCTGGAGCTTATTGCAAGGGTACACGATACACATGCCAATATATGGAGCCAGGAAGCCGTGCTGGCTTCTTACCGTGGAAAGAATTTCTCAATCGCCCAGCTTACGTTTACTGAAGGCAAACCGGTTGTCACAGGCTTTTATAATGCAAAAAACGGGGATCATTGCGATCTTCAACCCGGTGATATAATCACAGAGATAAGCGGGAAGAATGTTGAAAGCATTGTGCAGTCAAGGCTGAAATACACACCAGCTTCAAACTATCCTACCCAGTTAAGGGAAATAGCAAGAAACCTCTTGCGCACTAACGATACAGTGATCCCTGTCAGGTATATAAGGAAAGGGATTACAACTTCAGTTACATTGCATGCATATCCCTTTGACAAAATTGATTTTACTTCCTTCTACCATCGAAAAGACAGCTGCTTCAGGATGCTGGCTCCTGATATCGCTTATTTCAACCCAGGGACTGTCAAGAGTGCTTACCTGCCGGAGCTGTGGAAACAAATCAAAGGAACAAAAGGACTTGTTATCGACCTGAGGTGTTATCCTTCTGATTTCATCGTGTTCAGCTTCGGACAATACCTGGTACCAGAAAGCACGGGTTTTGTCAGATTTTCATCAGGAAGTATTGTCCAACCCGGGCTTTTTACGATGGGACAACTATTCAAAGTGGGGGAAGTCAATCCAGACTATTACAAGGGAAAGGTCATCATTCTTGTGAATGAGGTCACTCAAAGCCAGGCAGAGTATACAGCTATGGCATTCAGGGTAGCCCCCCGGGCTACAGTGATCGGATCGACTACTGCAGGAGCCGATGGAAATGTTTCAGCATTCCGATTGCCGGGTGGCATCAGCACTATGATAAGCGGGATAGGCGTTTACTATCCCGATGGCAGGGAAACCCAGAGGGTAGGCATCATACCTGATATCGAAGTCAAACCCACTATCGAAGGTATTATCTCAAATAAAGACGAATTGCTGCTGAAAGCAATTGAAATCATCGGGGCGCCCTGAAATTCAATGTAACGGGAAGAAGGTTTATTTCAATCGGCTCCCTCATCCGCAGTCATAAAAAAATCAGCTGATTTCCTGTTCTCTCAGGCGCTTCAGCCGTTTATGACGCTTAAACACTGTAGTGTATGCCAGTCCTGAGACAATGATCACAAGGCTTAAGCCGAACCAGGCCCATCCGGGAAGGTGCATCAATGAAGTCCTTTTGACAATGCTCAGTAAAACCGACAGGCTCATCAGCGAAGCCCAAACGATGGTCATCTGCCTGCAGCCATGAACGAAATGGGCTTCATTCCATTTCTCCTCCGGGAGGCCTTTTCTTGCATACTGCAGAACGAAAGGCTTGCCCAGGGCCAGTGTCAGCCACATCACGAAGGCTAGTGCCGAGTTGGACAGGAGGTCCATGTACATGGCCACCCACATCACATGCAACAGGTTGATGCTGACAGCACAGAAGCTGAAGAAAACAAGGGTTCCCCAGGTAAGTATGAATCCCTGTTTCAGCTCTCTGTAACCAAACAGAATGGATGCCGCAAGGCTTATTATAATAGCTCTTTCAAGGCTTCCAAGGGTGTTGCCGGAAAGGAACAGGAACAGCAGCCAGGGTAAGAATCCAAGTATTAAACCGCCGAGTTCTTTCAGATCCGGGATTATGCTTTCGGGGGATTTCATGTTGTTGTAATGTTCAGTAAACTCATTAAGCCATTTTCAATTAGTAACAGCCGGGAAAAATTACAAATCCTGTTTCGAATTGGGATACACAGCCTTTATGCATTTTTGAAAAACTCCAATCACTTCATAACTGTCATCTTCCTGGTTTCCGTATACCCGCCGGCTGTCAGTCTTATGCAATACATACCGGCCGGAAAAAGCGAAGAGTTCCAGCTCGAGGTGTGGGCTCCTGAACTTTGGGGAGCGTTCAGAAGCACTTCTACTTCGATACCATGGGAATCGAAAATGCTCAGCCTCACGAATGAAGCAGCCGGCAAATTATAAGGGATAACGGTAGAAAGGCTGAATGGATTAGGATAATTTTGTCCCAGATGCTCAGTCCTGCCGGTAGCTGAACCTGCATTGTGTATCCCGACAGTAGTACCTCCCGACTCTTTATACCGTTTATAAAATTCCTGGTAGTAAAGGTTATTTACCCTTGCATCGAAGACGATCAGCGAATTTTCATCATTTTTCAGAGATGCATCAGGCTCCCAGTTAAACGACCCGGTTACGGTAATTTTATTGCCCGCTGACGGGCCTGCATCGACAATAAAGTATTTATGATGCAGAAGACCGGTTATAGTGTCGATAAAGACATCAGCTGCCGGGTTCCACGCATCCGGGACCGAAGCGCCTTTCATTCTCGGGTACGCACAGCCTGCATCAACAGAATTTGACGAATCGAAAACACCGCTGATTTCCATTCCATGCTGAAAAATTGAATGAAGTGTATCTTCAAAATCATGAAGTGTAAATTTAAACATACAGAAATACAGGCTCTTTGTCGTTTCGGAGCTGATGAGGTTGCATACATATCTTGTAACACTGTCGGAAGGAGAAAACCAGGCTTCCATCCGTACTCCGGCCACATTGAATACATGGGGCACATTGTTTACTTTGATCGCACCGAACCTTGCTCTTGATTTAATCGGGATGTCTTTATGGGAACCCCACATTTCTTCAAATTCCCTGGTGTAAGCTGCACAAAGCGACTCATCCTGTACTACAATCACATTGTTCCTGTCCTGGTGCAGCTGGGCATGTGAAACATTGGCGGAGCCCGTCCAGAGATATTTAATTCCGGCATCGCTGTTATTCCTGTAATCAAAGATCCAGAACTTGTTATGCATTGAATGGGTGGTATCGTAGTTTCGCTTCAGGACCGGGATCCCATTTGCAACCAGTGATTCGACCAGAGGCGAATCAGGGGTATTATTCGTATAAATGAACCTGATCTTCACTCCGTTGTTTTTCGCGTGGATGAGCGCATTTAAAACAGCAGTGTAATAGGTAAATTCCCATAATGTTATATCGATGCTGTATTTTGCACTGTCAATCCGGTCAATAAGGAAGGCGGAAAAATCTTTATTGCCATTTGCCTTTTCCCCTGTACTTACCGTAGTGTCAACGGAATGGTTAAAATAAACCACTGTTTTTCCTGTAGATGCAGACTGGGTGATGAAATATCCCGAGTCGGCTGCGGCTCCGCCGGCATTTCGTGAAATAACCCTGTACTTGTATATTGTTGCGGGTTGAAGGTTGCTGATTGGTACAATGTGACTGCTGACTGCGGTTGAAAAGTACAATGAATCGGTGAAGACCAGCGGCTGGTAATTTGAATCTGATACCATCCACAGGATCTTGGAATCAGCCGGTGAATCGGTGGTCCAATAAACGCTTACACCGCTTTGCAAGATATTCCCGTAAGTTAATCCGGAGATCAGGGGGAGGTTGCCGGTCCCCTGCAAATCCCGTGCTTTACATTGCTCATCCAGCCAAAGGCTTTGGAAAATGAGTAAAATGATAAAAATGTAAATACTGGTTTTCATAAATGCAATACTTGAATATTATACATATCCATTGTTTTCTCTTTCTCAGGCATAAATGTAAAAATAATAAACCAGAATGAAGATAATTACCATATCAAGCGCATAAAGAGCTTTCTTATTTCAATATTTTGCTGATATTTGTCCTTAGAATCAGGAAATATGGCTGGAAGCCGCAAGGAACCTTTAACCCTGTACAAAGAAGTATTGCATTAATGCGAATTAACCTCATCAAATTCTGGGATAGCTACATTCGATACTACCAGTATCACTTTTCTTCCCTGAAATCCAATGAAGAAGACGGATTGCCATATCTCAGGGATAAGCTGTTCATTTCAATTCTGCTTATAAGTTTTCCCATTCTCGTACTGGTGGCTGTACCAAGTATAATTGTATCCATAAAAACACATCAAACAATTATTGCGATTTTCGACTCTCTTGCCTTTTTGGTCATTATTTTCATTTTTTTCAACAGGAGGATCAGGATCAAGGCGAAAAAAATTACGTTCTCTGCCACTTTTTACATTTTGTCGGTCATCCTGATCAATTATTTTGGTATAAAAGGACCGAGTATAATCATTCTTCTTTGCATTTCAGTGCTTATCACTCTCTATCAAAGCAAAAGGGCAGGATTGATCTCCCTTGCCCTGAATGCAATCATATTCCTGTTATTGATGGCGATAGTACCGGTAACATCAACCAACCTGACATTTTTCCAGGAATTTGCCCTGATATCCTGGTTAACGGTAGGGATCAATTTAATCGCCTTTAATGCCCTTGCTGTGCTGTCAGTTGCCTCACTTGTTGATCAGCTGAACGAATCATTTATTAAAGAAAGAACCTTGCAGGCCCTGTTAAAGAAGGAAAGCCAGGAGTTATTGAAAGCAAAGCACAAGGCAGAAGAAAGCGACCGGCTTAAATCGGCCTTTATTGCAAATATGAGCCATGAGATACGCACGCCCATGAACGGCATCCTCGGCTTCTCATCCTTATTGGGTGAACCCGGGCTGACTGGTGAGAACCAGGCGGAGTATATCAGGATAATTCAGAGAAGCGGTTCACGCATGCTGAATATACTGAATGAAATTGTGGATATTTCCAGAATTGAATCCGGGCTGATGGATGTTAACAACCAGGATACGAATATAAACGAGCAGATTGAATATGTTTATACCCTTTTTAAACCAGATGCTGTAAGTAAGAGATTAAGTTTATCCTTTACAACAACCCTGACTGATAATCAGTCCGTTATAAAAACGGATGGAGAAAAATTGTATGCTATCCTTTCAAATCTTGTAAAAAACGCCATCAAATATACCGATAAGGGATCAGTGGAATTCGGGTATTTGTTAAGACCGGCTGGGCTGAAGGGCCCGGAGACTATGCAAACTGAGCTTATATTTTTCGTCAAAGATACAGGTATAGGAATCCCTGCCTCCCGCCATGAAGCCATATTCGAACGGTTTTTCCAGGCCGATGTAGCCGATGTTCAGGCCCGGCAGGGAGCCGGACTGGGCTTGGCCATTGCAAAATCCTATGCGGAAATGCTTGGCGGGAAACTATGGGTGGAAAGCAAACAGGGAAAAGGTTCTGCATTTTATTTTACCATTCCTTACCAGGATCAGTTGCATGAAATGAACAAAAAACAGATTAATTGATAAATACAAAACTTTACCAGATGAAAAAACAACTTGTATTTCTGATGATGACGCTAACGGTCATGATCCTGGCCTTATCGTGTAACAACAACAAACAAAAGAGTTCCGAAGCCAGGGTTGTCGCTTTTGACATTTCGGGCATCGATTCAACTCAAAAGGCCTGCAGTGATTTCGATAGTTTTGCCAACGGCAACTGGAAAAAGCATAATCCAATCCCTTCGACCGAAGGCGCCTGGGGATCTTTTGAAGTCCTGGATAAAGAAAACCGTGAAGTAAAGATCAAGGGTATAATTGCTGATCTCCTGAAACAGGAAAACCCTGTTAAAGGAAGCGAGGCCCAGCTCATTACCGGGTATTACCGCTCCTACCTTGACACCCTCACAATCGCCAAACGCGGCATTACTCCTATCGTCCCCTTGTCGGATAAGATCCTGGCAGCAAAAAGCAATGCTGAACTGATGGCTCTTGCCGGGGAACTGGCTATTGTAAATATTTCAGGCCCCTTCGATGTATATGTTAGTGCCGATGACCGCAACAGTAAAATGAATGCAGTATTTATGGGTCAGGACGGTCTGTCGATGGGTGACCGTAATTACTACGAGAACAAGGATTCATCGATGGTTAAGATCAGGGCCGAATTTGTAAAGCATGTGGATAAGATGTTCTCGATGGCATCCTGGGATGTGAAGGCCCCGGGGCAAACCATTCTCGATTTCGAAACAAAGCTTGCCCTTATCCAGCTAAAAAATTTCGAAATGCGTGATCCCGTGAAGATCTACAATAAGATCCCGTTTACAGAACTGAAGAAACTGGCTCCCTTTATTAATTGGGCTGATTATTATAAAAACTATGGTTTGCATACCGATACCATAATTGTCCAGGATAAGAACTACCTTAAAAATCTCGGTCTGCTCATCAAGTCAACCCCTCTTGATGTACTTCAAACTTACTTCCGCTGGAAACTTCTTTCAGCAGTTGCCAATTTACTGCCGTCACAATTCAATAAAGAATCGTTTCATTTCTTCAGTACCGTAATGTACGGGGTAAAAGCCCAGCGCCCCCGTGAAGAACGTGCCATCATGAGTGTTAACAGGAGGCTGGGGATGCCCCTTGGGAAACTATATGTAGCAAAATATTTCCCTGAATCTTCCAAGAAAAAGGTCTCCGGGATGATAGAAAATGTGCGTGCCGTGTATAGTGAAAGAATCGATAAACTTATATGGATGAGCGCCCCCACTAAAGAAAAAGCAAAAAAGAAGCTGGCTGCCTTTACATGGAAAATCGGCTACCCCGATACATGGAAAGATTATTCCAGCATCGATATCCAACCCGACAAATTGCTCGAAAACAGCATGAATATTGCTTTGTGGGAACATAATGACATGGTTAAAAAAGCAGGGAAACCGGTTGATAAACAGGAATGGGGAATGTCGCCCCAAACCATCAATGCATACAACAACCCCACCAATAATGAAATCGTTTTCCCAGCAGCTATACTTCAGCCTCCGTTCTTCAATCCCGATGCCGACGATGCTATCAATTACGGGGCTATCATAGCCGTGATAGGACATGAAATGACACACGGCTTCGACGACCAGGGTGCACAATATGACGGCAACGGGAACTTAAGCAACTGGTGGACCCCGGAAGATTCAAAGAACTTTATTGCACTCGGGAAAAAGATGGAAGCATATTTCAATTCCATCGAGGTGACCAAAGGGTTTAAAATTGACGGCAAACTCACCCTTGGTGAGAATATCGCCGACCTTGGGGGGTTGACTCTCGGCTATTATGCCCTTGAAAAATCCCTCGAAGGCAAACAGAAACCCGAAAAGATCGACGGATTTACATACCAGCAGAGGTTCTTCTTAGGCTGGGCGCAGGTCTGGAGGGAGAATATAACCAATGAGAGCCTTATCAATCAGGTTCAGACCAACGAACATTCTCCTGCACGATGGAGGATTAATGCAACACTTCCGCTGATGAAGGAATTTTCAGATGCTTTCGGATGTAAAGTGACTGCCTCTGATTCAATCAGGATAACGATCTGGTAAAGCATATATGTATTTGAAATTTAATGTATAATAACCTGACAACATTAGGATTATGAAAATATCTCATATCAGCAGCGTTCTGATCATATTACTGTTTTCAAGCCTTGCAGGCTTTTCACAAATCAGCCAGGGGGGCCTCCCATTAAGTTTTCAGAATCCTCAAGGCCTGGCGGCTGTTGTACCCGTTGAAACCATGCCGGCTGTTGATATTCAACGCCTGGTAAGTGAAGACTCCCTGAATGATATCCATAAGGATGTTCCCTGGAGATTTGGAGAGAATATAGCGGTAGACCTGGGTTTGAATAATTCAGGCCATTGGGATGTACTGTCAAACGGCGACAGGGTCTGGCGTCTTGGCATAGCCTGCCCTGGAGCTTTTTCCATCAACCTGACATTTGATCATTATGTATTGCCGTTGGGGGCGACACTTTTTGTATATAATACCGACAGGTCAGCTGTTATTGGTGCCTTCACCGGTTTTAACAACAGGGACGACAGTGTTTTTGCAACAACCTTATTACCGGGGGACAAGATCACTATTGAGTATTTTGAACCAGCTTCAACAGCATTTCAGGGGATTCTTCATCTGAACAGGGTCACTCACGGTTACAGGGATGGCTTCAGTTATATCAAATCCTTCGGTCAATCGGGTTCCTGCAATAACAATGTGAAATGCCCGGAGGCCAATAGCTGGCAAAGCGAGGTAAGGTCGGCCTGCATGCTTGTTACAGGCGGAAGTGGGTTTTGTTCGGGGGCCCTTGTGAATAATACAAGCCAGGATGGTGTCCCTTATATCCTTACTGCCAACCATTGTTACAGCAACCCGGCAAGCTGGGTTTTCTGGTTCAACTGGCAGAGCCCTACCTGCACAAATCCTTCAAGTTCTCCTCCATATAATTCAATTTCAGGGGCAACTCTGAAAGCAAGGAATGACGCTTCTGATTTCTGCCTGGTCCAGATGAGTTCAGTGCCTCCTGTCAATTACAGTGCATATTATGCCGGCTGGAACAAGGCTGATGTTGCAGCAACTTCCGGCGCCGGGATCCATCATCCTTCGGGAGATATAAAGAAAATATCCTACTCAAATGAGGCGTTTGTTTCAAGTTCATGGAGCGGTACTCCTGCCGATTCGCATTGGCAGGTATTCTGGAGCGACGGGATAACCGAAGGAGGTTCCTCCGGCTCCCCGATGTTTGACCAGGATCATCATATCATAGGACAGCTTCATGGCGGCCCTTCTTCATGCACTGCCTCCCAGAAATGGGATTTCTACGGAAAATTTGCCATGTCATGGGAATATGGGTCCACATCTTCCTCCAGGTTGAAAGAATGGTTGGATCCGACCAATATTGCAGATGATACCCTGGGCGGTTTTGACCCGAACATTGTGCCGGTTGTGCATACCTATGCCGCCACCGGTGTATCGGTAAACTCGGCAATCCTGAACGGGACAGTCAACCCCATGGGGTTCTTTACTTCTTACCATTTTGACTGGGGGACCACGAATGCTTTTGGAAATTCAACACCCAGCCTTCCTGTTGGATCAGGGTCAACTACAGTATATGTTTACGCACTTTTGACAGGCCTTACTCCCGGCACCCAGTATTTCTTCCGCATTGTTGGAACAACGGCTTCCGGCACCTATATTGGCGATACACTGCATTTTGTAACAATCTTTCCTATACTCACAGTTGCTCCACCTTACAGGGATGTAAGCACTGCCTCCGGCAAAACTGAGTTTTATGTCAGCTCCAATATATCATGGGCTGTCACCTCCGACGCATCCTGGTGTGATGTGACACCATCAGGCTCCAACAACGATACCATATTTGCAAACTATACTGAGAACCTGGACATAACCCCGAGAATTGCCAATATCACCGTTTCCGGGACCGGGGTAACTTCGCAGGTAGTGACAGTTACACAGGAAGGGGCCCCCGTGATCCTTTCTGTTGACCCTCCCACCCGTGACGTAGGCAGCCCATCAGGGAATACAACGTTTCTGGTGACATCTAATACAAACTGGACTGTTACGGGCGATGCCGGCTGGATCACAGTTACCCCGTCAGGTAGCGGAAATGACACTATCCATGTTTCTTTTACGGAGAACACAATCATAAGCGGCAGAATGGCCACCATCAAGGTTTCCGCAACCGGCATCGGTTCTGTTGAGGTGGCCGTAGTCCAGGCGGGTGCAACACCGGTGCTTGACATAAGCCCATCCAGCCAAAACGTTACTTATGTGCAGGGAAGCACAGATTTCTCCGTAACCTCCAATACTGACTGGACCGTTGTAAGCGATGTAGCCTGGTGCACAGTCGCGCCGGGTGGCAGCGGGAACGGGACTATTGTCGCAAATTACCTTGAAAATACCACAACCCTCGCCCGTTCAGCCACCATCTCGGTGTCGGCAGACAGCCTCCCGGTTCGCACCGTAACGGTTACACAGGCGAAATCGCCCGCCGGAATTGGTGAACAGGAAGACAATAACCTGAAGATAATACCAAATCCCACAAAAGGCAGGTTCAGTATTGTTACTCCGGCCGGTTATGCCGCCAACATGGAGGTAACGGTTGCAGATATGGACGGCCGGCTTATCCTGAAGAGAAGTTTCAGCGGGGAAAAGGAGTATGAAGTTGATCTCACTTCGGCATCAGCAGGGACTTACCAGGTTATAATCCGTTTTGAAGATAAACTGTTGGTGAGGAAGCTGGTTATTAATAAATAGGATGAAATACAAGCTGTTCTGGGGGCTGTTTTTCATTGCAGTAATTTCTTCCTGCTCAAACAGAGGGGACAGGAAATCCAAATCCCCTGCGACCCTGACAATTTCGAGGGACCAGTTGCTCAACAAGATCAAGGGCGGCTGGGCCGGACAAACTATCGGGGTATGTTACGGAGGGCCTTCGGAGTTCAAGTTTAACAGCCTGATCCAGGACTATTTCCCCATAGTGTTCGACAGCAGCACCGTTAATAAGTATTATAATAACGATGACATCTATATGGACCTCACTTTTGTTGGTGTGATCGACCGCCTCGGGCCCGACGCTCCCGCTGATTCGTTTGCCATGGCTTTCGCCCATGCCGGATATGGGCTATGGCACGCCAACCAGGCCGGACGATACAATATACTGAATGGCCTGATGCCTCCTGAATCGGGGTACTGGAAAAATAACCCGCATGCCGATGATATCGATTACCAGATCGAATCGGATTTTGCCGGATTAATGTCTCCCGGGATGCCTAACTATGCATCGGAGATCTCTGATAAAATCGGCCATATCATGAATTACGGGGACGGATGGTATGGAGGAGTGTTTGTAGGAGCCATGTATTCCATGGCTTTCATTTCAGACGATATGGAATCTGTTGTTACAGAAGCCTTGAAAACTATCCCTGCCAAGAGTGATTTCAGAAAATGTATCCAAACAGTGATTGACTGCTACAAAAAAAACCCGGGGGACTGGAAAGCAGCCTGGTATGAAGTTGAAAAACGATGGACTGAAGATAAGGGCTGTCCCGATGGAGTCTTCTCAGGATTGGATATCGATGCCAAGCTCAATGCAGCTTATATCGTCACGGGGCTTCTTTTCGGACATGGAGATTATGAAAGGACTATTGACATTGCCACACGCTGCGGACAGGATTCTGACTGTAATCCTGCCAATGCAGGGGGAATACTGGGAACAATGATCGGATACGATAAAATCCCGTCGAAATTCATTGAGCCTTTGAAATATATCGAAAACAAAAAGCAGATCTTCACGCCTTATTCCCTGAATGAGGTATATCAAACCACACTGAAACACTGCCTGCAGTCTGTTGAAAGGAACGGAGGCAGTATAAACGGGAACGAAATAAGTATTGCTGTACAGGTTCCCAAAGCCGTGAAGTTTGAGAAGAGTTTTGAAGGGATCAAACCCGTCGCTATGATAGGTACCCAATGGGACAGTTACAGGCTTAGCATCAAACAAAATTGCTATGAACTCAGTTTTAATGGTTGCGGGATAGCAATACGGGGTGAAGCGAAAACCGATGTAACCAGCCTTATAGGTTATACCGCAAAGATCGGGATCAGCATCGACGGGAGACCTTCAGATACCGCCATTATGCCATCCGCATTCCATGACCGTAAAACAGATATCTACTGGAACTACGATCTTAAGCCCGGTAAACATGAAATTTCACTGCGGATCATCAATCCCTTAGAAGGAGCATGGGTCCAGGTCAATAGCAGCATAGTATACGCCAGGGAATGATGATGAGGCTCTCCTGTTAATACTTTCTCCTGATGTCACGGTAAACAGCATTCCAATGCACATGGATCTCAAAGGCATCTATCCTAACCACCGGCAATTCTTTCTGACAGCCCTGCTGCTGTTCCTTCACTTTTTTCTTTATTCACAGACTTTTGAATTTAAAGGCATTATCAGGGATGAACAAACCCTTAAACCCATTCCCGATGTCAATATCAAAGTGACAGGAACAAACACGGGGACGGCAACCGATCAATCGGGCAGGTTTGCATTGAGATTCGGGAAAATACCTGTTTCACTGGTATTTTCCTGCGTCGGATATGAGGAAGAGAATTTCAGGGTCAGCAAGATCACTGCAAGTCAGATCGAATTCTTTATGCGGTCCAAAGCCTATAACCTTAAGGAAATGAATGTTACTGCAAACAATTATTCATTTCTCTTCAAAGACCGGGATTATTCTGTTCTGGATTACGAATTGGCGGAGGAGAATGTGCTCGTACTCGTCTTCCGTACACTGTTAAACCAGTCCCGGCTGGTTCTGCTTAACCGGACCGGAGACACCCTGGCAGTTTCAACTTTGCCGGAGATCCCATCCGCTCGGTTGTATAAGGACTTCCTCCGCAATATCCATTACTGTTCAAAGCAGGGAAATGCATACCAGTGTTCATATGACCGGGATATTAAGTCCCTTGAATTCTTATTCAGGACCAGGCTTGACTCCCTTCAAACTTTGTTCAAACCGTTTATTTTTAAATTAAATGACCACATTTATTTCCAGGAAAAGATCTATGGCGGATTTGGGACCAGCTTCGGTTTTATCGAGCCGGGAAAAGGGAAAAAGTACATCCGCCAGGTAATAAACAAGAAAAAGATCACAGAATATTTTGACGACCAGGTTTTCTATCAGAGGTGGAATATCAATTATCCTGCCCAGCAGAACTTCAGCGGACCGGCTTCAGATGGATTTATTATTACAGACCAGGCATTTGACTTTTCAGTTGGTGATACCAGCGGGGGAGTTTACGATAGAAGCGAAGCCAGAGCTCATGTGTTCGAGTACTTTAAGATGACTTTCCCTGTCATCAGGACAAAGTACAATTCCATTGCATTTTTCAATTTCGGCAGCGACGTGATTGAAATGATGGATAAGGATGGCAAAATCCTTAACAAAATCCCCATTACCTTCCACAAGGGGTCAATGTCGAAATACGATTCTGCCACCCGGGTCAGTTTGCCGGAAACGGGATGGCGCTGGGGCACGATGATACTGGTTGATGAAAACAACCGCGACATGTATACTCTTTTCTTCAAGAATGACCTGGTAAGGATCCACCGGATTGATTTGGAAACCGGGCAACTGCATAAAGGGACCATATTGCCCCTGCCCTACCCTGAAAAAATTGAGATATACGATGGTGAAGCTTATTTTCTGAATAAGGGATTGAATGAAAACTGGAAACTGGTAAGATGCAAACTATAATGCTGCCTCAGTTGAAAACAAAAAAACCGTCATTCGGTTTATTATTTCTTGCACTGCTTTCATTAACGGTCTTCATTTTCTTTATGATCAGCAGTACTGTCAGGCCATATGGCTACTTTATCGATGAGGTTTATTTTATTTCCTGTGCCAAACGCCTGGCTTTCGGGTACGTTGATCAACCGCCTCTTTCGATTGCTTTTTTAGCCCTGATACAAGTACTACTTGGACATAGCATGACAGTAGTGCGTATCCTGCCAGCCTTAAGTATAGCAGCAACAGTATTTGTTACCGGGCTGATTGCACGACGCCTGGGCGGAGGCCTTTCAAGTATGCTGCTCGCAGGCATGGCCGTTATGGTAATGCCTGTATTGTTGATATTCGGTAGCCTGTATTCCATGAATGCTTATGAGCCTCTTCTCTGGACCTCGGTTGCGTTTTTTTCCGTAAAAATGGTGCAGGAGGATGATCCACGCTATTGGCTCTGGATAGGGATATTATTTGGGATCGGTATGGAAATGAAGCATACCATAGTTCTGTATGGCATAGCCCTCCTTTTCGGACTTCTGGTTTCGGATAAACGCAGGTTGCTGTTTAAC
>Ga0194039_1000330_pt1 | contig 29921 bp, 26 predicted proteins | sample JunL228m_MetaG_FD_148679 | JGI IMG/M metagenome (GOLD analysis project Ga0194039, IMG submission 148679) | Anoxic zone freshwater microbial communities from boreal shield lake in IISD Experimental Lakes Area, Ontario, Canada - Jun2016-L227-8m | ecosystem: Environmental > Aquatic > Freshwater >... | reverse complement strand
TTGAGGCCTGCCGACACGACCGTGCTGGCCGCATGGTAGTGGCTCGCCCGGTAGGCGAGAAACTCGTCGCGGCCGAACCCCTCGATCGTCTCGAGGGTGCCGGTGATCGGACGCCCGAGCGGATGGCGCGGCCAGAAGAGCGTATTGAGAAGCTCCTGCACGTGGGAGGACGGCTCGTCGCGATACATCAGGATCTCCTCGCCGATGACCCCGCGCTCGCGCTCGATGTCCTGCTTCAAAAGTTTCGGGGCCGTGTAGATGTCGCAGAGGACATCGCAGACCCTCGGAAAATATTCCGCCGCCGCCGTCGCGTAGTAGCAGGTCCGCTCCTCGGCGGTGTAGGCGTTCATGTCCCCGCCCACCCCCTCGATCTCCTGCATGATCCGCTTCGCCGATCGTGTTCCCGTACCCTTGAAGAGCATGTGCTCGATGAAATGCGAGATCCCGTTCAGGGCGGCCGGCTCGTGGCGCCCGCCCACCGATGCCCAGATCCCCATCGCCGCCGTCTGCGCATGCGGCATCTCGCAGGTGGCCACGCGCAGCCCGCCGGGCAGGGTCGTCAGCTTGGTGACATTCGACATCTTCTCACCCGACCCAGTCAAACCGCACAACCTGCTCGATGGCCGGATGCAGGCTGTGGTGAACCGGGCAGGCCAGAGCGGCGTTTTCGAGGGTTTTGCGCTTCGGATGATCCGGCGGCAGCGGGATCACAAACGCGACCTCGAGCTTCGTGATCCGGCGCGGCGAGTCGGACGACATCACCTTGTCCACTCCGACCTTCAGGTCCCCAAGTGCTACCCCGTGCTGCTGGGCGGCGATTCCCATGATCGTCGCCATGCAGGCCCCGAGCGATGCGGCCGTCAGATCGGTCGGGGAAAATGACTCGCCCCTGCCGCGGTTATCCACCGGCGCGTCGGTCAGAACCTTCGCCCCCGATGGCCCGTGCTCGACCTCGCAACGCAACGAACCCAAATAAGAAATGTCGACGTGAACCATCACGTGAATTCACGCACAAATCCCCGGCCTCCGCAACAACTCCCTCAAAAAAATGCCCGCTTACATGCGCGCAGGCCATTTTCTTTACATTCGGTGAAGGGAAAGATTCGAAAGCCCGAGATTCGGGCTCAGGCAAAGGCTGCTCGCTTCCGGGGGCTTAACGGGGTTGACAAGACGCGAAAAATTTCAAAATCTTCACTACTCATGACCGCTGAACTTCTGGCGCGGGCGCAGTTTGCCTTTACGGCTGCGATCCATTATCTTTATCCGCCGCTGAGCATCGGGCTCGGGCTGGCGCTGGTGATGATGGAGGGGCTTTGGCTGAAGACCGGAAACCCGAAGTTCCACAGCATGGCGAGGTTTTGGACAAGGATTTTTGCGCTGACGTTCGCGATCGGCGTGGCGACCGGGATCGTGATGGAATTCGAGTTCGGGACAAACTGGGCGACTTATTCGCGTTTCGTGGGCGACATCTTCGGGAGTGCGCTGGCGGCCGAGGGGATCTTCGCGTTTTTTCTGGAATCCGGTTTTCTTGCGCTGCTGCTGTTCGGCTGGAACAAGGTCGGGCCGCGGATGCACTTTTTCGCGACGTGCATGGTGGCGTTCGGCGCGCATTTCAGCGCGGTGTGGATCGTCGTGGCGAACTCGTGGATGCAGACCCCGGCTGGCTATCATCTCGAGACGGTCGTCAACGGGAAGACGTCCGTGCTCCCGCCGGATTATGTGGTGACCGCCGCCGACCTGACAAGGGTGCGCGCGGTGGTGGACGATTTCTGGGCGATGGTCTTCAACCCGTCCACGCTCGACCGCCTCACGCACGTCGTTCTCGGCGCCTGGCTGGCCGGCGCGTTTCTCATCGTGAGCATCAGCGCGTATTATGTCCTGCGGAACCGGCATCTTGATTTTGCGAAAGCCTCGCTGAAAATCGGCCTTGGTTTCGCCGCGGTCGCGTGTGTCCTCCAGATGGTGAGCGCAGACTTCACCGCGAAGGGGGTCGCGCGCAACCAGCCGATCAAGCTCGCCGCGATGGAGGGCGTGTATGCCACCGCGCCGCGCACGCCGATGACCCTCTTCGGGTATGTGGATGCGAAAAACGAAACCGTCACCGGCCCGAAGATCCCCGGGCTGCTGAGCCTGCTCGCATGGGGGTCCATGGACAAGCCGGTCGTCGGACTCCGCGATCTGCCGGACGGGAAATTTTTATTGGCGCACCATCCCGGTGCCACCCCGCGGGAGTTTCCGGCCCTTCGGAAATCCTACTGGCCGAATGCGCCGCTGGTTTTCCAGTTCTACCACCTGATGATCATCGCGGGCGTGGCGATGCTGGCTGTGGTGGCGGCCGCGTGCTTTTTCTGGTGGCGAGGGTGGCTGTTCGACACCGGCCGTCCGGCCACCCGCTGGCTTCTCACGGCGCTCATCTTTTCGGTCCTCGGCCCACAGATCGCGAATCAGGCCGGCTGGTTCGCCGCCGAAATGGGCCGCCAGCCGTGGATCGTCTATGGCCTCCTGAAAACCTCCGAGTCGCTCTCGAAGGTCGTCACGGCAAACCAGATCGTAACGTCGCTCGTCCTTTTCGCCCTCGTCTACGCCCTCCTCTTCGCGATGTTTATTTTCCTCCTCACCCGCAAAATCCAGCACGGGCCGGATGAGCAGGAGGAAGAAATGCCGGACAGCTGGAAGGCCCTGATTCGCACCAATCCCCGCGCATGACGCTCCCCGACCTCAACATCATCTGGTATATCCTCGTCGGCGTGCTTTTTACCGGCTACGCAATGCTCGACGGGTTCGACCTCGGGGTCGGCGCACTCCATTTGTTCGTCAGGAAGGACGAGCACCGGCGGCTGTTTTTGAACGCGATCGGCCCGGTGTGGGACGGCAACGAGGTGTGGCTCGTCACTGGCGGCGGCGCGCTCTTTGCCGCATTCCCGGAGGCGTATGCCACGGTCTTCTCCGGGTTTTACCTGGCGTTCATGCTGCTCCTCTGCTCGCTGATCTTCCGCGCGGTGGCGATCGAGTTCCGGAGCAAGGAGGAATGGACGTGGTGGCGGCAGTTCTGGGACGTGGCGTTCAGCGCGGGCAGCTTCGTCGCGGCTCTGCTCATTGGCGTCGCCATGGGAAATATCGTGCGCGGCATCCCGCTCGACGCCGACCACGAATTCGCCGGGACATTCCTTGGCCTGCTGAACCCGTATGCCCTGCTCATGGGCATCACGACCGTCCTGCTCTTCGCCATGCACGGCGCGATCTACCTCGCGATGAAGACCGACGGCGAGCTGCTGAAAATCGTCAGCGGGTGGATCCCGCGGCTCATCGGCCTGTTCCTCGTCTCGTATCTGCTCTTCAACATCTACACTCTCCTCGCCGTCCCGTGGGTTCTCGAGACCGTGCGCGCCCGGCCGCATGTGTTGATTGTCGTCGCCGCGAACATCCTCATCGTGCTCAACATCCCGCGCGAAATCCACAAGGGCCGCACGTTCAGCGCGTTCCTTTCCTCCTGCGCCGCGATGGGCCTCATGATGGCCACCTTCGGCCTGACGTATTTTCCGAACATGGTTCTCTCGGCCCCGGATCCCGCGAACAGCCTCACGATCACCAACGCGGCATCCACCGACAAAACCCTCGGGATCATGCTCGTCATCGCGATCATCGGCGTGCCGGTCGTCCTCGCCTACACCGCCAGCATCTACTGGGTCTTCCGCGGCAAAACCTCGCTCACCAAGCACAGCTACTGATCTCTCAGGCCCCTTCGAAATTCGCGGGCTGACTTGCGGGAGGCCGGTCTGACAAAGCGAGGGGAAAAGAAAAGGCTATACAGAATCGCGCTGAAACGCCGGACGGCAGAGGTGGCGCCGGATGGGCTTGAGGTAAACCGGGAGGGATTCGTTCCGGTATTTTTCAGGGATCCCATCCGCCATGAAAACACGATCCCATGTTCGCTCAAAGCAGTGGGCGGCATGGGGGAACTCCCCGGAGAGTTCCAGGGCGTTTTCATAAAAACTTCTGGGCCGAGCATGCACGGCCTCCCGGGTGACAACGAACTGCGCTCCCGGAAAAAAAACGAAGGGGCCGGCGGAGCTTTTTTCTAGAAGCCTCCGACAAAAGGTTTCCATCTCCAAAGTCTCGCGGGATGCGTTTTTGCTCCAGTTCTTGAAAAGACGTTCCCCGCGCGCATCGTCCCAATCAACGATGAAGCCAAGCCACTGGAACCGAGGGAGCGTTTGGAAGCCGGCGGCTTGAAGTTCGCGGAGCACAGAGTGGAAGTTGGAACAGTGGTCAAAGGGATGTCCCTGGCAGAAGACGGTGACAGGGCTGAGCGACTCGTAGCGCGTGACGATATGATGCAGGTAGCTGTGGGCTTCGCGGCCCCGATTCGGCAGGGAGATCGACGGCAGGGAATCCAGCGCCGGGCCTTTGTTGTAAACGGTCGCCCGGATTCCGGGGGCGACGTTGCGGATCCAGGCGAGGTCTTCTTCGCAACGGGCGATGACAAGCTCCATGGACATGCGGCAGTTTTCAGTTTTTGAGAAGCCTCAGCGCCGCCGCGCGGGAGGCGGGGATCCGCCCGCAGTAGGATTCGAGGTCGGCGGGCGAGCACGGGATCCCGAGCGCCCGGCCGAGCTCGGATTCGAAGTGCTCGAGCGCGCGCAGGCTCGCCGGGCTCGTCCTCAAAAATGCGAACGCGCGCGCCAGGAGGTCAAAGACCGGCTCGACCGGCTCGCCCGCCTGGGTGATCCGGTCAACCAGCTCGGCAAAGTAGCCAGCCAGAAAAACGTTCGCACAGGAGGTCGCGCCAAACGGTTCGACGACGCGCACCTCGCGAAGCGTATGGAGCGAGGATTTGCGCGAGACCGCGAACGCGATGTCGGCGGTGAAGAAGAGGTCGAGCTTCCCGGCATGCGGGCTCGACGGACGCCGCGCGCCGCGCGCCATCGTCGAGATTTTTCCATGATCGCGGGTCAGCCAGAGCACGATCCAACTCGTGTCGCTCCACGGCTGTCGGCGGAGCAGGATGGCATGGCCTTCCTCCATGTTACCGGGATCAGCCCCGGAGCGGGTAGTGATGCCAGGTGTGGCCGCTCTTCTCGAGGAGGCTGTCGGAGGCGGGCGGCCCCCACGAGCCGGATTCGTAATTCGGGAAATCCCGCGCGGGCAGCGCCTGCCAGACATCCAGGATCGGGCTCGCGATCCGCCACGACGCATCCACGCTGTCGTAGCGGTGGAAGAGCGTCGTGTCCCCGATCATGCAATCGTAGAGCAGCGTCTCGTAGCCGGTGGCCGCTGTGCCCTCGCCGAAATCGCTGTAGGAAAAGTCGAGCGGGACATTGACGAGGGAGATGTTCGGCCCCGGGCGCTTGGCGCGGATGTCGAGCGTGATCCCCTCGTCGGGCTGCATGTGCAGGACCAGCCGGTTCGGCTTGCTGGTGTTCTGCACCTCCTCGCCGAAGAGGAGGAGCGGCGCGCGGCGAAAACCGATGACCACCTGCGTCGTGTGCGCGGCAAGCCGCTTGCCGCAGCGGATGAAGAACGGCACCTCCGCCCAGCGCCAGTTCTCCACAAAAAGCTTCATGGCCACAAACGTCTCGGTGTTCGAATGCGGGTTGACATCCGGCTCCGAGCGGTAGGCCTGAACCTGCTTGCCGCCGATCAGCCCCGCGCCGTATTGGCCGCGCACCGTGTTCGAGATCACCTCCTCCGGCTGCATCGGGCGGATCGCCTCGAGGACCTTGACCTTTTCATTGCGGACGCTGTCGCCGGTGATCGAACTCGGCGGCTCCATGGCGATCAGCGAAAGAACCGAGAGGATGTGGTTCTGCACCATGTCGCGCAGCACCCCCGAGTGGTCGTAGTATCCCCCGCGCAGCTCGACCCCGAGCTCCTCGGCCACCGTGATCTGCACGTAGTCAATATACCGCCGGTTCCAGATCGGCTCGAAAATCGAATTCCCGAACCGGAAGACCATGATGTTCTGCACCGTCTCCTTGCCGAGGTAGTGGTCGATCCGGTAAATCTGCGTCTCGTCGAGGTTTTTGCAGAGATCCGCGTTGAGCTCGCGGGCGCTCGCGAGGTCGTGGCCGAACGGCTTTTCGATGATGATCCTGCGCCAGGCCCCGGGGGTCTGGGCGGTGAGCCCGACCGCGCCGAGCTGGTCAACGACCTTCGCGAAAAATGTCGGCGACACGGCGAGGTAGAAAAGGACGTTGCCGGGGAGGCCCCACGCCTTCTGCGCCTCCTGGATCCTGCCTTCCAGCGTCTGGAAGAGCCCGATGTTGTTGAAATCCCCCTGAAGGTAATACATCCGCTTCTGGAAATCGTCCCACTCGGCATCGTCCACCTCGCGCGTGGCGAACTCCTTGATGTCGGCCGTGGACTTCGCCCGATAAGACGCGTCGTCCCCGTCGCTGACCGCGACCCCGACCACCGCAAAATCCTTCGGCAGAAGATGGAGCACCTTCAGGTTGTAAAGCGCGGGCAGAAGCTTCCGCTTCGTGAGGTCGCCCGAGGCACCGAAAATGACGATCGTGCAGGGATCCCCGGGACAGGCGTGGCCGGTGAGCGGTTGGTCGGGCATGGTTCGACGAAGTTAGCGCAAAGAACGCCGGCAGGCAAGCGAGAGAACTCCTCCGGCACCGCAGGGGGGCACGCCTCTCCGAAAAGTGCAATCGGCGATGGATGGCGAGGGAGCATGGGGCAAACAGGCGGGACGCCGGTTCTCCCTGTTTGCACAATTCGGAGAGGCGCCCCGCCGCCGGAAGAGGGCGACCCTTTTTCTAACGGCTTGGCGCGATTGTTGCTTGCAACAGCAAGATTCGCGCCCAGATTCTTGCCGCATGGCGGGAATGGAACAGATCGCGGGCCTGGGGTTGCAGCAGACGCTGTCGCCCCAGATGCAGCAGAGCCTGAACATCCTGCAGGCCCCGCTGGCCGAGCTGCGCGAGATCGTGGACACCGAGCTGCGGGAAAATCCGGCGCTCGAGGAAGTGGTTCCCGAGCGCCCTGATTCCGGGAAGGAAAAGCCGAAGAGCGGGCTCGAAGACCAGTGGGACGAGTATGATGTGCAGCGCGCGGCCGCCGAGCCGTGGACGCGCGAAGCCGGGGAGCGCCGGCAGCACTTTTTCGATTCGCAGATCCGGCCGCAGACTCTGCCGGAGCACCTCCTGGCCCAGGCGGCCTCATGGCCCGAACCCGAAGCGCGCATCGCGGAGGAAATCATCGGGAACCTCGATGAGCAGGGCTACTTCCGCGCGGATGTCGCGGACGTGGCCTGGGCGGCCGGCAGCACCCCGCTCGAAGTCGAGCGGGTGCTCGAAAACGTGCAGGAGTTCGACCCGCCGGGGGTGGCCGCAAGGAACCTCTCCGAATGCCTGTTCCTGCAGCTCAAGCGGCAGGGGCGGCAGAACTCGGCCGAAGCCCGGATCGTCCGGCACCACCTGGAGGAACTCGGACGGAAGAGGCTGGCCGAAATCTCCAGGGCGCTCGCCCTGCCGCTGGCCGACATCCAAAAAGCGGCCGTGGAAATCACCCGCCTCGACCCGCGGCCGGGGCGCGCGTTTTCCTCCGAGCCCGAGCAGGTCGTGATTCCGGAGATCGTCATCGAGCGGGAGGGTGACGGGTATTCGGTGAGCCTGAACAGCGACGGGATCCCGGCGCTCCGCATCGCCGACTCCTCGAAAGACATGCTCTCCGGTTCCTCGCGCGAGGTCCGCGAATACCTGCGCGACAAGATCAAGGGGGGGAACTTTTTGATCCGCAGCATCCAGCAGCGCCAGCAGACGCTCCTCAATATCGGCCGCGAAATCGTGGCGAGGCAGCGCGATTTCCTGGATCGCGGCCCCTCGTGCCTGCGCCCGATGACGATGAGCCAGGTGGCCGATGTTGTCGGCGTCCACGAAACAACGGTCAGCCGCGCCGCCTCCGGAAAATACATCGCGACCCCGCAGGGGATCTTCGAGATCAAATACTTCTTCACCCACGGCTACACAAGCAGCGGGGGCGAGGAGGTCAGCAACGAGAGCGTCCGCCAGGCGATCGTCACGCTCGTAAAGGAGGAAAATCAGCGCCGGCCGCACAGCGATCAGGACATCGTCCGCCTCCTTGCCGGACAGGGACTTGCCGTCGCCCGCCGCACGGTTGCCAAATACCGCGAGCAGCTCGGCATCCTCCCCAGCTACTTGAGAAAATCGTTCGCTTCCGAAATTCGGGAATCTTAAAATATTTGATGAAGATCAAGGAAATTTCCCCGCGAAGGGCTTCAGCATTCATCCACGATGGATTTTTCTTTTGCCGTTGATCCGGCGGGTGCCACCGCAAAGGGGACGGAGCGGAGGGAACTGGCAGGCAGGCATTGGCGCGGGGAAGAATCCGGGGGTTGCTGCGGTTTTTGTCAGCCCGCCCGGCCATGATCAACCTCACCGAACTTCTCTGTGGTCTTCCGCCTCCGGGAGGCGGAGATCACCACTCCGAGTGGGGATGCGCCCCGAAAAGTGCCTCGCAGCACAAGCCGGTCGTCGTGTGGAACATCACGCGACGCTGCAACCTGCGCTGCACGCACTGCCACTCCGACTCGACCTCGCACCGCTATCCGGGCGAGCTGAGCCTGACGCAGAGCATCGATGTCATTGACGACCTCGCGGACTACGGGGTTCCCGCCGTACTTTTCGCCGGCGGCGAGCCGATGCTGCACCCCCACTTTTTTGACCTCGTCGGCCACGCGGTTGCCCGCGGGCTGCGGGCGACGGTTTCCACGAACGGGACGCGGATGGATTCGCGCGCAGCCGACTGGCTCAGGGATCTGGGCGTGGGGCATGTCGGAATTTCCCTCGGCGGCATCGGCGAGCATCACGACAGATTCCGCGGGCGCGCGGGGGCATTTCAAAAAGCGGCGGCCGCCTTCCGGCACTGCCGCGACGCCGGCCAGAAAGTCGGGCTGCGGCTCACGCTCACCCGGCAGACGATCGGCCAGCTCCCCGGGATTCTCCGGCTCATTGAGGAGGAAGACATCCCGCGCGTCTGTTTCCGCCATCCTGTCTGCAGCGGGCGCGGCGGAGATCTGGGGCTACTCACGGCCTCGGAGACGCGGGCCGCGATGCGGATGATCGGCGATGCCGTCATGCGCTGGAACCGCACGGGCAGCAGCCGGGAAGTGCTCACGGTGGATCAGCCGGCTGACGCGGCGTTCTTCTGGCTCACCATGCGCCGGAAAAATCCGGAGCGGGCCGATGAAATCTGGGGGCACCTGAACGGGAACGGCCGCACGCGTCGGCGCTCCGGCCTCGGGATCTCGAACATTGACAGCCAGGGAGACGTGCATCCCGACCGGTTCTGGCGGGCCCACACGCTGGGGAATGTGAAAGACCGCCCGTTCAGCGCGATCTGGAGCCAGGCCCAGAGCGGCGATCTGTTCGCGGGCCTGTGCGACCGCGTGCCACGGCTGCAGGGCCGCTGCGCGGATTGCAGGTTCAAGGGGTTTTGCGGCGGCGGGTTCCGCAGCCGGGCGGTTCAGAAAGAGGGCAACCCGTGGGCCGAGGATCCCGGCTGCTACCTGCGAAGCTACGAGATCGCCACGGAAGAGGCGGCCGCCTGATACGAATGGCACCAGCTTAAGAGCGGTTGGTCTTGTCGGTTGCTTTGCGCTGAGTTTTCCCCTGCGGCAATCGGACGAATGGCAGGGCCGAAAAAAAAATTCTTTTTTTTGAAAAAACTCTTGCCATCCCGGAAAGCTCTGATAATTTCGTCACTGTTCTGGGGGGAACAGTAGGCCGTCGCAACACTCGTTGCGGCGGCCTACATTTTTTTTGGGGCGCGGCGCGCTGATCCCGAAAACTGTTTTTTCCGCGGGCTCCGCGTGTCTGTGCGAGGAACTGCCCGCTTCGGATTTATTCGCCTCGAAAAACCGGCGGCCGCTTCTCGTGGAACGCGAGGATTCCCTCGGCGTAATCCTTGCTGTCGTAAACTTCACGGCGGATCGACTGGATCAGCTCGAACGTCTCCGCCGGGAGCGGGAGCCCGCTCGAGAGCAGGCGGAACTGGCGCTTGAACGAACGGATCGCCAGCGGCGAGTTCCTCCGGATTTTTTCCGCCAGCGCGGCCGTGAACGCCACGATCTCCGCGGCGGGAACCAGGTGGTTCAGGATCCCTATGTTCAGGCTGTCCTGCGCAGTAATCGGCTCCGCCGTGAAAAACATCTCCTTCGCCTTGTTGGTGCCAAGAAGGTTGATGAAGTGGATGAGGCCCGACGGATTGTAGGGGATCCCGATTTTCGCCGGGGTCATCGCAAAGCTCGCCGTCTCGTCACCGATCAGGATGTCGCAGGAAAACGCCAGATCGCACGCCCCGCCCCAGACGCTCCCCTGCACCAGCGCGATCACCGCGCCCGGATATTCCTGGATCCGCCGCAGCAGGGATTCCAGCGGCCCCGCATAGGGAAGCGGATCGCGCCCGGGCTTGGGCAGCTCGTTCACGTCGTGGCCAGCCGACCAGACTTTCGATCCCTCCTGCGCCCGCAGGATGACCGCGATCGCCTGCCGGCGCGCGAACCCGTCCAGCGCCGAAAGAATTTCCGATACCATCTCCGAGCTCAGGCAGTTTCGTTTCGCGGGGTTTTGAAATGTGATCGTTCCGACTCCGTCGGAGAATTCCATATTGATGAGTGACATGGCGTTCATTCCAGCAAGCCCGGGCCCGGGATGCAACGCCCGACTTCGCACCCGTTCGCTCCGCGCGCGCCACCGGGATTTGCGCGAAACGAAAAAAGGGCGAGAAAAGGGTTGACGCGCCGGGAAGGTTTTATAAAGTATCCGGCTCCACTGATCCGATTCTATGAAACGCACATACCAGCCTTCCAAACGCACGCGCAAGCACCAGTTTGGTTTCCGCGCGCGCATGAAAACCAAGGCGGGCCGCGAAATTTTGAACCGCCGCCGCCAGCGGGGCCGCAAGCGCCTCCTGCCCAAGGGTGTCGAAGTCCACTACGCCCGGCATACCGAAGCCTGAGCGCCTCGGCTTCCCGAGGTCCGCGCGCCTGCGTGACGGACGGGATTTTACCAGCGTCCGGGAAGGTGGAAAAGTCGCGCAGGGCCGCCTGCTGAGGCTCGCCGTTTTTTGCCCCTCGCGCGAGGGTGATCCAAAGGCCGGGATCATCACTTCCAAGCGCGTCGGCGGGGCGGTGGTCAGAAACAAAGTCCGGCGTCGGCTGCGCGAGCTGATCCGCATGGCCCGTGCGGATTTTCCGCCCGGCAGCCTCATCGTCGTGATCGCCAAGTCCGCCGCCGCCGCCGCCGGATTTGAAGAATTGCGAGCGGAATGGTTGCTTCTTGCGCGCCGACTTTCTATTTTGCCGCCTCTCTCATGATTCCTCTGTTCATTTTTCTGATCCGGATTTACCAGCGCGTGCTGTCTCCCGCCCTGCAGGCGGTGTGCGGCCCGGGCTGCGGCTGCCGGTTCGAGCCGACGTGCTCGGAGTATTTCATCCAGGCCCTGCGCGGGCATGGATTTTTCAATGGGCTCGGCCTCGGAATCGGCCGGATCGCCCGCTGTCACCCGTGGGGCGGATGCGGGTATGACCCGGTGCCCTCCGCCTGGAAGACTCTCAACTGATGGACCGTAAAGCCTGGATCGCAATCGCCCTCTCCGTCGCCGGACTTTTTGGCTGGCAATGGTATGTCAGCAAATATCTCACGCCGCCGCCCGCTCCGGCTGGCGCGCCCGCGACGGCCGCACTCGCGCCGTCCGTGACCGCGGCGGCTCCGGCCGCAGCACCGGCGGGGCAGCCAGCGGCGACACCGGTTGCCTCCGCAGTTCCCGCAGGGCCGGTCATGGCACCGCGCGCGGAAAGCCTCTCGGCTGAAAGCGCGGAGTTTATTTTCAATAACGACGCGGGCGGCATCGAGCAGGTGATCCTGTTGATGCACCAGGGGGAGAACCAGCAGAGCGTCTCCCTGAACCGCGACCGCGGGATGCCGATCGGTGCTCTGGGGTTCGCCCCCGGCGAGGTGCTGGGGGGATTCGAGATGCGCGCCGACCGCTCGAAACGGGAGGTCACGTTCTCAAAAACCGCCCCCGACGGCCTCGCGATCACCAAGCGATTTGTCCTGCCTCCCACCTCGGAAAAGACCCGGCTCTACACCGTGGCCCTCGAGGTTTCCTTCCGGAATCCCGGGACGTCCGAGCTCCAGGTGCCGGCATTTTTTGTCGGCACCGGCGGGGCCGCGCCGATCCACCCGAGCGACCTCCCGATGTATACCTGCTTCGACTGGTCGAACGCCGGAAAGATGACCTCGATCGACGTCAACTGGTTTTCTCCGAGCAGTGTCCCGCTCGTGGGCATCCCGCTCCGCGGCGAGCGGCCGCTCTACCTCGAAAGCAAACCCGAGATCCAATGGGCGGCCGTGGCCAGCCAGTATTTCTGCACCGTCGTCACCTCCAAAGATCCGGCCGCCTCGGTCTGGGCCAGGCGGTTCGACACAAAAAAAACCAACAACGCGTCCGTGTTCGGAATCCAGGGCGCGGTCGGGCTCGCGGGGTTCGCCGTCGCCCCCGGCTCGACGGTCACCAAAAACTTCGAGATCTACGCCGGGCCGAAAGAGCTCTCGCTGCTGCGGAGGCTCGGCGGCAACCAGGACGCTGTGCTGAACTTCGGGATGTTCGGGTTCGTCAGCGAGTTCCTCCTCTGGGCGATGAACCACCTCAAGACCTGGCTCGGCAACTACGCCGCCGCGATCATCGTCCTCACCCTCTGCATCAAGTCCGCCCTCTGGCCGGTTCAGAACAAGGCGACGAACGAAATGCGCAAGATGTCTTCGCTCTCGCCGCTGATGGCCACGCTCAAGGAAAAATTCAAGGACGACCCGCAGAAGATGAACGAGGAGACGATGAAGCTCTACCGCGAATACGGGGTCAACCCGCTGAGCGGATGCTTCCCGATGCTCATCCAGATCCCGATCTTCTTCGGGTTCTACTCGATGCTCGGCACCGCGATCGAGCTCCGCAACAGCTCGTTCTTCTGGATCCACGACCTCTCGCAGCCGGACACCATCACCCACCTCCTCGGCTTCCCGATCAACCTCCTGCCGCTCATCATGTCGTGCACGATGATCTGGCAGATGGTCATCACCCCGAAAACCGGCGACGCCACCCAGCAGAGGATGCTCTACTTCATGCCGGTCATCTTCCTGGTCTTCTGCTACAATTACGCCAGCGGGCTCGCGCTTTATTGGACAACCCAGAATATCTTTTCTATTGTCCAGCTCTACCTGACGCGCAACCGGCCGCTGCCCACGCTCCAGAAAAAAAGCGTGGTCGCCCGGCGTGAGGCCGCCGGGGCAAAGAAAAAAAAGCGACCATGAACCAGACGCCCGTTGAAGTCCTCGACACCATTCTCGGATACCTCGGCTTCGTCGTCGAAATCCAGGAGCAGGAGCGCGACGGACAGCAGATCCTCCAGATCCTCACCCACGAGCCGGAACGCCTGATCGGGCGCAACGACACGGTCATGGACGACCTCCAATACCTCGTCAACCGCGTGCTGGCCGCAGCGAATCCCCCGGGCCCGCGCGTCGTCGTGGACGTCGAACACCACCGCGCCATGCGCGACGACACCCTCGTCGAAAAAGTCCGCCACCTCGCCCAGGCCGTCCGCTCGACCGGACGCCCGATCCAGACCGAGCCGCTCAACTCCTACGACCGCCGGATCGTCCACCACGCGTTCAAGGATGACCCGCAAATCGCCACTTGGAGCCCGCAGGACGACGCCCGCATGAAGCGGATCACCCTCCGCCTCCGCCCGAAATCCTAACCGCGTTCGTGCTTGCCAAGCGGCGGCATCCGACTATCTTTTGCGCCTTCACAGAACAGGATCGACTCTTATGAACATGACCGACTTATTGATTTTTGCCCAGGCGGCGGCCCCGGGACAGCAGAACATGCTTGTCTCGATGCTGCCGCTGGTTTTCATCTTCGTGATTTTCTATTTCCTGCTGATCCGTCCGCAGCAGAAGAAGGCGAAGGACCATGAGAAGCTGATCCAGGCAGTGAAGACCGGCGACCAGGTGGTCACGAACGCCGGGATCCACGGCACGGTTTCGAATGTGAAAGAAAAAACGCTCATCATCAAAATCGCGGACAACGTGAAGGTGGAGTTCGACCGCGCGGCGGTCGCGGTCGTGGTGAGCCAGCCCGAAGCCTGATGCGTCCGGCGAGGCCGCTTTTTTTCATCTGATGTCACCCGTCCTTACGTTCACCCTTGGCCTGGCGCTCCTGCTGCTTTTCGGCTGGTATTTTGCAACCGAGCTTCCCGCACGCAAACGCTGGCTGGGGCTGTCCCTCACGGTTTTCCTCCTCACCTACTGCCTCGGGCAGGTGTGGCCGCCGGGGCAGAAGATCCGGCTCGGGCTCGACCTTCAGGGCGGCACGTCGTTCCTGATCCGCCTCATCCCGCAGACCGAGAACGGGATCACGAAGGACCTTCTCGACCAGGCGGTCGAGGTGATCCGCAAGCGCGTGGATCAATACGGGGTGAGCGAGCCGGTGATCAGCCCGCAGGGGAAGGATCGGATCCTGGTGCAGATCGCGGGGCTCGACACGAAGCAGGTCGAGGAGGCGAAATCCCAGCTCCAGCGGGTGGCAAAGCTCGAGTTCGCGATCGTGGGCGAGGGCGGGGCCGGACGCTTGGCCAGGATCCAGTCTGGCGAGGAGTCCATGCCTCCGGCCTACGTGCTCAAGCCCTACAAGCCCGGCAAGAGCGACAAGGAGGAAACCCAGATCCTCGTGACCCGCCGTGCGGCGCTCACCGGCGAACATGTAACGCGTGCGTTCGCGTTCTTCAACCAGCAGGGATACGGGGTCTCGCTCGAACTCGACTCCGAGGGAGCGAAGATCTTCGACGAGGTCGCGGCCCAGCACAAGGGGCATCAGATGGCGATCATTCTCGACGGGGAAGTTCTTTCCGCGCCGACGCTCCAGAGCGACTACTACGGCGGCCACGCGCAGATCACCGGACATTTCACCGATAAGGAGGCCCGTGACCTTTCGAGCGCCCTCGAAAACCCGCTGCGCGTCCCCGTGGAGATCGAGGAGACGCGGAGCGTCTCGCCCACCTTGGGCGCGGACTCTGTGAAGAGCGGCGTTGTGGCCGGCATCGTCGGGCTCGTGATGGTGATGGTGTTCGTCCTGATCTATTACCGGTTCGCCGGCCTGGTCGCGATCTTCGGTCTGCTCATCAACATCGTGATCCTGTTCGGCATGATGGCGATGTTGAACTTCACGCTGACTCTGCCGGGCATCGCGGGAATTATTCTGACCATCGGCTTGGCGGTCGATGCGAACGTCCTGATCTACGAGCGGCTGCGCGAGGAGATGGCGGCCGGCAAGTCGCTGCCTGCGGCGCTGACCGGCGCCTATGACAAGGCGTTCACCGCGATCTTCGATGCGAACGCGACCACCCTCATCACGGCGGTCATCCTCTTCTGGCAGGCGAGCGGCTCAGTGAGGGGCTTCGCCGTGACGCTCTCGCTCGGCATCATCGCCTCGATGTTCTCCGCCCTGCTCTTCACCCGCACGGCGTTCCGCTGGCTCGTAGAAAAAGGCGGGCTCAAGCATCTCAGGATGCTCGACCTCATCCCGACGAAGAAAATCGATTTCCTCGGCAAGCGCTGGATCGCAATCGCTTTTTCCCTCCTCCTCATCGGCGGATCAATCGGAATCTTCGTGGTGCGTGGGGAGAAAAATTTCGGCATTGATTTCCGCGGCGGCGACCTTCTGATCGTCGAATCCGCGCAGCCCGTGACCGTCGCCCAAGCGCGCGTGGCAGTGAATGATCCCGCTGTCGTCATCCAGTTCGAACGCGCGGGCATGAGCGAGCTCCTGGCCTTCCGCAGCCCGCAGGGAACGTCGGACGCCATCCTGGCCAAGCTGCGCGCGTCCTTTCCCAACAGCGGGATCAACCCGGTCGGCCAGGATACCGTCGGCGCGCTGATCGGCATGGAGTTCGCCAAGAGTGCGGTTTGGGCGCTCGGGCTCGGGATGCTTGGGATTTTGATTTACGTGACCCTGCGCTTCGAGTTTTCGTTCGCGCTCGGCGCGGTGGTCGCCCTGCTGCACGATGTGATCATCATGCTGGGCCTGTTTTCCCTGTTCGGCGGAGAGCTTTCCCTCGTGATGGTCGGAGCGGTGCTCACGATTGCCGGCTACTCGATCAACGACACCATCGTCGTTTACGACCGCATCCGCGAGGGCCTGCAGCGGGGAGATCGGGGGAAGATTCAGACGCTGATGAACAACAGCATCAACGAGACGCTCGGCAGGACGTTCCTCACCGGCGGCCTGACGCTTCTCTCCGTCGGAGCGCTGTTTTTCTTCGGCGGCGCTGTGCTCCGCGACTTTTCGTTCGCCATTCTGGTGGGCATCCTCGTCGGCACTTACTCGTCGATCTTCATCGCGTCGCCGATCGTCCTCTGGGCGTCGAATCTCCGCGGCAAGAGTGTCCGCCGCGAGGTCCTCGAGGGCGGGTCGATCAAGCCGGCTTGAACGCCCCGGAAAATTTCCCTTGCGGCTCCCCCGGCGTGCGCGCACGTTTTGCTCCTGTGCGAGCGGCCGTTGCCATCCTCTTCGTCCTCGCGGCCTCCGCCGCTTCCGCGGATTGGAATGTCTCGATGCACGATGGCCGGCGGTATGTTCCGGTCGGGGATGTCGTGGATTTTTACCGGATGAACCCGCCGGAGATTTCCGGAAATTCGTTCACGCTCACCGGGCAGGGGCGGACGATCCGGGGGAATGCGGGATCCCGGGAAATCTGGATCAACAATGTCAAATACATCCTCTGCTTCGATGTGGTGGCGAAGGGCGGGCGGATTTTGATTTCGGCGATGGATGTCACGAAGATCATCGAGCCGGTGATGCGCCCGGGGAAAATCAAGGATGCCAGCGCGGTGCGCACGGTGATCCTCGATGCCGGCCATGGCGGGCACGACAGCGGGGCGCGCGGGCCGCTCGGTGCCGAGAAGGACGCCGCGCTCGACGTCGCCCTCCGCGCAAAAAAACTCCTCGAGCAAAACGACTACAACGTCCGCCTCACGCGCTCGACCGACGTCTTCATCCCGCTCGAAAAACGCCCGGCCTTCGCCAACAGGTGCCCGAACGCGATTTTTATCAGCATCCATTTCAACAAGAGCAACCGGGTCGGCGGAACCGGGATCGAAACCTACGCGCTGGCCCCACGGGGCGTGCCGTCCATGGACGAGGAGAACCTCAGCTACAGCGATTTCAAGCAGTATCCCGGCCACGCGAGGGACTCCGAGAACATCGCGCTGGCGACCGCGATGCACTCCTCGATGCTCCGCCAAATGCGCCTCTTCGACCGCGGGATCAAGCGGGCGCGATTCGTCGTGATCCGGGATGCGCAGATTCCCGCGGTGCTTCTCGAGGGAGGGTTTATGAACCACCCGGACGATTCCCGCCAGATCGCGTCGGGCGGTTTCCGGGACGCCTTCGCCCGGGCGATCCTCGAGGGAGCGACCCGCTACAGGAACGCGGTGGCCGGTCAGATGCAGTATTTCAAACCCACGGCCGTCGTCGCGGCGACCGATGGCACCACGGCCCCGCTCCTCAATCGCCCGCCGCCCGTGCCGGTGGGTTCACAAACCGACATCCTGCAGTCCGTGAAACACGCCGCCGGAGCACTCACCATCCCCGCCGCAGGAAACTGATATGACAAACCTCGATCCCATCGGCGTCTTCGATTCCGGCATCGGCGGCCTCACCGTCGCCGCCGCCCTCCAATCCCTCCTCCCCTCGGAAAACATTTTTTATATCGGGGACACCGCGCGCGTGCCCTACGGCGGGAAAAGCCGCAGGACTGTCGAGCGCTACAGCGTCGAGATCGGGGGGCTGCTTCTCGCGGAGCAGGCGAAAATGATCGTGGTCGCCTGCAACACCGCCTCGGCGCTCGCCGTGCCGAGGATGCGGGAAATTTTCAAGGTCCCCGTGCAGGGGGTCGTGACGCCGGGCGCGGAGGCGGCGGTCCGGGCCACGAAGACCCGGCGCATCGGGGTCATGGGGACGCGCGCCACGATCGCCAGCGGCGCCTACGAGCACGCAATCAAGTGCCTCGAACCCGCCGTGCAGGTCTTCAGCGTCGCGAGCCCGCTGCTCGTGCCGCTCATCGAGGAGGGGCTCTTCGAGGATCCCGTGACCGACCAGATCCTCGCCCGGTATCTCGCTCCCCTGCTCGCGCAAAACGTGGATGCGCTCGTCCTCGGCTGCACCCATTACCCGCTCCTCCGCGCCGCGATCGCCCGCGCCGCCGGACCGGATGTCACGCTCGTGGATTCCGCAAACAACTGCGCGCAGGCCGTGAAAAACCTTCTCGTGAGCGAGCGCCTCTCCGCGCCGGCGAACCGCCTCGGCCGGCTCGATGTGGCGCTGACCGATTCCACCGAGGGCTTTCTCCGGGTCGCTCAAAACGCGCTCGGCCTCGAGATCGGTGAAGTCCACCTCCGGGCCGTGCAGGCCGCCGAGTAGCCCTCAGGCTGCCGGATTCCGGCTCTTCCGAAAAATGAGAAAAAACTGATTTGACGCCCGCAGCATAAAATGCGATTCTTTTTTCAAATCAGCTCCACACATGAAAGCAAAAATCTTCCTCACCATCAGCCTTGGCGGGTTGCTCCTGCTTCAGGGTTGTGCCGTTCCCCACTCCTATCCCAATCCGAAATTTGCCGCCTCGCCCGCAGGCATCTTGAAGCCGGCCAAACCTCGACCGGTGATGCTTTCCGTGGTCGCTCAACGCAAAGGCGTGCCCATCGGCTTGACGACCCGGATTTGGCACAACGAATTCGAGCACGCCCTCGACGCCTCGGGCGTGTTCATCGTCACGAAGTCTGCCCCCGCTGATGATCTCCAGATTACGATAAACAATACCGGGGACTTGGCTTCAACGATTGGACGCAGCATCACTTCCGGAATTACGTTTGGGTTGGTCGGTTCGACCGCCAACGACCACTTCATCGTGACCGCCAGCTACCGGCGCAGCGATGGCCTCACCCTCTTCAAAAAGTATCAGCACTCCGTCCAGACGGTTATCGGCAAGGTTGACCCGCGTCCCGCCGGCACTTCGATGTCGCCGCCCAAGGCCGTCTCGACTGTCGCAAACGACATCACCCTGCGCCTTATTAAGGACATCCAGTCCTCGACGGGCAACCGGTAGAATCTTTCCGGCAGGCAACCAGTCTGCCCCAGGACCGGAGAGTTTGCGGCCCGTCGCCTGGCGGGGTCAGCACCACGCGTCCACCGCATCAGCATCCCGCCGCTGGGTCTTGCGGAGACTGCTCCGATCATGACGGGCAGGGGAGAGGAATCCGACGGGCATGGGTTTATCCTCTGCCATCTGCCGTCCCGGCACTTGGCTCAAAATTCCGCCGCCGCCTTTTTTGCGGCCCCGAGCGAATATTTTTCGTAGTCGGCCTGGAGGTCGTTGTTGAAAATCAGGGCCCGCCCCTCTCCCGTGCCCGGGTTGACCATCAATTGCGCGCTCGCGCTTTTCCCCGGCCAGACAAACGAATCCCCCTCCTTGCTGGCGTGCGGACGCCCGCCGAACGCGATGTCGAGCGCCTGGCGGAGGATTTCGGTTTGGCGGCTGTCCGGCGCGCAGATCTGGACGGCGTAAAATTTCCCGTCGAAAAAGTAATAGACGATTTCCTGAAGCGCGATGTTTCCGATGCTTTTTGTCTCGTCGTTGCGGATGAAAAGTTTCAGCGGGTCGCCCGGCGGGCCGGCCTCGTCGAGCGGTTCGAGCTCCCATTTTTTTTGCACTTCCGCGAGCGGGGTTCCAAACGGGACGCCCCGGAAAGCATTTTCCTTCTCTGCCGGCGCGATCGCCGCAACCGGGGCGCCATCCGGCTCAGCCGCCCGGAACGCGTGCGGAGCCGTGGCGAAATAGAAAATTCCCGCCGCCCCGATCAGGCGCAGCAACATTCCGGATCCGCGTGTGGCGTGGCAGGAAGACATGCACGACACCGATACGGGGGCAGTCCGGACGAATCAAGAAGATTGCACGGCGGCAAAAAAAGGGGGTTGAGATTTTTTTTTCGTCCGTTAATTTGTTTCGCCCCCGGAAATTGAGAAGAAAAACGATATTATGTTCCAACACCGCGAGCTGGGATTGATGCAGGCGTATCAGCTCGGGGTGACGCTGGCGATGACGGTTATGTATTGGGGGTATTATCTGGTTTTGGACAACCTGATCCCCGGATATTCGCTGACGGGGTCCTCGAATTATTTCGAGTATTATCTGGCGGTCATGCTGGGGTTCCATCTGTCGTTTTTGAGTTCCAAGGAGTACGATATTTTTTCTGTGACGTCGGGGATCATGGAGAGCCACCGGTTCATCTGGCCGCACATGGTCTTTGCGGGGGCGATCACGGTTCTGTTCATGTTTTTGAAGCATGACGGGGGGCTTTCGCGCCTGTTTCTTTTCACGTATGTGCCGCTCACCTATGTGGCGCTGGTGGGGATCAACCGGTATTTTGCGCTGGAGGTTCTGCGCAAGTTTTTGCACCGCCAGGGGCAGAAGCTTCTTCTCATCGGGCAACCGGAAGAGCTTCCGAAAATCGAGTCTCTCCTCTCGAAGGCGAAGCTGTTCGGGCTGGAGACGGCTGGGATGCTGACCGAGGCGGATGCGGGGGATCTGCCGTGGGGGATCCGGAAGCTCGGGACGCCCGGGGATCTGGGGCCGGTGCTGGACGCCTTCGACATCGGAAACATTTTTATCGTGGGGAGCCCGAAAGACCGCCGGTGCCTCTCCGGGTGGCTGGGGCTGGCGGAGGCGCGCGGCTGCCGGGTTTCGCTCGTCAACGACCTCGACGTTTTTCTTCAAAGGCAGCTGTCATTTTTTCGCTGCGACGGGATCGATCTGATCGAGATCCGGGACGAGCCGCTGCAGAACGCGATCAACCGGATGGCGAAAAGAATTTTTGATGTGGGCGTGGCGGTTCCTGTGGTGGTGTTGCTTCTGCCGCTCATGATCGCGGTGGTCTGGGCCCTGCAAAGAAAACAGGCGCCGGGCCCGGTTTTTTTCCGGCAGAAGCGGTCCGGGATCAACAACCAGCCGTTCACGATTTTCAAATTCCGGACGATGTATGCCGACCGGTGCGGCTCGTCCGAGCAGGCGACTGCGGGCGACAACAGGATTTACCCGGCCGGGCGGTGGATGAGGAAATTCAGCCTCGACGAGTTCCCGCAATTTTTGAACGTGCTGTCCGGGCAGATGAGCGTGGTGGGCCCGCGGCCGCACATGCCCGAGCACGACGAGCTTTTCAAGGAGTCGATGGCCTTCTACCGGATCCGGGCCTTTGTGAAACCCGGCCTGACCGGGCTGGCGCAGATCCACGGGTTCCGCGGGGAGGCGACGACAAAAGAGGCCATCATCAAGCGGGTCGAATACGATATCGAATACATTGAAACCTGGTCATTGCCGCTGGACGTCCGGATAATCTGGAGGACGTTTCTCGAGCTGCTGCGGCCGCCGGGCTCCGCCTATTGAGCGGCGAGGAGGCGGGCGGTTTTTTCGACGAAGGCCTCCTTGGAAAAAAGCAGGGCGTGTGTGCGGATCGCCGCCTTGTCCCAGGAGATTTTTTCGCATCGCGCGACGGCATCGAGCAGGGAGTCCTCGGTGGGCTCCAGAAAAAAGACGCCGGTTTTCCCGTCCACAACCGTCTCCAGCGCCCCGCCCCGCCCGAGGACGACAGCCGGTTTTCCGCAGGCCATAGCCTCGACGGGGGTGATCCCGAAATCCTCCTCGCCGGGCACGATGAGCGCGCGGCACTTCGAATAATACGCGCAGATTTCGCGGTCGGTCATGCGTCCGCAGAACCGGACGGTCGGCCCGGCGAGCGCCTCCAACTCGGCGCGGTAAGGCCCCTCCCCGAGCACGACCAGGCGCCGCCCCGCCCGCGTGAACGCGCGGACCGCGAGCTCGATATTTTTGTAGCCCAGCAGCCGGGAAACGACGAGGTAATACCCCTCCTCTTCCGACGACACGTTGAATCGCGAGGTTTCGACCGGCGGATGCACGACGATCGAATCCAGGCCGTAGAACCGCTTGATGCGCTCCTGCACGTTCCGGGAATTTGCCACGAGGACATCCATCCTCGCGGCGGCCTCGCGATCCCACGCGCGGAATTTGGGAAGCGCGGCGCGCACGATCGTTTTCAGCGCGCCCGAGCCGACCTCGTAATCCAGGTAGCTGTTCGTCTGCCATAGGAACCGCGTCGTGTTGTGCAGGTAGCAAACCGTGCGGGTGCGCGGCGAGAAGCGCAGGAATTTTGCGAACGCGCTCGAGCTGATCCACGCCACGTCGGCATCGATTTTTCCGAACGACCGGAAGGCGAGCGGGTAGAGGGCGACATATTTTTTGAAGTGGGTCGTATGCTGGATGAGCGGCAGGTGCTGCATCCAGGAGGTGCGGATGTCGGCGCTTTGAAACTCCGGCCAAAGCCCCTCGTGACGGACCGCGCTCGTGAAGATCGGCGCCTCCGGAAACCGCTCGTGCACCGCGGCAAGCACCCGCTCCGCTCCCCCCATTTGAATGAGGTAATCATGGGCGAGGACGAGGTTCATTTCGAGGACAGGCCGGAAATCATGCAACTGGTTTTCTCAAGGATGGATGGGAGGGAATACTGTTTCACGGCCTCGTCGGATGCAAGCAATCCTGTTCGCGCCCCGCGGTCGGACAGGGCGAGGATATGCCGGAGGGCGTCCGCGAGGGCGGCGGCATCGCCCGGGGGAAAAAGCCAGCCGGTTTCCCCGTCCCGGATCATCTCCGCCGGGCCTCCGGCGCAGCTGGCGACGACGGGCTTTCGCGAGAGCATGCCCTCAACCACGACCCGTCCGAAGGGTTCGGGTGCGGTGGAGGTGTGAACGATGACATCCGCCGCCTGCATGAGCAGCGGGACGTCATCGCGCTGGCCCAGAAAGGCGACCCGCCCGGCAAGCCCCGGGGAGGAGGCCAGAGCGCGGAGCTCGGAATCGTAAAGCCGGTCATCGCCGGTAAAAAACGGCGCGCCGACAATCCAGACTTCGAGGCCCGGGATTTGCGCGGCCGCGCGCAGGAGAAGATCCTGTCCCTTCCAACGCGCGATCCGCCCGAAAACAGCGGCAACCGGAGCGGTGCCAGTAGAAATTTTCCGGCGCACCGCGTGAATTTCCGCGTCCGGCCGAGGCGCGAAACGCAGGGGATCGAATCCGTTCGGGATCACATGGACCGGGGCCTTTCCGCCTGCGGCGCGGAATGCGTCGGCGGTGGCTCGGGAGTTGGCGATCACTCCGCCGGTGCGGTTGGCGGCGCTTACGATAAGGCGGATGTTCAGGCGGCTGAAGTGATCCGGGGTGAGCAGGTCGTGCAGGTGGAAGAGGCATGGTTTCCCGAGCCCTGCACCCACCACGACGCCATAAAGAAGCGCCTTCGCGGTGTTGAAATAGACCGCGTCCGCCGAGCGGATTTCGTGTCTGAGGCGTCGCAGGAAGCCGGCCAGTTCGGGCAGTGCGGCAAGGTAGCTGCCGATCCCTGCCGCCTTGCCGATGCCCGCGAGGCGCTGCGGGGTTTGAAGAACAGAGACCGCGATTCCGCGAGCGCGCAACTGCTCCTCGAACGGCCCCTGCGAGAGAAGAAGCACGCGCGACCGGTTCCGAAGATCGGCCGCGATGTCGGCAAGGCAAAGCTCCGCGCCCCCGGGCTGCCCGCTCTGGTCAACGAAGAGAATCATGGCGAGCTCGGACGATCTGCACGCATGCCGCCAACCTGTTCGTAAACGGCCAGCGTGCCGCGGGCGCACGCGTCCCACGAGAACCGCCGCGCCTGCACGAGGGCCCTCGCCGAGCGGGATGCCCGCTCGGCCGGATCGGCCAGCACCGAGAGAAGCGCCGCCGCCAGCGCACGGTGGTCGTCCGGCGGCACGGCGATCCCCGCGTCGCCCGCAACCTCCGGCAGCGAGGCGACGTTCGACACCACGACCGGCGTGCCGCAGGACATCGCCTCGAGCACCGGCCAGCCGAATCCCTCCCACAACGACGGAAAAACAAAAACATCCGCCGCCCGGTAACACGCGCCCAAAACCCGGTCGTCAAAGATTTTCCCCGCGTGCCGGATCCGGTCGCCGACCCCGAGCCGCGTGATGAGCGCGGCCTCGTCGTCAAAAAACCCGGCGCCGACGCGCAGAAGCCAGACATCTCGGCCGGCTGCGGGGGCCTCTTTCAAGATCCGCAGGGCCTGCAAAATCGCGGGCGTGTTCTTGTATCGGGTGGCCGTGGCGACATGGAGGATGACCCGCGCGGTGGCGGGAAGGCCGAAGCGCCCGAGCACGCCGCGGCGCTCGTCGGCAAGCGATTCGCCCGGAGACGCAGGCTGCGGGCCGAACACCGGGTTACAGCCGTAATAGACGACCTCGATTTTTTCTGCCGGGATGCCGGCGATTTCGACCAGCGTTTTTTTTGTGCTCTCCGAGATGGCGATGATCTTCCGGCAGCGCTTCATGCCGCGCACCCGGAGCGGGAACGTGAACCGCGTCAGGGCCGGGTGCGGCATCGAAACCAGACCCTTCGCAGCGAGGAGCGGGATGATGTCGTGGCAGGTCAGAACCGTGCGGGCGGGCGGCGTCGCCCAAGCAAGGTTGGCGTGGCTGTGATCGAGAATGTGGAAGACCGGGGCACCGCCCACCGAACGGATCTGGCGCGGGTATTTCAGGAAACGCGCGTGCCGGCTCGCAAATTTTTCCCCGGTTGCCCCGCCGCCGAACGCCGCCGACACGCGCGCGTCCGGCGCACAGACGATCTCGTCGAACGTCCAACCGACGCCCGGGAGCGCGCACAGCGCCCGGAGCAGCTCGGCGGCATACCGCCGCATGCTTTCCGATGGAAAGCCCTCCACGTTCGGCAGGAGAACCGCCTTGTTCACGCCATGTCAGGGACGGTTCTCCGCGAGGGTCGAAGCGGTCCAGCGATACAGGTCGTCGAGCCCGCCCGCGATCTCCACCGTGGGCTCCCATCCGAGCAGGTCGCGGGCCTTGGAAATGTCGCAATAAAAAACGCGCTGGTCGGCCGGGCGCCACCCGCCGTGCGTGGCCTCGATCCCCCAGAGGTTGCAGAGCTCCACGAGCGAGATGGTTTTGTCCGGACCCCCGCCGACATTGAACACCTCGCCCGCGAGGCTCTTGCGCCCGGATCCGAGAAGCCCCTCGGCCTGCTTGAGAAAAAGCCGGGTGACATCGTCAATGTGCAGCACGTCGCGCACCTGTTTGCCGTCGCCGTAGATGACCGTCGGTCGCCCGAGAATCTTGTTTGTCGCGATGTGCGAGATCCAGCCCTGATCCACGATCCCGAACTGGTTCGGCCCATACATGCAGGAGCACCGGTTGGCGACCCCGCCAAACTCCCGGACATAAAGCTCCCCGACCAGCTTGGAAACGCCGTAGGGAGTGTGGTGCGCGCAGTCGATCGGGAACGTCTCCGGAAGGCCGCGCCCACCGAGCTCCCCGCCGAAATCATAGCGCGTCTCCTTTTCGATGATCTCCACGAAGTTCACGTTCTCGCCATAAACCTTGTTGGTCGAGGTGTAGATGATCTGCGCGCCGACCTCCGCCGCCGCACGGGCGATCAGGAACGACCCCTCGGCGTTGATCTTGAAATCCCGCGACGGGCTCTCGACGCTCGACGTCACGGCGACCTGCGCGGCGAAATGAAAGACGATGTCCGGGCGCTCCTGGTAGATCACCGATGCCATGTCCTCGATCTCGCGCTTGCGGAGATCGAGCTTGGGATACTTCGACTCCAGCATCCGCAGGTTGATCTCGGTCCCGCGGCGCGTCAGCGAATCCACCCCGATCACATCGAAGCCGCTCCCGAGAAGTTTCGGCAGCATGTTGGTTCCCACAAAACCCGCCGCGCCCGTGACAACTGCCTTGGCCATGAAAATAGTTTAGTCGAAACGCCGGGGGATTGACAATGGCAAAGGAGAGGATTGCGCGGCAGGATGCGTGCGCTCCATCCCGCGTTTTTCCGCCTGCGTCGTTTTTTCAGACGAGGCCGAGAAGCGGGCACATGACGCGAAGGCCGCACCAGATCACGACAAAGCCGAGCATGTCGAAGAGGATGCCGGCACGCAGCATCGCTGGGAGGGGGATCAGCCCGGAGCCATAGACGATGGCGTTGGGCGGAGTGGAGACCGGGAGCATGAAACCCATGCTGGCTCCGAGACAGGCACCAAGGGTCGGGGCAATGGGGTTAACGGACATGGCCCCGGCCAGGGCGATCACGACCGGGCAGAGCATGGTGGCGGACGAGGTGTTCGAGGTCGTTTCCGAAATGAGGATTCCGGCGGCGATGGCCAGGGCGGTGAGCGCCCAGATCCCGGAGCCCGCGCAAAAATACCCGGCGGCGAATTCGCCCAACGCCTTCGCGACGCCGGTGCTGAACATCAGCGCGCCGAGCGAGAGCCCGCCGCCGAAGAGCAGGATGATCCCCCAGTCGATCTTCGCGGCCTCCTCCCAATCCATGGCCCGCTCCCCGTTTTTTCCCGGCAGGAAAAAGAGCAGCGACGCGGCGAGCACCGCGACGATGGATTCCGGGAAATGGCGGTTCAGAAATCCCACGGCTGCGTCGTCTTTTCCCAAAGCGGCCTGGGCGATGCCGGGCACGATCCACAGCGTCACGGCCACGGCGAAAGCGATGGCGGTGCTGACCTGTCCGGGCGTCCACGCCCCGAGCTTCGCGCGCTGCGCGGCGAGGAACGCGGCGAGGTTGCCGGTGCGCCGCGTGATCTCCGCGCCCGGAGGATGCAGCAGCCGGAGCATACCCCACAGCACAAGCATCATGGCGGCAAAGATGGGCAGGCAGACGAGCACCCAGGTGAGAAAACCAATCCGGATGCCGGCGAGTTTTTCGAGTTGCCCGATGGCGATGAGGTTCGGCGGGGAGCCCACCGGAGTGACGATGCCGCCGATCGAAGCCGCGTAGGCGATCATGAGCATCATCCCGGTCGCGTAGGTTTGGGAGCGCAGGGAGGCTCCGTCCGTGAGGCTGCCGAGCACGCCGAGGGCGATGGGCAGAAAAATCGCGGTGGTGGCCGTATTGCTCACCCACATCGAGACGAGCGCGGTCACGAGCCCCATGGCGGCGAGGATTCGGCCCGGGGTTTTGCTTGCGCCCGGCAGGGAGAGCACGCCGAGAGCGATCCGGCGGTCGAGCCCGTGCCGCATCATTGCGCGCGCCAGGATGAACCCCCCGATGAAAATAAAAATGATCGGGTCGGCGAACGGTGTGAGCACGGTCTTCGCATCGGCGACCCCGAGCACGATGTTCAGCGCGGCACCCAGCAGCGCCGTGATCGGCAGCGGAATCGCCTCGGTGATCCAGAGCAGCACCATCATCACCAGCACCGCGCTCAACCGGTTCGCCTCGGGCGCGAGAAACAAGGAGGTCCACCACAGGGTCAGAAAAAATCCCGCCGGCGCGAGAAAAAATCCCGACCGGCGCCGGATCCTTTCAAACTTTTCCTCGGCGGCGCTGATCGTTTCCTTGGGCGAGGCATCGGGTTCCATGATTTGGGAGCGTCAGGCTTCCTGGAAATTGAGCCGTGCGGCAACGAGGAGGCCGCGGAGGGTGAGGAGAGGATCGACGGCATCGAAGACCGGGAGTCCGGAGGCGATGAGGGTCGAGTCTCCGCCTGTCGCGACGATTTTCGGGCGGTAGTGCGGGAAGGCTTCGCGGCGGATCTGCCGGATGATTTCCGCGACGAGGCCGCGATACCCGTGGACCGCGCCTGAGAGCATCGCCTCCTCGGTCGTGCGCCCGACCGCCGAGCCGGGCTCGCGGAGACGGATCAACGGCAGGAGGGCGGTGCGGTCGTGGAGGTATTCCGTCATGGCGTTGAGCCCGGGCGCGATGACCCCGCCGATATAATTTCCCTCCGGAGAAATGACATCGAATGTAACGGCCGTGCCAAAATCCACGACGATCGCGGGGACGCCGTGGTGGGCCGCGCAGCCGGCCGCGTTGGCAAGCCGGTCGGGTCCGATCCCGCGAGGGTTTGGGTAATCAATGCCCACCCCGAGGCGCACATCCGGCCCGATCCAGCAGACGCCCGCGCCGCAAGCCGCATCCACCGCGCGATTTTTTTTCGGGACGACCGAGGCGGCGACTGTGCCGGCGAGCGGCTGCCCGCCGATGACAGCCGCGATTTGAGCGGCTTCCAGAGTCTTCGTCGCCAGCCGGTGGACCCGGCCGATCCGTCCGTTCCCCGCGAGAGCGAGCTTGACGAACGAGTTGCTGATATCCACGAGGAGAAACGTGCCGCGCGGGTCGACGGGCTTCGGCACCGCATGGCGACGGACCTCCGGAGAAAGCTTTGCGGCGGCGGGCGGGGGTTTCAATGGCGTTGTTTTCATTCGAATCCCGTATCGGCGAAAAAATCTCAGCCTTCGCGGGAGCGCTTGGCGGCGAGCACGGGTCTGACCTTTTCGAGTGGGAGCGTGTTGATGACGTCGCTTTTTGTGAGCCAACCCTTGCGGGCGGCGCCAATGCCGAAGGCGAGATCCTGGAGCCCGGCGGTCGAGTGAGCGTCGGGGTTGATCGAGCACTTGACGCCTTTTTCCTTGGCGAGCGGCCACCAGCGCCAGTCCATGTCGAGGCGCCGCGGGTTGGAGTTGAGCTCGATGATCGTGCCGGTGGCGGCGGCGGCCTCGATGACGGCCGGGACGTCCACGCGGTAGCCCTCGCGGGAGAGAAGGAGGCGCCCGGTGAGGTGGCCGAGCATCGTGACATGCGGGTTGCTGATCGCGCGGATGATCCGCTTTGTCATCTCGGCCTCGGAGAGGGTGAACGACGAGTGGACGCTGGCGACGACGTAATCGAGCGAGGCGAGAAGGTCGTCCGGGAAGTCGAGGGTGCCGTCCTTGAGGATGTCGCACTCGGTGCCGGCGAAGAGGTGGAGCGAGCTGTCCGAGAGGCAGCGGATACGGGCGACCTGGGCGGCGAGGCGCTTCGCGTCGAGGCCGTGCGCCTGGAACGACGCCTTGCTGTGGTCGGCGATCCCGAGGTATTCCATGCCGAGCTCGCGGGCGGCGTCGGCCATTTCCTCGAGCGTGGCGCGTCCGTCGCTCTCGCTGGTGTGGTTGTGGAACGTGCCGCGGAGGTTCTGCCGTTCGATCAGGACCGGCAGCCGGTGGGCCTCGGCGGCCTCGATCTCCCCGCGATCCTCGCGGAGCTCCGGGACGACCGGGTCGAGCTCGAGCGCACGGTAGATGTCGTTTTCCTCATGGATCTCCGGGAGCGGCTCTTTGAGTTCGCGGCCCCCGGCGGCGCTGAAGCGGTATTCGTTCAGCGACCAGCCGCGGGCGAGGGCAAGCGAGCGGATGCGGACGTTGTGCTCCTTGCTGCCGGTAAAATACGCGAGGGCGAACGGGAATTCCTTGCCGGTGACGACGCGGAGATCGCACTGAATCCCAGACTTCAGGATCACGCTCGTCTTCGTCGCGCCGTGCGCAAGCACGGAATCCACCAGCGGGTGCGTGGCAAAAAAATCCGAGACGGCCCCCGGGTGGCGGGATGCGACGATGAAGTCGAGGTCGCGGACGATTTCCTTTTGCCGGCGGTAGCTTCCGGCGATCCGGGCGCGGGTGACGTCCGGGTGGTTGCATAGGTCGCCGAGGAGCGATTCGGCCAGCCCGGCGATGTCGCCGAGGCGGAATTCGCCGGCGTGCTTCCGGTGGTGCCCGATCGCCTGGAGGATGTTCGCGGCGGTCTTTTCTCCGAACCCGGGCAGGCCGGCGACCTTGCCGGACTGGCACGCGCGCTCGAGCTTCGTGATCGAGTGGATGCGGAGAGAATCCCAAAGCGCCTTGATTTTTTTTGCCCCGAGCCCCTGGATCTCGAAGAGGCTGAGGATGTCC
>Ga0194039_1000327_pt1 | contig 30182 bp, 28 predicted proteins | sample JunL228m_MetaG_FD_148679 | JGI IMG/M metagenome (GOLD analysis project Ga0194039, IMG submission 148679) | Anoxic zone freshwater microbial communities from boreal shield lake in IISD Experimental Lakes Area, Ontario, Canada - Jun2016-L227-8m | ecosystem: Environmental > Aquatic > Freshwater >... | reverse complement strand
GCGAGCAGGTCAGACAATAGCTCCCGCCGAAATATGTAATTCGGGTCCGGGTGGGGAACTCTTGATGATAAATTGTCTCGCACCTCGACTGTGACTGAGGCGGGGGCCTTAATTCCAAACACGTCTGCAATTGCTTTTTGCATTTCAAGCTCCTTTCGGTAATCATTAAGTTTTATTTTGATATTATTTTTGACTTGCTGCTTTATTGTTCCCGTGCGACCCTGAAGATCTGAGACCGGGAATTCAGCAGTTTGTGCATGTCCTTGACGCCTGCTTTTATGCAGTGATCAAGAGCGCTAACTTTGTCGCAGTAGCGTGCCGCGATTTCCATTGCGGTCTGCTGTGCGAATCTGCCCGGCTCGTCGTTGTCCAGGGCGAACAACGTTTCCTGGGGCTTGAGAGCCTCAAGAAGCGATCCGAGTTTTTCGACTCCTCCGACCCCGTTGATGGAACAAAGGGTAAGAGAGTAGTCATCCAGAACAATTTCCGCAGCCAGGGCGTCCAGGATGGACTCCGTGACAACGATCCTTGGAGACTGTCTCCTAAGCATCCAGAGACACTTGTGTCCGAGGGTTTGACGGGATGAACCGCATATTTCCCGGCACTCCAACCCCTTCATGTCGAGAGGGCAGGGCATCGGAATTCCAACGAACCTTTTTTTCTCTTTGAAATTATCGTACACGATGCACGACATTTCGTCGTAGTGCCTGACTCCCCGCTCAAGAAAGTACCTCTTGATAGAAGCACGGTCGCCGGTAGTCATAATACTTGTTCTTTCTTTGTGCAGATTTCTTACCCATGATACCTTATCGGTGTCATAGGCTGTCAATTTCTGATGCTGGGGGGGTGGCGGCGATGAGGAAACGCTATTATTCAACTTTCGCACAGCATCCAAAAAGTCGAGGCCATGGTATTGCTGAATAAAGCTGATGGTGTCGCCATGTTCGCCAGTTCCCCAGTCTTTCCATGTCCAGCGACCATTGTAGTACGAGACACTGAACGACGGCTTGGTTTCCTTACGGAGAGGCGAGAAGAACATAGCCTTCTCACCTCTGCTCTGAGTCGGTTTGTAGCCGAGCGATTCTATCAGGACTATGAGGTTCACCCGCCGGGCAGCCTCGATGTCACGATCTGTAACCCGCATCCGCAAAACAGCCTGTCTCCGTGGTTCACGGATAGTCAATCGTTTCCAGATTTTACGGATAAAAGCGGTCAGTCGGCCCTCCTTTATTTTCTTTTCCTCCATTCCTCCTCCTTCCGGTAATTGTCAGTCCCTTTCGAGACGCAAAAAAGCCGCACCTCTCCCGTTGGTCTAACGAGAAAGCCATGCGGCTTATGTTCAGCAGAAGCCAATCTCCTGCCTACGGAAAATACTAACTACTTATATACTACTTCCAAACGAGGAGCATAAAACAGAAAGGTGGGTGGTAAACTTGGGGAAAATCCCTGCTTGGAGTCAAAAAAAAGGGAGAGGCCAAAGCCCCCCCCTTTTACATTAACCGCTTTTTTGAAGATCTTACTTCCCTTGGATCGTTGTCAGGCTGCCAAGCGCAGTTGGTTGCGAGGTGCAATCAGTGGCCTTCCAAGGTTTTCGGCATAAGACCGACTTCCCTCGAAAGAGTCGATGACGCCTTGCTCCTCATGGGAACAATCGTCATAAGTCTTTTTGCCGTAATCGTGCGGCAGCCACTGTTTGCCGCGACACGCAGCAACATTGAAGCGGCGCAGTATATCGTCACTGTTAAACCGGATATGTACGGTGCCTTTTTTGTGACAGGTAATCGTGAAATACGTGCTCACGATCTTGCTGCTTACTCCTTGGGCAAAGGCTTCCGTGACAGCTTTCTCCATGGACGTATAGCTGTCCAATCCATCGAAATAGTTCATAACTATATCGATATCCCGGAAGATGTTTTTTGCCTGATAGGAAAGTATCCACTTTCCATACTCGAAAAATGGGCCATCATGGTAGCCTCCGTAGATGGGGATGATTACTTTTTTCCCCACCTTGAAGGCATTGTTCGTTTTCCAACCGTTGAAGTAATGGATGTTCTCTTCGTACACTCCTGACGAATAGCAGTGGCAGATCGTGAACTTATCGAATATTTCCACTACCGCATTGGTCAAGGTTTTTTCATAGCTGCCGATAAGGTTCAGAACAAACTGGCGGATATTTGATTCTGTAAAATCCATGAAACATCGCTTGTTGATCTGATCCTCAAATTCCTCGGCTTTTGCTGACGTCAACCTCGCTCGAACCTCCTTGACATCCAGGGTCCGTCGCCAGAATACACGCCGCAATCTGATGAGCATATCATTTAACGTGTAGCTCATTCTGGCAGTGATGTCACCAGAGGAGGATTTGCCGGGTTCTTCATTGAGACCGATATATCCTCCTATCTTCGGGTAATTGCGGTAATACGATAGAATCGTTTCAGTGCCGACTTTCACTATCTGGTTGTATTCCGCAACCAATTCCTCCACGGTTCGCCGAGTTGAGACCTCATGGTTCATCTCGATTTCTGGACCGGGTGTGTCATCAGCATCTTTAACATCGATGAAGAGGTCATTTTCGACCTTGCGCTCGATGTTGATGTACACCAATGCTACCTCTACCCCGGTGGGGCGTTCTGCAGTTTCAAAGGCGCCAGAGATGTAATCGATCTGGGCGCCAAGATCCCGCATCTTCCGCAAGAGATCCTTCCGGATGTTCGTATGGGGGTTTTTGATTGTTTCTGCGTTTAGCAGAAACACGATCTGGCCCCTATACATAATTTCGATGGCCTTCAGCAAGTGGTGGTCTCCCTGGTCAAAGGGAGGGTTCCCGATGATCAGATCGAACTTGTCTGGTCCTGCGAAGGCCAGGAAGTCGCTGTCGATGACCTGGATGCCCTGACCGCGCAATGTGGCCTGAAGGGTCTCGTCGATCTCGATGGCAAAGGTGTTGCTAAGACTGTATTTAGGGCACCCGTTGTGCCAGGAGTCGCCTCCTGTCATGCGAGTAATAATGTCTCCCTTTCCTGCCGACGGTTCCAGCACCCGATCTGGATATCCTTTTACTTTAGCGAGCATCCTGTCGATCAGATGTTTGGGCGTTGGGTAGAATGATGGGTTATTCAGCATTGAATTCTTCTCCTTTCGGTAATTTTTTACACCTCCACTCTGTCTATCTGGGTGCAGGGCAGCTTAGTGATTCTGGAAAGTATCGCTTCCACTTCATTTTCTTTGAATTCCAATATTCTTCCGCGCAGACAGTAGTGATCAAAATCTCTCGGAAACTTCGCTTCTTTTTGTGCATTGCACCTCCTCCCTCTTTGTTTTTATGGGGTAATTACTCAGTCCGTTTCCGGATGCAAAAAAGCCGCACCTTTCCCGTTGATCTAACAGGAAAGCCATGCGGCTTATGTTCAGCAGAAGCCAATCTCCTGCCTACGGAAAATACTAACTGTCTAAGTATTACCTACATAAGGAACGAATTTATCAACTGAGGAGGAAATTAAGTTTATGTCGCTGGAAAAATTATGTGAGATAAATGAAAAAGGGAAACTTGTTGAACTTAAAAATGACGGAGTGACGCATCTTGGCAGGGGAGTCGATATGAGTAACATATCGAAAGAGATTGATATTACCATAAGCGACGCTGACAGAAGTGGACACTTTGGATGTTTCGGGACTACCCGTGTGGGGAAAACCCGTCTTATCGAGAACATCATTGAGCAGGATATTCGCAAAGGTTACAATGTCGTCGTCATTGACCCCAAAGGCGATGCGGAATTATTTTCCAAGATTGTCCAGGTAGCGGCGGAATCAGGACGGCTTGAAGAGGTGATGATGCTCACCCCTATTTTCCCTGATTACTCTATTATGCTTGATCCGCTGGCACACTATTTCATGGAAGATGAATTGGTTGAGCATATTATTTCCGGTATCAAGGCAAAGGAAGATTACTTCATCGCTATCGCTCAGGAAGTCTCTCGTGATGTGATCGCTGGCCTTTCTCTACAAGCCCGCCATGAGAAGAAAAAAATGAACATCAATTTTCTGGACGTTAAAGATAGAAGCGACTGGACCAACCTCAAGGCTTTCAGGAATTCGCTGCAGTATCTTACAGGCAGTGAAGATCTCGTGCGGAGCATGGATCAGATACTCGCCTCGCCGCAGGACTTTTTTTCAAAAGTGTCGTCTTCGCTCCGCACAACACTTTCTGCTTTGACCTCCGGTCCAACAGGTCAGATCATCGGGAAAAGTTTGGTTAATGAATTCGTCAATCGCTTTGAGAGAGGAAACGGGGTGATTTTGTTTTGCAATACAGGATCAATGCTTGCCAGGCGTACGTCACATATAATCGCCAGAGTGCTGGTATCCATGATACAGAGCATGTTGGGACGCTTTTTCGCATCCGCAAGAAAGCTCGCCCCGCCTCTTTGTCTCCATGTGGACGAGGGACACAACATTCTTTATAAAGGTATCCAGGAACTTTTCAACAAAGGTGGCGGAGCGAATCTCTGGATAAATTTTTACACGCAGAGCATTGCCCAGATAGAAGAAGAGATAGGTCCAGAGGCGACAAGAAGCATTATTGATAATATCAATAGTTGGATGTTTATGCTTGTCAACCATCCCGACACAGCTAAATATGTCGAGGACTCATCTTCTAACCGTAGAAAATACCAGCCGATATTGTCTTTCGGTGGCGGCATATCTGTGAGGGAAATAGAGGAAAAACAAATTCTTGCCACACAGGTAATGCAACTGCCTAAACGTTATTTCTACGTACGTTCCTACGGCAAACTATATAAGGGGATTACTCAGGACGTATCCCAACGGTATGTGAACGTGAAGCTTCCGCTTATCAAAGATGGGGCCATTGAAGACAATTGAAATTGACAATGGGAAGAGAGAGGGCTTGGAAGATCAGAAATCTGACGCAGAGCTTAATCGTTTGGCTATGCATGCGTTAGATCACAGGAGCATAAGTTGGGAACATGTGCATAATTCCCTATCACCGGTATTTTAGGCTCCCAAAATAGACACGTCGCATTTTTGGGAAGAGCTGACATTATTTGACGATCGTGTAATAACCCTCTAAAACCTTCCTGGATCGTCTGGAGAAGGAGATCGGCGGAAAGGATTCGGCAGTTCTATGCGTCCGGTCGGGCGTGACGCAAGAGTCTCGCCGATGAGCTGGTATGTTCACTCTTTCAGGGGATAATTGCAAAGCCTGCCATTCCAAAATGGCTATCAAAGGTAAAGACTCTCTCCAGCTTATTTGAACGCATGAGAACAAATGAAATGCAATCCGTATAGCTTACAGATTGGTCAGCGTATTTTTCAAACAGTTTAAGCGCCTCAATCTCATCGTATTTAGTCGGCCTCAGGATCATAATCGCAGAGGATGACAATATCGCTCTCGCCCTAGCAGCTGCAAAGGCATACCCCGCTCTCCGGCCAAGAAGTGTAAATGTCTCATCCAGCACGAAATTGGAAGTGAACAGTCGTTCTTTACTCTTTTCCAACACAGACCAAGAGGATGTTGACAATCTGTGATGTTCATCTTTGGCAATGTATCTTCCAATAAATGCCCCTGTATCAACGAATATCACTGTTTGTCTCCATAGAGATACTCATCGTGATTACGCGAAAGATCTTTGGGGACATCTTTTTGATATACAGCCGTGTCACAGAAGAAGGAATCTCCCTCATCCTCTTCGGCTTTTTTAAGGAGATCCCGCATTGCTTCTCGTACAATCTCCCCCAGTGACAAACCCTTTTTGCGAGAAAACTCTTCGGCCTTTATTTTTAAGTCTTCAGGTAGCATAATAGTTGTTCGATGCATATTTACCTCCTGCATACATATGAATATAGCCATAAGCGCATTAATTGTCAAGCCGAAATCGTTTCAGTGTCCGAGTTGCCATAAACTTCATTATTCGGAGCAAACCTTCAGACCCGCTGAATCGACTTTTACGGTGGATATTTTTGTTTAGGCTGACATGTTTTATTAGCAAAGCATTAGTATACGTTTCTTACGCATATCACCTACAACTATTCAGTGGAGGGGCTTCATAATAACTGAGGATAATGGATCGAAAGAGAGTAACGTCAGGCGTCAGCCGCCTCGCCCTTTTCCAGAATAGTAGCTTCAATTCTTCGGCGCAACTCGTCCCGTGCTCGACGAAATGCGTTCAGTCGTTTTGCTTCTGCACCCTCGACTTGGGAAGGGTCATCAATAGACCAATGCCATCGTTCCTGTGTATTTGGAAAGATCGGACAAGCTTCACTCGCACTGTCGCAGACTGTGATTACCAAATCAAACGGCTCATCACGATAGCGCTCCAGGGGCTTTGATTCTTGTCCGCGAATATTGATGCCGACTTCTTGCATCACGGTTATCGCTTCAGGGCGAACCGACGTAACCACGGTGCCAGCACTAAAGACATCCACGCTGCTGTTGCTCAAGACACGCAATAAACCTTCAGCCATTTGAGATCGTGCGCTATTGTGAGTACAAAGAAAGAAGACGCGCTTCTTCGTTTCTGCCATATTTATTTGTCTACACTCCGTAATCACACTTTTTGGAATCGACCTGACAGCGATCCAGATCAGCAAGGGTACGATGAACAAGTCATCGAGATGCCCTACTACAGGAATGAAGTCCGGGATCAAATCAATTGGTGAAACAGCATATGCTATTGCGACACCGAGCAGCACTTTTGAAACACGTGGAGTTCGTGGATGCCTGATTACACGTTTATAAAATTCTACCTCCTTCGAGAAGCGTCTGACCAAGTTTCGCGAATGTTCGAGTAATTTCATTTTTCACATCTGTCGCAATGACAGGTTCCACCTCTGGCCTTTTCAAAAGACTCCCGGCTCTCACGAAATGAAAACAGGGCAATCATAATGCCGCCTGCAGCATCAATGCCTCCAATACCTGTGAGTTCATATCCGGCACTGGCAATCAGCAGGACACAGGATAACCACAGGCAGACTCGACTGCAATTTGCATCGGCAAGAATGGCCTCGGAATGAAGCTGCCTCCCCACCTTCACCTTGTAGCGGATCAGAATCCACATGACGGAGATTGAGATAGTGGCGATGACAATTCCCCAAATTGTAGTCTGCGGTTTATGGCCATGATATAGATTTAACAGAGCTCCAATAGTCAAACCAATAGACAATAGATAAAAAGCGGTCCCGGTAATGTGCAAGGATGTCATTTCAAATCGGTCCGGGTCTGTTTCCGGCTTACGCTGAATGCTTTGAATCATATGCCAAATCCCGATACCGGAAATGACCTCGACAAAAGAATCCAGCCCGAATCCGAATAGAGCGAGGGTATCGTCTTCCACGCCGAAATAAATAGAAACCACGCCTTCCAAGATATTATAGACGATCGTGACGATTGCAAGGATGGAGGCTATTCTATACAATGATGCATTATCAGCTACGGGTTTGTACATTCAGGGTGATTACCGTTTCCGGTTAAATTGTCTTTTTAATTCCCAGCATCGCATAGAGCGGGCAGTGTCCTGATGCCACGCTTGAAAGGAGCATTCCGGCAAGAACGGCGAGGACGAGACCCGCAATACCTGTTACCCAGCCGGCGACATTGGCGACGATAAAAAAATCGCCACCACGAGCCGGGCGACCCTGTCAATGGTACCCACGTTTCGTTCCATATGCATTCCTCCCCGCTGCTCATTCGATATTTAATTGAATTGACAGGAACTTCTTTTCGCGATGGAAGTATATGAAGAAGGATCTTGTGTGTCAAAGGAATATTGATCACGGATTACGACTTGAAAGGAAGGATATCAGTCAAAATTGCTGAATGCTGTCTTTCAGGAAGCTTTGCACAAGCACGAAAGACCGAAAAATATCAAGTTAGTTGTCCAACCTTTCAAACCGAAATAACAGGACTTTGTCATAAATGTCGGCACATTAGCGATGCTTGCACATAGTAGAGTAGAGAGCTGGCATAGTGGCTGATTGCCTTTCAACCTGACATCAATATTCTTTGTGTCTTATAAAGTATTACACATGTCGATCCTCCCAATAAAAAAGGACTTATTGGGAGAATAAGAGTCAAGCGGAACCAATTAGTCCCACGACCAATGCAAATTTTGCAAAAAGCCAAGAATTACCAAGCTTCGGGGAAAGCCATATTGGTATACATATCTTCAAGCCTGGCCTTATGCCCCTGTTCCATCTTGGCCAGCGCCATAAATACTTCCTTTTGTTCCTGATCGGTGCTGTAGTTGGCCAATTCCGTGTACGTGTTCATGGCGTCTTCTTCGTTTTTCATGGCCAACGCTATGGCATCGGATGGTTTCATATCAAGGCTGAGCCGTGGCTTATCAACCGTTTCAGATATTTTGTAATCCTTTGTTTCATTAAAACGCATAGGCCTCGCATCGGAAAGAAAATGTTCCAGCGAAATTTTGTGCCTCTTTTCCTCGTCCGCCAGTCCTTTAAAGATGGTTTTTAAGTTTCTGTCTTTCACCTTCTCGGAAACACCCAGGTAGAATTCATAAGCCTCGATTTCATCTCCCACGGCAAGAGAGATGATTGTCTTGTACTCTTCAACTTTCATCGTTCGATCTCCTTACTATAATTTTCTGACTCTTGGTACTAACAATAAGTAAGACTGCAAAACCATGCAATTGCGCTTCACCAAGTTTGAGTGGCTGATTCGATTGTAACGGCCAAGGTGGCACGGAGCCAACTGAATTTTTCTTTCATGAAATCAAAATCAGGGCCGGACGTAACGAATATCGCCTTTCCCTTGATCAAGAAACCTGCACCCGCTCCATGCAGGCCCTCAACCTTACTGCTCCCCAATGTAATCAAAAGATTCGGATTGTGGGTAATGTTGGCCTCCGTCTTGTGCATGTAACCTGCGGGGATAAACAGCCGTCCATCTTGTGATATTCTAAGGTAGCTATTCCAAGTATTGACCATGTGGGGTCCATCAGGTCCCAGGGTGGCGATAGCAACAACTCCGTCTTTCTTCATGATTTCCTGAAGTTTCTCCGGGATCATCGTGTGTTCCTCCTGTTGTTTGGGTTGTTATTATACCGAATGCCAATTACACTTTTCGATAATAAATATAGGAACGGCTGCTTTACGTGTTAAGTGAAGTTTGGACCATTACATACTGTTTACCGATCAAAATGTTTGACATCCGTCAAAATCGCCGAACTCATGGTAGGAGGAAGGATACCCGCAATATAACCCCAACCCAAGCCCTAATACTTTTGCTGGCTCAGGAGCTTTCCTTCCATAAATGCTCACAATTTGAATCTTGCCGCTTTCGACAGAATGCGTAGAGCAATATCATGAAAATGTCAATAGCTTTGCTTTTTATTGGTTATCAATAGAGCCACTTGTGATATAATATCAATAAAGTCGAGCACCTATCACCTACAACTACTCAGAACGGAGGAGAGAACAGCAGTGAATAATGCCGATCGAAAGCAGCGACACTTGGAAAGGAAGACCAGCAGGCATTCACACCCATGATATTTATAGGCTCTGAATAAGGTATAGATAATTCTTACATACGGCAGGATTTTCTGGTCATTTTCTCCAGTAGTTATCTGCCGCCTCGTACTCCTTTATCAGGTCGTCTTCCACTTCCTTCCGGAATGATCCAAACTGATCATCGCTCATTATTTCAGGCATAGAAAAGATTGAGCCGAATCGAAAAAGAACCTTGCTGAATGGTTTGGGAATCATGAAATGATCCCAACTGTTCATTATCCAAGTGTTTTCATAAGAAACGATACCGGGGCAGATAACTGCATCAGTCCTCCGGGCCAATGAGATGAGGCCCGGTTTGATGACGCGAGGCGGCCCAGTAGGGCCATCTACAATATGGCCGCCAATATGGTTCTCGATGACGCCCTGTACCATGACTTGAAGAGCCTCCTTACCACCCCGGGAGCACGATCCCCGCACTGGAATCCATCCGATGTGCTGGACGACCTTGGAAATGAATTCCCCGTCTCGGCTCTGGCTGATCATGATGCAGGGCGACCATTTAAAGATCCGCGGAAGGAAAAAGCCTCCAAAAAACCGTTGGTGCCAACTATAAATGATGATCCGTCCCCCATTTTCCAGGTGCTCCTGAATCTTCTCTGTGCCTTCGAATTGCACGCGGATGGTCTTAGTATAGAGAAGATCTAATAAGTAAAAGATGATTGACGTAAAAAAAGTGTTTAATAATAAGTATTTTATTTCCTTTGCAGTAGCCATGAGAAGATTTCCGTTTCCTTTTTATCAATTGATAAAGACAAGCTCTTAGACGAGTAGGCCGGAGACCGGTTTATCCCGACATTGACGGTTGATATTTATTTTTTGCTTTCAAGAAAAACAAAACCCCGCACTCTTTCAAGATACGGGGTTTCAATAATTTCTCCATGGCATCACCCTTACAAAAGGGGTTCAAAATGGTTGTTAACCGATTGACAATGCCTTATTCGAATGTTTGCTTTTTATGATCTTAACGATTTGAGAAGTCAAGGAAATTTTATTAATAACCTATTGAAAAAGTGGATATTTGACAAAACTACCGGATGCCACATTTCAGGAAGACAGCCGAACTCTTTATGCATTGAAAATTGGCTGACACCAACGCGATATCACTACCAGTACTGATCAACTAAGATCAAGGAAATCTTAATTTGTTCCGTAAGTTGTAGCCACAAGTCAACAAAAAATAACTCCTAAAAAAACAATGAATCCGGTTTGTAATGGTGGATAAGCTTATGGGGTCCACGTGATTGCGATAACGGCAACGCAGCTCTTCCTGCTCCTGGAATGAGATAATGATGAAAGATATAAGATTCTTACAAGTTAAGCGTGCTTGCAGCCAAGTCGCCCGCATGGCATAGCTATGTCCAGAAAATGGATATTTTGAGGGTTTTGGCGTTATATTGGCCATATGTATCAATTCAGCCCCAGGTTTGACGTTATGACTGTAGTTTGCGCGCTGTCAACTGCCAACGGATTTTGAGTTTTGCAATTGGCTCTTTACACTAAACTCTGGCTTCCAGACAATTGTTGACATATCATCTCCTCGGGTTAGTGTATCACTTTTGCATTAGGAAGTTTTTTATATCTGCATTTAAAATCGAATCTGACACTTACGAGGAAGGCAGCCAGATTCTATGAGTACTTATAATTGGCTGACAACTGTCTCTATATTTCTGCCAAAATCACTTTCAAGTGATCAATCATGTAGTTTTTCCGCCGCCGTCTCGCCCGTTTCTTTTTCCACCCCAGCTACCCCTGGTTCCTTATCCGGAGTTATATCGCTAACACCTTCCTTATTTTCTTCCGTCTTTGACTTATCCTTATCCAGCAGCCATCGAATTCGGGATTGTTTCAAAGTCTCCCTGTACAGGACATCGGCCTTCATTGCCCGTTCGGGTTCTTTCTTTGCGTAATAACTTAAAATCTTTGCCCCTATTTCTTGGAGCTGAAAGGGTTTGATGATGTAGCCCTCAACACCAAGCTTCATACAAGACAGGACATCTTCACTGCCGGACAGCGATGTTGCCATCACGATGGTTGTCTTCTTGTCTTCGAAGGTGGCCCGAATTTCTTTTAACACTTGGAACCCAGTCATTTCCGGCAAATAAATGTCAAGCACAATGATATCGGGATGCCATTCATAATAAACAAGAATCGCTTCTTTCCCCGAAACGGCCATCTTTTTGTCGAATATTTGATCAGGGAAACCTTTATCGTATAGCAACTGGGTGCTATGATCGTCCTCAACAATCAGGATCTTGATCTTGTCCGTCCCATTCTGCGAACACTCCGATTCAAGAAGAATCTTCACTTCCGCTTCTGTCAACGTGCTGCGCTCCTTGCTAGTGGGCATGTGTTACTACACCTCCAATCATGATTTGACTTCTGTCTTCGCGCGCACAAACTCGGGGTACAGCTTCTCAATGCACTCCGGGCAGATGCCGTGGCTGAATTCAGCTTCGTTGTGGTCGCGGACATAGGCTTCCACCTGGTTCCAGTAGCCCCGATCATCCCGGATCATCTTGCAGCTTGCGCAGATCGGAATGATACCGCGTAATGTCCGGACTTCATTCAGCGCCTTTTGCAGCTCCTGCACCTTGTCAGCCATGGCATCCTGCATCTCGAGTATGCGCCGGCCAACATTGACCCGGGCGTCGTGTTCCTTGAGGTCATAGGGCTTAGCGATGTAGTCATCGGCTCCTGCGTCCAGACATTTGACAATATTTTCCTTATCGTTCTTTATCGTCAGCATGATGATATAAGTAGGCCTGTCGGTTTGCAGGCCGCGGACCCGGCGAACAACCTCCAGCCCGTCCATCTCCGGCGGCATCATCCAGTCGAGAATGACCAGCTTGGGGGCGTCGGGCTGCTGCAGCGCCTGCCAGGCTTCCATGCCTTTGACTGTGGCCTCCACCTCATGGCCCTGCTTTTTCAGCACCGCCGTAAGGACGGTGCGCGAAGTGAGGTCATCTTCGGCGATCAGGATTCGCATGGATGGTCCTCCTTGGAAACACATTCCCCGTCATGGGCTACCCGATTGCGGCCCTCGTTCTTGGCCCGATACAGAGCCGCGTCGGCTGCCTCCAATATCTCATCTACCGTGCTTTCGACGGTCGAACAGGCCACCCCGATGCTCACCGTAACGGACAACAAGCCCGACCTTGTCGTTATTTTGCTTTCGGCAACCCTTACACACAACCGGTCAAATATGGATATACAATCCGTCCCTGCCTTTATCGGGGTGATCATCAAAAATTCCTCTCCCCCCATGCGCCCTACGGAATCGTACTCTCTGCGATTCTCACTCAGAATCTGCGTGAGCCCGCAGAGCACATCATCCCCGGTCTGGTGGCCGTACGTGTCGTTGACCTGTTTGAAGTGGTCTATGTCGCACATCCCAACGGCCAATAACTCGCCATAGCGTCCGGCACGTGCCAGCTCCTCGCGTAGCCGGTCGAGAATGGCCCGGCGGTTCAGCAGACCTGTCATCGGATCGTGGGTGGCCTGGTGAGCCAGTATTTCTCTGCTTTTGGACAGCGCATCCTGTATCTCGACCATGCGCCGGCCGACCTCGACGCGGGCGCGGAGCTCGCCGGGGTCGAAGGGTTTGGTCAGGTAGTCGTTGGCCCCGGCATCCAGTCCGGCGATGATATCGACCTTTTCGCCTTTCGCGGTCAGCATGATGATATAAGGAGGCCGGTCGGTTTGCAGGCCGCGGACCCGGCGTACCACCTCCGGTCCGTCCATCTCCGGCATCATCCAGTCGAGGATGGCCAGCTTGGGGGCGTCGGGCTGCTGCAGCGCCTGCCAGGCTTCCACGCCGTTGACTGTGGCCGTCACCTCGTGGCCCTGCTTTTTCAGCACCGCCGTCAGGACGGTGCGCGACGTGAGATCATCTTCGGCGATCAGGATTTTCATGAGCGTTGCATCCTTGTCGTTTAATCAGTTATTTCGCGCCTTTTACAAATTCGTTCATTGCTCCCTTCAGTCGGGCAAACTGCCTCTCCATTTCGGGCAGGTACGCCATAACGTATTCCAGATTGCCAGCCTTTCCGGCTTTCTCCATCTCGAAGGCAAGAGCGCGCAGGGCCTCGCCGCCCAGGTTGGCGGAGGCACCCTTGATGGTGTGGGCCTGGCGCTCGGCGCTTATAGCATCACCCGCTTCCAAATAGCTCCGCAGTGCCTCGATCTGCTTTGGGACATCGTCCAGAAAAGCCTCGATCACCGTGCGCGCCAGCTCCTCGTCGTCCATCATGCGAGTCATCATGCCCGCCCTGTCGAAAACCGGAGCCTCTTGTTCTGCTGCAGAAACAGAAACCGCTTCTGACACTCCCGGCGCTTGATCCGTTGTTGTCGCAGTCTCCTTTGGCAGCCATTTCTCCAGCGCCTCGGCCAGCGCATGGGGATCAACGGGCTTAGTGACGAAGTCATTCATGCCCGCCTCCAGGCAACGCTCCCGGTCGCCCTGCATGGCGTGGGCGGTCATAGCGATAATGGGAATCGGGTGATTCCGAACTGCGGACCGGGGATCGCGGATTTGCCGCGTGGCCTCCATTCCATCCATCACTGGCATCTGTACGTCCATCAGCACCAGGTCGTAAGGGAGGGTTTCGAGGGCCTTGACGGCCTCCGCGCCGTTGGCCACGGCATCCGCGTGCAGCCCCAGCTTCTTCAGGATGCCCACGGCCACCATCTGGTTGGTGATATTGTCTTCAGCAAGCAGGATACGAACCGCACCCCGGCGCATCTCGCGGATTGCGTGGCGCGTTAGGATGGGCTGTGCCTGCTTTGCCACGATGGTTCCGGCCAACACCGCAGACAGGCAGCCCAACAGCTCCGACTGCCGCGCCGGCTTGATAAGGAAGGCCGCAAACCCGATCTCCTCCATTTTTCTGGCATCGCCCCGTTGGCCCAGAGAGGATAAAAGTACCAGACGGGTATCCTTCAGCGTTTCGTCGGCCTTAATGGCACGGGCAAGCGCAGTTCCATCCATGCCGGGCATCTGCATGTCGAGGATGGCCGCCCGGAATGGGTCGCCCGCGTCGCGGGCACGATAGAGCGCCTGCAGGGCCGCGGGACCGTCCGGGGTCTCTTCCGCCCGCACACTCCATGCCTTAAACTGGCTCATAAGAACCTCGCGGTTGCTGGCGTTGTCGTCCACGATCAGGATATGCACCCCGCGAATGTCGGCCGGCGGCGCGACGTTGTGTTCCTGCTCCGCCTGTTTGCTCAAGCGCACGGTAAACCAGAACTCCGATCCGCGTCCTTCTTCACTAACTACGCCGATCTCGCCGCCCATCTGCTCCACGAGTTGCTTCGAGATGGCCAAACCTAAGCCGGTGCCGCCGTACTGGCGGCTGGTTGAGGCGTCAGCCTGGGTGAACTTCTGAAACATGAGAGCCTGCTTGTCCGCTGGGATGCCGATGCCGGTGTCCTTGATTGAGAAGCGTAGCCCGGCTTCAGCGTCGGTTTCCGACACCAGGATGGCCCGCACGGCGATCTCGCCTTTGTGGGTGAACTTCACAGCGTTACCCGTCAGGTTGGTGAGAATCTGGCGCAGGCGGCCGGGATCGCCACAAAGATAGGCCGGGACGTCCGGCGCGGCAGCGCAGATGAACTCGAGCTCCTTTTCGTGGGCGCGCATGGCCAGTGTGGCGGCGAAGTCGTCCAGCAGGGCGCGCAGGTCAAAGTCCAGCGTCTCAATCTCCAGTTTGCCTGCCTCTATCTTGGAGAAGTCGAGAATGTCGTTCAAGAGTGCCAGCAGGGATTCGCCGCTGTTGCGAACGGTCTCGGCGTAACGGCGCTGCTCATCGTTGAGTTCGGTATCCAGCAGCAAGCCAGTCATGCCGATAATCCCATTCATGGGCGTGCGGATTTCGTGGCTCATGTTGGCCAGGAACTCGCTCTTGGCGGTGCTGGCCATCTCGGCTCGGGCAGTGGCCTCTTCGAGCTGTTGATTGGTCGTCAGGAGCTCCTCCTCCGCTCGCCTACGTTCGGTAATATCGCGGGCCAGGGCCTGAAAACCGGTAACTTTGCCATCTGTCACGAGCAACTGAGAATTTTGCCCAAACCAATACTCCTGGCCATCCTTCATAATGACGGGATATTCTATATATGCATTTTTAATTCCCATGACTAACTGACGACCGAAGAACTTAATGACTTCGTCACGCTTATCCGGGCGGATCAATGTCGAAAAATTCGTTCCAATAATCTCCTCTTCTGCTTGTGTGTATCCTGCAAAGCGAAACGCCGCCGGATTTGCGAAGGTGAAGTTCCCTGCCATGTCCGTCCTGAAGACAATATCACTAGCAATTTCCACTAATGACCGATACCTATCCTCGCTTTCCTTCAGTACCTCTTCCGCTTGCTTACGCTCAGTGATGTCGCGGATAATGCCCACGGCATGCCATTCGCCGTTGATTTGAATAGAGGAAAGTGATAGTTGAACAGGGATTTCCCTGCCATCTTTTCTCCTGCCCTCCAGATCGAGCGTTTTACCCACAGCGCTCCCCTGTCCCGTCTGCCGATACTTTAGCAAGGCGGCCTGATGCGCTTCATGATAACGCGGGGGAACGAGCAACGCGTGCAGGTCTTGGCCGATGGCCTCTGCGCTCGTAAAGTAGAAAATGCGCTCGGCGGCCGGGTTCCAATAGGAAATCAGACCTTCTGGGTCCATCATTAAAATGGCATCCTGAGCCGCGTTTGTGATGGAGCGCATACGGATTTCGCTCTCCCGGAGTGCCACTTCCGCCTGCTTCTGGAAAGTGATATCCCAATTGGTGCCGATCATGTGCAGGGGTTGACCTGCGGCGTCACGCTGCACTTGGGCGAGGGCGCGGATGTTGTGGATGGTTCCGTCCGGCCAGACCACACGAAACTCGGTGTCGAAATCCTTTTCGCCCGACAACGCGAGGCGGATTTCTTCATTGCCTCGTTGCCGGTCTTCTGGGTGCAATCCCAGCTGCCATGCCTCATAAGCGCCGCCGAACTGATCCGCCGTGATTCCATAGAGGCGGTACATCCCTTCGTCCCAAACCAGCACATTATTAACGGTGTCGTAGTCCCAGATTCCTACGCCACCCGCCCGCGTGGCCAGAGATAGACGGTCTTTGGCTTTTAGGAGTTCCCTCTCGGCCTGTTTCCGTTCGCTGATATCGAGGATAAATCCGCGTATGCCCGTAATCTGACCCTTGGTGTAGATTGGGGACGTGTAGGCCATGGCGTCAAAGGTCTGACCGTATTTCCGCAACGCCTTGTATTCTAGGAAACCTCCGACTTTCCCCTCAAACCGCTCCCGTATTCGCTGTTGAGCGATTTGCCGTGCTTCAGGGATAACCAGGCTCATAACATTCACACCTTGGTCAATATCAGCGTCATTTATCCCAAAGCAATGATAACCGTGTGCATTTGCATAGGTTAATTTTCCAGACAGATCTGCTTCAAAAATCGTCTCAGGGAAGATTTCTGCTAATTGTCTGAAACGTTCTTCGCTCTTATGCAGCGCCTCTTCCATCCGCTTACGATCGGACACGTCCAGTACTGTACCTATGACAGCAGGGTTTCCTTGGTAAGTTGTGCTCGAGCTGTAAACTTCAACATTCTTGATGTCTTGATTCTTGGTGTATATTCTGAATCCGTAACTTATCGATTTCATTTCTCCGGAAATTCTTTCCCGCAGGCTTTCTTCAACCATAGGCAGGTCCTCAGGAAAGATTACATCCTTCGGCCCTAGTTTGTCTATAATCTCATCAATTTGGTAACCGAATATTTTGGCAAACTCCGAATTGACGTATTTAAATAGATTTCCCTGGAGAAGGTAAATGCCGACGATTGACTTTTCTGACAAGTCTCTAAACTTGCTCTCCGATTCATGTAGTGCCTCCTCGACATTCTTACGCTTGCTAATATCCACGAAAGTCTCGATTAACTTGTCCTGGCCATTGCTCTGTATCCTTCTTACGGTCTTCAAGATGGGAGATTGGCTTCCATCGGCCCGCATCATGGATCGATCCGAGCTCTCCAGAGCATGACCAAGGTCGGTGATAGGGCAACAGCCTAACTCGGCCGGACATAAATAACGATGACACACTCGGCCTATAATCTGTTCTAGCGGCGATCCAAACATCTTTGCAGCATAGGAATTCACATGCTCGATGATATGGGTTTGCGCATCAACCACCACAATTCCCACTTCAATGTTATCCATAAGCAAGCGAGGGTTCATTTCGCTGTCGCTTGGCACTCCTTCGGTGTGTTTACGCGCTGCCTCGGAACACGCCAACTCTTTGATTCTCTGCTTTAATATGGCATTCTCTTCGATCAATTCTTGATTTGTTCTGGATGGATCGTGCATCTAATTCTCCTCAGTCAAGATAAGCGGTGCAATCTGGAAGCAATAATAAGCATTATTTATTGATTGAATAAAACTTTAAGAAGTTTAATGAATATTATTCGAGCTGTCAAAAGGAAAGTTCATCAGCTGGCCATCAGATGTTGAATGCTGGTTGTAATGTTGGATACTCGTCAATATATTGGCATGCTTGACTACAGGAAGGAGACTGCAAAAAACATCGCGACCCGGACCATAATACTTTTAACTGGCTCAGAGGGCTTCCTTCCATCCATGATCATCACCTATCTTGCCGTTTCTGAAAAATATGCGTAAAGCAATATCATGAAAATGTCAAAGGAAAGCTTTTGAAAATAGTCAGCTACTGAGTTTTGTCTTGACGTCACATATAAATCATCTAATTTTAAGGATTTTGTACCTGTTGCTGTACCCGTGTCATAATATCTTGCGTTTCTTCGGGTGACAGCTGCGTTTTTGACTGCACATATTGCATATATTCAGTTAAGTCCATTTCCATGAAGTCGAGGGCGGCGAACTCGCCGTATGAAAAACCCCCGCAAGACGGCGCATCGGCTGTTCCCCAACTCTTACTGACCTGGGGCCTGCCCTGCTCATGAACAAGACGCGCAAGGATGCTGCTGAAACAGCAATAGACGTCGCGTTGCTTTAAGTTAAAGCCAAGGAATTGCCCATTATTTCGAGTGCCGATCTTGTGGCACAGGTTGAACCCAAGATCGATGGATGTTGCCATGTCCTCATTTGTGCATGCGAACATCATCTCGTAAACCGTCGTGGCAATCACATAGGCGGCTACGATAAGGCCCGCCACCGCCATGCATGTAGCGGCGGCTGCCAGCATCGTGGATGCTCCTATTCCGGCTGTTCCCCCTCCTACGACTGACACTGCCGCCCCGCTGGCGCCTTCTACTGTGGCAGTGGTAATTACGCCTCCCGCACCCACTGTGCTTCCTCCCGCAAACGTGCTTACAACGGTGGTTCCTGTCAAGGTTGTATTAACTGTCGCTAATCCTGCCGAGGATGCCACTGTGTTAATCGTGGTTGTGGCCGCCGCTGCCATTGCTTGCCCCGTTGCGGCTACGCCTGTTGAAAGTGTCGAGTACATTTCGGCTGCCGCTTTTGCTGCCATGACGTATTGCACAATACTGACGCCGCCAGTATTTGCATTACAGCATTGTTTAGGGCCGGATTGACATTCACGAACTTTCCCTGGAAAGATTTCCGCTTCTGTGCCATCCATCCTGAGTGCGTTTATGATCTCGGCTGCTTGCGGTATCTTGTTGAAGTCTCTGTTGGCGTTGTACGATGTATCCTTGCAATCGGAACCCATGCACCGAATATTGCCCGCACAGACAACGGCAACATCGTAGCCCGTTATGCCTCCCATACCGCCGCACTGGTAGATGTAGTCTATATGATTGCACAACGGATCTGCTGGATCTACGCACTTTTGGGCGTACATCCGGCATCCTTGGTCCCGTAGAGGCTGACAAGTATCCGAGGCACTGAAGCACTCGAATTGTGTTTTTAGATACCAGCCGTTTAAGATCGAACGGACATCTGGCCCACCGTAGGCGCGTACAAAGCCACTGGTGGTTGAGAATTGCTGCGTTTGTGTCAGCGCGGTGCCGGATGCAACGGTGTTCGAGAGGGTTATGTTGGTGCCGTCCATGCACATTCTATAGTTTTCTATGGATCCGGAAAAAGTATTGCAAACTCGCGGGTCGCGGTAATAGACATTTCGGGTAATAGAAAGTGTCTTGGAAGGAACGATTTGTGGTGTAAGGGTACAACTATTGTAACCGTACTCATTAACAGAACATGATTCGACATCCTCAACACATGCAGCCTGAATGTCAGACTGCGAATAGACCTGACTTACACCTGCTTGAATGACGGAATTGGACAGCGTTGTGACGTGTACCGCGTCGGAGGGACACGATCCGGTACATGGAGTCAACGCAGGATCACTGCATTGATATTCCTCACGGACACAGACTCTCCCCCAAAAATCACCATTGAAATAATCTTCCCATTCGGCGCATACCAACGAGCAGGACCCGCATGATCCCGAAACAGGAGAAGAGGTATAGGTGAGATATTGCATAGAGACCGCCGTACCGGTGGGATTCCCTTCATCCAATGTGAGTAGGCAGTTGTTGCCGTTCGGGTCGCATTGTTCAACCCGTGTTATCATGCACGAATTATCACTCTGAAACCGGCTCACGTCTCCGCAGGGGGAATCATAATCAATGTAAATCCTTTCGATGGTGCTGTTTACATACGCTCTATACCAATTATAGAGTCTCCAGTACCCCCAATCCCATGCTTTATCCTCTGTCTGACAATTAAGTATCTCACCAACCTGCTTCCCCAAGTAGGTCGCTCCAGCGGGCGGAGTGCCTAAAATATAGTCGGGGGAAATGTTTTCGCACAGGAACCCCCCTGGGATGTTAGGGCAGTAACAGTCATCCTGCCAAGCTTGGTTCCCAGTGTAAACCTTGAAGTTCGAAATATTATCCTTGCATACCGCATACACCTGTCCGGGTTTGTAAACGATCAAGGATTCTCTGCAAGGTCCAGCGACTACCTCCGTTTCGACTCGAACTACCGTTCGCACCGGACAGTTCATTGACAACGAGCTTCGAGTGCCGGAACATTGTGCCGTCGTCGGTTGATTGTCGTATCTTGGTACTTGGACAGTCTTGCAGTCGGGGTACGACTCCTTGATCAGGTCCTGCGATGTGCTCCACTTCAAGCACTTGCCGTCTGAATCTGTCTCCAGGCATTTGTTTCCGAAGGTTGGGTCTTGACTCAGGTCGTATTTGTCCCTTGTCTGGTATGATGAATTGACGAAATCCCCGACCTCGCTTGACGCAGACGACATGCCTCCGGGACTGTTATAGAATGATTCATAATGACCTCTGTCGGTTGCAGCCTGACCCGCTTGTGGCGCAAGAGTGGCGGCCGTGCCCAGGCCCTTCCCCTGCAGGGTGTTGTTGAGATTGGTAGGATTATAGTCGCTAACGGAGCTTGTTCCTATTGACTTGCCCGCGTTTAGGGCGGAATCGAAATCCGAGGCACGAACAGGCCCCTCAGGAATAAAAAAGAGATAGGTGACAAGCAGAATGCGTGCGGTTGTTCTTAGAGTAGTTTTAGACAGCAATTTCTTTTTCTCCACATCATGTAAATTTGATATTCGCCCGTGGCGGGTATGTTCCTGTGCTCGCCCCACAGAAATGGAGAACTGCCAAATGTATGGCAACAGGTTCCCTCTGTCTCAGGAATAGGGAACAGTGTGGACATCTTGTACTGGCTTTTCTTCAGAAAAGGGCGGACGGTGCCGCCGCATTTGGCAGATGCAGAGCTTGTATCCCATTCCACGGCCGGAGGAACGGGCAGGCGGGCAAGCCTGGCCAGAAATTTACCGGCCAAGAGGCTCGTCGTACGAACATTCGATCCCACCGTTCCGGTGTTGCCTGTAAACGGGTACAGCCCACCCCAACATCCGGCGCACCAGAACAGGGAATTCAGCGGAAAACCCGCCGATGCTGTCAGGCAATCGACCGCACAGAGGGCCTGGGCAACGGGGTTGCCAAAGGCTATAGCCTCCGGATGAGTGAATACCGTCAGTTCGTCATCGTTCCAAAGAGGGTCAACTTCCGTGAAATACATTAGGTCAATGTCGTTAAGCCAGTCGGTGCACCACTCCGCACCCTTAATCAAGTCTAAGACCTCAAGAAGGGGAAAAGAGTAATAGTGGACATTGTAGAAAGCCTTGTCGTGGGCTTTGTTGCCCTGGCCCGTTGTACCTTGGGCGCCAAATATATTTACAGTCTGCCCCATGTCCATGCCGAACAAGAAAGGGAAGCAAGCGGGTTTGTTTACTACCTCGATAACCCTTGCCGGTTCCCAGAAAGATAGATAAGTGCCGAATCGGTCCAAGCCGGTAGATGTGTCCGGGCAAGAACAGAATTTGCTGTTGGGATTGAAGTCGTCGGGGTTTCCCGTATCCACATTGTCCGGCATGTTTCCGGCACTCAGGATGGTGTTTCCGCCCAGGCGGAGAGGAAACATGCACCGCCAGCATACATCGCCAACCATATCTGGAAATTTGCTTTCACATTTATTCTCCGCTAACACCGGAAACGAAAGAGCAATCATCATTACAACCAACAATATCAGTATGCTACATTGCCTTTTCAGTGATACGGACATGCTTTCCCTCCTGTTCAAAAATAACTGGTACTCGCCGAATCTGGAATCGCTTCAGAATGTCGTCGGGGACGAACCAAAACCGCTTTCGGTGCTTGGCTGTGAGTTTCGCCAAGTCTCCGCTGATAATCATTATCTTCCGGTAATCGCCGGCCATGGCCAGTCGGATCTGTTCTGGGTCATTGCCGTCAATAACGATGTACCTGCCAAGACGCACATGGTTAGTCGGATTGAACGTGCTGCCTTTGGGAAACAACACGTTACCTTCATGATCATTTATGTCCTCGGTCAACACTATCGAGGGATCGACGTAATAAACGCGATCTGTGACGGCCTTTTCGTATTTGCCGTCATACTTTTTGAGGACGTACATGCCTTTCTTGACTGTTTCGATGCGTTGCCGCAGCTTTTCTTCGATAATCGACTGTTTTGCAGCGATCAGCTTCATCAGGTCTTCTTCGGCAATCTCGTAGGTGTTACCCATTTTGCCGTGATCCTCACGTGCCTTGTCGAACCGTGACAAGGCGTATGGAATTCCAACATCTCCGGTTATCCTACCTTTCCCCTTTCTAGAGGTCGAGACGATCACGGGGACTTCGTTGACGCCATATTGCTCATAAAGAGGAGGGTCGATGTCCACCGGCAGATTGGAATTGATACCGCTTTCACGCATCAGATTCTCAAAGGCCAAAGCTGTAGCCCGCAGGTCGTTGTTCACGAACCCCCGGATCACCATGACAACATTGATCCCTTTCTGCCGCAGTTCGTAAGCATCCTGAACTGCAATCCGGATAGACTCGGGGGGCATGGAAAACGAAAAGAAATAGTAAACGGGAGCGGTCTTGTCTTCTAGTTCAGGACGGACAGGGTGATTTTCTGGATGGCCTGCTGGTCGGTCTTCAGTTTGGTTGAGTTGTTTGTTACGAACGGAGTGGTTGTCGTCTTCGCCACCTTGTTCATAAAGGACAGGGTTCATTGAATCGCACGCTTGGCCGGCGTTGGCCGCGGTGCCTCCATCTCCACAGACCTTGTCATGGACTATGTCGGCGGCCTTACCTTGGATATCGCTAAATCGAGTTGGAGGTGACGGTGTCTGGAATTTTCCGACAGCCTCTCGGGCGTGGTCGAGCATTTCCGGGGAAGGGGAGGTGATGATTGTTTCTTCTACCGCTTCGGCCTCCATTTCCACTTTATCTGAGGCGCTGGCAAAGACTGCGTCAGAGCTCAGATTGAAAAACTCGAGCGACAGCATGAACAACGACAAGAAAAATATGCCGATCGCGAGTTTCCGAATTGTCTCAGAAAATCGGGTATGCTTTGCCAAGAATATCTTTTTCATCAATTAATCCCCAATATCGCGAATCAAAAGAACGCGGCGCCGGCGTCGAAACAAAATACTTACCGGGTCGAATGGTCTGGCTGTCGATGATCGATAAAGAGCGACCCTTCGTGTCCTTCTCGAACACTCGGTACTCCAAGACATGGCCGTTTGACCCGGTATGCAGATAGACACGCCCCTGCAACCGCTTCTGGATTGGCAGGCTGTTCACCTCGACCACCTCGATATTGGCGGCCCTTTCTGAAGCCGGGATCGTCACGGATATCACCCGGTCTCCGGGCATACCGGACATGATCTTTACCCATCTGACACCGTCAGCAAAATTGGGTATGCCGTGTCCAACAAAGAAAACGTAGTCACCCCGGTTGGGCTTCTCTCCCTTTTTAATCAGCCATGTGGAGTAGGGCAGGCAGTAATGGCCTTCCCTTGTAAAGCCGACAAGATACCGATGAGATAGGAACTCGAAGAACATTATGAAAACAAAGACTAGGACCAGGGACGATATAAGATACCAGCGTCGGGATTTAAGAAATTCGATAATCTGCTTTTTATTGGTTTGAGGCTCCATCAAGGGGTGTATTACTTCCGATTGTTCATGCAGGGCAGGGTGGAATTCAGAATACTGCCTGCAACGGGGCAGGCGGAGGGGCGATTCAGTGCCCCGTGATCGTGGCTTTCGCCACTCGGCACTTACTTTCAAGCAGTAAATAAAACCCCCGTTTTATTTACTGCCCGTAAAAAATTAATCAGCTATCGAATTTAGCCTTGACAATGGTAAATATTCTCGGTAAATAAAACTAAGTAAGGATAATCTAGCAAACAACGGGTTATTTAACTTGATGGGGGTGTTTATGCTGATTGGCTACGCACGAGTTTCCACTGATGATCAAAATCTGGATCTCCAAAAGGATGCTCTTACTCAGGCCGGTTGCGAACGTATTGCGGAAGATAGGTTAAGTGGCGCAAAAGCTGACCGTCCCGGTTTGAAATCAGCGTTAGATTACGCAAGGACTGGTGATGTTCTTGTGGTATGGCGTTTGGACCGCCTCAGTCGGTCACTTAAGGATCTCATCGAGATGGTCACGCTCCTCGAAGCGAAAGGGATCAGTTTGAAAAGTTTGCATGAAGCCATCGATACGTCTTCGAGTTCGGGAAAATTGATCTTTCATATCTTTGGAGCCTTGGCTGAATTCGAGCGTAACCTAATTCGAGAGCGAACGCGGGCCGGCCTTAACGCTGCCAGAGCACGGGGTAGAAGAGGAGGTAGGCCGATGGTTCTGAGTCTTGATAAGAGGGCTCTATCGGTGAAGCTTTATGACGAGAAGGAGCACACAGTGGCCCAGATCTGCCAGATGATGGGTATTTCCAAACCTACACTCTACAAATACATTGAGGCTCAACGGGAGATTATATCAAAACAGTAGGTTGCCATAAGCATTGAATCACCGTTCGCTGAGATAAAATAATGAACATTTCACTTACGCCACAACTTGAAACACTTGTGAAAAATAAGGTGAAGAGCGGGCTTTATGGTTCCGCAAGTGAAGTTATGCGCGATGCCTTGCGCCTTCTTGAAGAACGGGACCGGAGACATTTCTTGCGTGTTGAAGAACTTATGGCCGAAATCAAGAAAGGCTTGGATAGCGGCGAGTCAACACCTTTAGACGTGGGAGCCATCAAGGCGCGAGGCCGTAAACGGCTTGATGCGCAACAAAACAAGGCAAACGGCTGATGTTGAGAATCCACAAGAGCCCCGAAGCTGAAAACGATCTCGACGAAATCTGGTGGTACATAGCACAAGACAACCCCGGCAATGCGGACAAACTACTTGATGAAATTGATGAAACATGCCGGAAACTATCTCGGTTTAAGGGTATGGGTAGAACCCGGGATGAACTCCATCCAGGTTTGCAAAGTTTCCCGGTTGGCAAGTACCTGAATATTTAGGGTATCCGCATTTTATGATGTATGGTCGATCAAAGTTTCCCTTCACCAAAAAGCGAATCAATGTTGATGGCTAGGCTGTAGTGTCCCATGGGTTCCCCTAACGGATGATAGTTCCTGCAATTGGTTATTGGTAGTTCATTACACCTTTTTTCTTGACTTTTCTTCTTCATATAGCTAAAATGCCCACATTAACCATTTCAACCAAAAGGAGCTTGATTTATGAGGGAATCTGCAACCGTTGCCAAAAATAAGTTTGGGAACCTTATAGATAACGCGATGACAGAACCTGTCTTCATCGAAAAGAAAGGCAGGCCCGTTGTAGTCGTGTTGTCTGTTTTAGAGTATCAACGCCTGATTGATATGGAGGATCGCTATTGGGGAGAAAGGGCACTTAACGCTGTTAAGGAAGGCTTTTTAAACGAGGACGAATCTCAGAAGTGGCTGGAGGGGAAATTCCGTGCTGAAACTCCAGTTGAGTAGAGAATCACAAAAGTTCCTGGATAACTTGCCGCCCAAACAATTTCGGCAAATCGTAAAAAAGGTTTTCTCTTTGATGGAGAATCCCCTGCCACACGATTCTCAGGAGATGAAGGGGTACCCTTTTTTGCGTAATGACATTGGTGAATACCGAATAATCTATGATATCCAAGAAGCAACGCTCAGGATTATCCTGATTGGCAAGAGAAATGATGATGAGATATACAAACATTTAGGAAGGAAATAATTTCTTCCCCTACCGTATCAACCATAAAATGCGGTTTATGAATGTTGTGCAGGTGTGGTATTAACGTTCCAAATCAATCACGTATTGCGGATACCCATTTTTTATATGCCGATTGATGGCGGCATTGAGATTATCAGGGTTCTACATGGAATGATGGATATCAACGATTTCTTCTAAATACTCGATGCGTGTAGGTGGGTGTACCCCCTGGGTGTAACTTTCTTTAAAAACCCGTCTAAACGGGGGTAAAAAGAACACCCACGAAATTGTAACATATTGAAATTATATGCATATATATAATATAAACTACCTTCACACGGTAGAAGTCACTGGTTCAATCCCAGTACCGCCTACCATGAATATCAAGGGGTTACGGGTCATACCGTAGCCCCTTTTCCGTTCGCTGCTACCAAATTGCTACCATGAACCGAAAAGATGGTTTTTTCTAATCTGCAAGCCGCTTCCTGGTTCTCCTTTTTCATCAAATGCGAGTAAACATTTAGCGTGACAGTGGGGCTTGAATGACCCAATTGACTTTGGATGTATTTGATGTTTTCCCCCTGAGCAAGTAGAAGGCTTGCATAGGTGTGCCGTAAATCGTGAAATCTGATCTGAGGGATGCCGGCGCCTTTCAGTGCCTTTCTGTAATATCGGTGAACCATGTTGCTGTAATTCATCGGCCCCCGGATATTAATTTTCTCCGCTTTCGGCTTGTCCGGTTCATTGTCCTTGCATACCGAATAAAAAACAAGGTCGTCATCCTTTCCCCCGCTTGCCAGCTTCCAAATCCGAAGCTCTTGAATGAGAGTAGGTGGGCAATCAATGGCCCTGACGCTTTCCCTCGTCTTTGGGGAAAAGAAACGTCCATGATTGAAAGTCCGGTTGATGTGAATCTGTTTCTTGCCAAAGTCCACGTCTGTCCATTTCATGCCCAGGATTTCTCCTTGCCGCGCTCCTGTCATGATCGCAGTCAAGAATAGCGTCCGGTATTTCTGATCTGGAGTAACCTCCAATAAGGCCCGGATCTGCTCCGGGGTCAGAACGGCTATTTTACCGCCTGTCTTATCGTCAATTGCTTTCCGTGGCCTTTCAGCGTCTCTCAAGGGGTTACCGTCAATCAGCTTGTGGCGGACTGCATAGGTCATGATCTGACCCAGGGTGACGAGGATTTTCCTAATCGTCAAAATGTTCATTCTTTTAAAATCAAGATTGATGTCGTGAACCTTATAAGCCTTTGTCGGCCTTAACCTCGCCATTTCTCTGGCCGCCTTAAGTTCTTCAAGCACCGCTACTTCTGTTATTCCAGGCGATAAAGCCTTTCTCTGTTTCTTGCCCGAAAAGCCTATGAACCATTTCCCCTCTGTTTGCCGCTTTGTGATCCATTTTTCAATAACGGGGGTCGTGATCCTGCTTATTTTCATTTCATCCAATTCATGGAAATGGCAATTGACGTGAATCTGATAGACTTTCCATGTGGTTTCTCTCAGGTACGGCTTTTTAAATTCAAGCCAGGCTTCGGCCACTTTTTTGAACGTGGGCGTTTTCCCCAATGGCATAAAGACGCCTGTTGAAACCCTGTCTTCGATGTTTCTGAGTTCGTCTTTTGCCTCTGCCTTTGTGGTCCCCTTTTTCATGGTTTTCCATCGTCTAATTCCATTTTGGTCATAGAAATCAATGATCCATCTATCCCGGCGCTTCGTGACGCAAGCCATTATAAACCCCCTCTCTTTCTCGTTTCTAAGAAATCTCATGACGGACTGCGAACCTCTGACCGTTCTTTTTTCAGAGCTCTCTCGTTGGCAATGACACAATCAGTCCCCCTGACAAGGGTTCGAGACAGGCGGCCAACTGCTTTTTCGTCGCCTGATGCATAGACGATCCTGATGATGGAACGGAACACGGCCCGATAAAAGGCAGGATTCAGCTCCTGGATGATCTGAGTCAAAACGCCCTGTTGAACCATCTGTTCTCCATCCTCAACGATCTTTTTAGAAAAACCATACATCCATTTTGCCGGCAGTACATATCTAGCCTCATCACTCATTTGTCAATCCCTCCGATAAACGAATTTATGATGGGACCGAGACACCCGCCCCGGCCCCTGGTCTTAGCCTTCTATCCCTCTTCACCGATCCTGGCCAAGTTTACTTAAAGCAACTTCCTTATAAGCCCTGATCGTCCACGCGATTGCTTGCTTCTGGCCTTGGTCACAAAGAGAAAACACGACTTTTAAATCTTGGATAACATTGTTTAGATCAATGATCCACGGTGTCATCCCGTTCTTCCTTGGTGGTATTGGATTTCCATCCATGAACGCTTTGAATTCGTCGGATATGAGGTCATTGCTGTCTTTCGGATCAGGAGCTACATATTGTCTGCCCCTAATGATAACAAGGTTTGTTTTGGATTTCATTCCGTCACCTCCTGGCTTCGTTCTTTCTCCAGAAAGGCCCTGAATTTGTCCGTTAGTTGATCGTCGACTATTTTGACGGGTGGTGGAGTATAAAGACCGCCATGAATTGCCGTCAATGCCGGCTTCCAGGCATCGGCAGTGTCCGTTTGCTGTTTTAATGGACTACCCGAAAAAAGTAACCGCTGACGCTCCTTCATTATACGTGCGAGAGCTTCATTCAGTGAGTTGATAAGAGCGTCACACATGCTTTCCCTACTCCGCTCTTCTTCTTTTTCTGCACGTAAATAAACCCCTTCAGCGATCTTTTGAGCATATCCGTTATTAGTCGCTGTCGTTATGTGGTCATACCTGCATCCTGTTAATCTGTTTGCATAGTAGACCGCTTTCCCTAATTCCGGTAATTCGAGCATGGTCCATAATGAAAAAGCAAATTGCATTCTATCTTCCCCTGAAATCAATTTGTTTGTCGGTAGAAGGTTTTTTTTAACGAGTATTTTGATAAATTTCTTCCAGAATGCGACATCTTGAATGAGTTTTTCTTTTTCTTTTTTGAGTTGGCGGATTGTGGTCGGCTTTAATGGGCCGCCACCCTTCAGACTGACGGGGTTATCTAATCGCTTAGTAAGATTCGTTAGCCTCTTGTTCGCGTAGTGGTAATGTTTCATGACGCTTTCAGAGGTATATACTCCCCATCTCCATCCGCCGGAAATCATTTTTACGCATTCTTCCCACATCAAAAACACCTCCATAAACGAAAAAAGGTCATGGAATTACCAAGGCTCAAATAAAGCCTCCCGGCCCTTGCGGGTGACGGATTCCATGACCAATTCAGGTTTGTAGAAACAAAAATAGACATCTAACGGGTGTCCTTTCCGTATTTGATTTTGGTGCCTTCAAAATACATCATCTATGGCCAATGTCAAGAAATATTTGTAACCATTTATCGGTTTTTTTCTTTGATTTTTCTGCCCGCCTCTGATATTCTCTATCCATGAACAAGAAACAGCGGAAAACTATTGCTGACATTTACGAGAAACCTACCCGCTGTGATGTCAAATGGCGGGATGTTGAATCACTTTTCAGGGCGATAGGGTCTGATATTTTCGAGGGTGAAGGGTCGCGTGTTTCCATAGTGTTCAATAAGCGGATCCTGAATGTCCACAAACCACACCCGAGCGGCGAAATGAAAAAATATGCAGTTGAAAAAATAAGGGATTTCTTGAATATCATCGAGGTAAGCTATGAGTAAGAACTATTTAAAATACAAAAAATACGTCGGGACCGTCCAGTTTGACGCCGATGATCACATCTTTCATGGTCATGTCCTGGGCATTAATGATGTTATAACCTTTGAAGGTGAATCCGTCTTAGATCTTGAGAACGATTTCAAGGCTGCCATTGACGATTACTCTGAGACTTGCCGGAAAATCGGCAAGGAACCCGAAAAACCCTTCAAAGGAGCGTTTAACCTTCGCCTCGATCCCTCTCTGCATGAGTTGCTTGTAGCCGGCGCCCTGAGTCAAGGGAAAACCCTGAACGCCTTCGTCAAAGATGTTCTTCAAAAAGCCGTTGCGGAGATGCACGTATCTCATTCATGAACCCGTAATGTAACCCCCGGGGGGAACGATTGCCC
>Ga0194039_1000326_pt1 | contig 30183 bp, 27 predicted proteins | sample JunL228m_MetaG_FD_148679 | JGI IMG/M metagenome (GOLD analysis project Ga0194039, IMG submission 148679) | Anoxic zone freshwater microbial communities from boreal shield lake in IISD Experimental Lakes Area, Ontario, Canada - Jun2016-L227-8m | ecosystem: Environmental > Aquatic > Freshwater >... | reverse complement strand
CATCGATGTGCACCAGGCGGGAGAGGACCTTTCCAACGTCTCTATGCATATTTTTCCGTTGTTTCAACTGGTGGAGGCGGATGGCAGTTTCCCAGGTGGCACACAGGCATACCCGGTGAGCTAACCGGACGAAATGATGATTGAAGGGGTCTACCCGTTGGGCGTACACGATCACCGTGCCGTCATCGCGGGCAAATCCCCTGATCTTGTTCACCACAAACAGTACCAGCCGCCTGTCGTCTTCGTAGAGTGAGTGGTCGTGTTCGATGATCAGGTACGTGGCATCGCATTCGACAATAATTGTTGATACCTGGTGGAGGTGAAACCGCGGCGCACTGAAAATTCAAAGTTTTTCCTGTGAAGGAGCGGGAGGACTAGTGAACAGGTACTGCAGGCATAAAGGAATGGGAAGTGGCGTATCATTCTGCCGCAGAGTGGTCCATACCGTCCGCCATAACCTGCGGTGGGCCGATGAGTACGGTGATCATGCGTTCCGGGACAATGATATCCGGGTGCCATTCGAGGGCCATCTTTTTTTTTCTGGATCGGCTCTTTTTGGTCCAGCGGGAATAAAGCTGGAGTATGCGGGGTTAAAGTGAGCTGACGGTTAGTTACGCCCGGAAAAAATATGTTGCCGGAATAATCCATACAGGCTGATCCACTGCCAGATCTGGTTGAACAGTGAATTTGGAATGAGCCTTCCTCTTTCACCCCGCGTGGCATAAATTTTTATGGTGGTAACCGGAGTGAATGTCATGGAAATTACAGAAAACCTGCGCGTCTTCCTTGACACTGGTGAGGACTGGGAGCGAAAGAACACGTCATTACCCGGTGTATCGATAATCAGGCTTCCCGCAACACGGAGCCGACCTGCATCGCTTGCCATGGAGGTAAACCCGGTTGATGAGAATGGGCGGCCGATGAAGAAAAAGGGGATTATGGTGATGAGCAGGGTTGAACTGCTGGCGTTCCGGCAGATTTTCGGGAATGAAAAACTGGAACAACTGCTAAACGCAGTTGAAACAGTCCTGCCTGAAAAAAAGGGTGCGAAGAAAAGCAGTGGTGAGATACTGGAGATCTAGGGTGAAAATCCTCAGGCACCTGAAGCAGCATTGCCGGCGGGATTCCTCCACTTCTGTGGCGTGAACAAAAGCATCTTAATCTGCGGGAGAATAATTGTTATTATGGGAAGATCTGTCCACCTGTTTACGTCAGCCGCATTCCTTTTTGTTGTGGCCCTTGTATGGATGGCAGGATGCATGGATCAGCCGGTGAAGAATACTACGCCGGAACCCGGTCCGGCAATCCTGGTTGATTATTACCGTACAGGTGGCATCGGGGGGTTCGATGACCACCTCGTCATTTTTGAGAACGGTGCAGCGGTGTATTCAGGGCAGGGTGGGCGTGGCGTATTTATGGTGAACCAGAACACGCTGGACTCTATGAGGGACTCTTTTTACTCTATCGGGTTCGCCCGGATGAATGCCTCATATCCTGCATCGTCACCCGGCGCTGATTATTTCACCTACACGATCACCTACCATAATTATACGGTGAAGGCAGAGGACACCGGTGTCCCATTAGCTCTCCAGCCGGTGGTAGATAGTCTCAATGACCTCATTTCGGTGAAAGCCAACAGCTCGATACGCTCATAATTTTTCCCGGTAGGGCAACCTTGAATACTATGTATCTGGTACTGATCGACATTGTAACTGTATGGTGATCTGATGAAATCATGCCCACCAATACCCCCCGGTCACCGGCCATCAGGACAGTGGGACCCTGCCCGAAGCAGCATACCGGGATATGTGCCATTTTTTGACTCCTGGCAACTGGATACCCGTTACCCGGCCCCGCCTGCCGGTAGCGAAACCCGCTACTGGTTTATTTTTCGTGGAAATGAAATTCTCGTGCCCGAAACGGATGGAATTATCCTGTTCCAGGACATACACCGGTTGTCCGGGCTGACCCCCCTGGTTACACTGTTCATCGGCATATCAGGGGGTGTCCCCTGCTATGCGGTTGCCCTGGACCTTTCTGCTGAACCCCCGAAGGGTTTCAGGTTCTCTGATATCCGGGGACTTTTTGGTCGGACCAGTGATGAATTTCTTGGTGTTGCGGCACGGGCATCTCATCTCCTGTTGTTTGACCGGACAACAAAGTTCTGTGGTGGTTGTGGTGCAGGTAACCAGATGATGAAGTCGGAACTAGCCAAACAATGCCCTGAATGTGGTCAGATTACCTATCCCCGATTATCCCCTGCAATTATCGTGCTGGTCCGGCGGGGCGACGAAGTCCTTCTTGCCCGTTCACCACATTTTCCACCCGGAATGTATAGCGTGGTTGCCGGTTTCGTGGAGCCCGGTGAGACAATTGAACATGCTGTTCACCGCGAGGTAATGGAAGAGACCGGGATATCGATAGGTAATCTCCAGTATATCGGAAGCCAGCCATGGCCCTTCCCTGACTCGCTGATGATCGGATTTGTGGCATCCTATGCAGGTGGGGCGATTAAGCCGGATAAAACCGAGATAGTGGATGCAGGATGGTTTAAAAGAGGTGAACTTCCCGGGCTTCCAGGGCCCTTAAGCCTCTCGCGGGCATTAATCGACATGTTTGAAAAGGACACGTTACCGGGTGAATGCCCTGGTTGCCGGAGCGAATGATTACATTACCCGGATAATGCAAGTTTGCCCACAAGCGCCTTGATTAATCAGAAATCTTCTTAAAAAGACAGAATCTCAAAAAAAGCAGGGATAAAGGTTTTTACTTCGGTTCGGTGTACATGCAACTCTGTACATCGTGCCCGAGCTTTCCGATGGCGTCTGCCCTGCAACGCTGACAGTGCCTCATCTGGCGCACATACGGTGCACAGGAGTCCTGCATTTTCTTTTTCATTTCAGGGGTCGGCGGAGCGATATCGGCAAATTTATACTGGGCAATGAGTGGGATTACATTGAAATTGTAAACCCCCATTTCACCGACCTTCTTTGCGATATCGACAATATGGGTATCATTAATCCCCGGGATATAGACTGTATTGATTTTTACGATCATTTTCCTCTTCACAGCCTCTTCAATTCCTTTCAACTGGTTTTCGAGGAGAATTTTCGCACCTTCGATACCGGTATAGCGCTTGCCTTTCCATTCGATAAACTGGTAGATCTTTGCCCCGATCTCAGGATCAATTGCATTCAGGGTGACAGTAATATTTCCCACGTCATATTTCTGGAGCAGATCTATTTTTTCGGGAAGAAGGAGCCCGTTTGTCGAGATACATTTGATAACATTCGGAAATTCAGCATGGAGCTTGCGGAGCGTCTCAAAGGTCTCCTCGTTTGCAAGCGGTTCACCAGGTCCCGCTATGCCGACAACCTTGATGTAATTATATTTCTCGACTACCTTTTTTACAAGGTCCATTGCTTCGCCCGAGTCCAGGACTTTCGTTGTTACCCCCGGCCTGCTTTCATTGACACAATCAAAGTCCCTGATACAGTAGTTGCACTGGATATTGCATTTCGGAGCGACCGGTACATGGCAGCGTCCAAATCCGTGGCATGCCTTCTCGGAAAAGCACGGGTGTTCCTGTATTTTACGGAGCTGTTCAGGGTCCCACTGGACCTTCTTTCCCTGTACTACCGATTCCCGGTACCCTTCTTCGGCCATGATAAACAGTAGTATAGTTCTTCCTCCGGCTATATAAAATTCGAGACGTGACCCTAGCCCGGTGTATGGGGTACTTCGACAACATTCCGGTGCAAATTCCCCTAGTGTTTGTTTTCCTTCACTCGATTTTCTGCCTAACCTGCATTTCTCCACGGGTCCAAAGTCTGGTCTTTTGTTGGATCATAAGGAATGTATGAATCGTGGAGCACAGATCTCTTATCCGATCAATACAATGTAGTACTATGTCAGGCAACAGCAGGAACGGGAGAAAAGGCCAATACGGCCGTTTTTTTCTCGGGATGACAATTATTTTCCTATTTGCAGCCCTTCTTATGGCAGGGTGCACCTCGCAGAAGCCAGTAGTCGTAGCGCCAAATGATACCGTGAAGGTCCATTATACAGCATCTCTGGCCTCAGACGGAACACAGTTCGAGTCCTCGCTGAATGGGACTCCGATAGAATTTGTGGCTGGATCAGGAAGGGTCATTCAAGGTTTTGATAACGCCGTGATCGGGATGAGCGTCGGGCAGAATAAGACTGTAAAGGTCCCGGCAGACCAGGCATACGGCCTCAAGCGGCAGGAACTTATTATCACTACTGATAAAACCGGAGCACTTGCAGACTACCAGCCCAAACCAGGGAAAATTACGTATATCACTGTAACCCTCCCTGATGGAAGCGTCGGGCGATTCCCGATTATTGCTTCAAATGAAACCACGGTAACGGTTGATATGAACCATCCTCTTGCAGGCCAGGACCTTGTATTCACAATCCAGATGGTGGATATTGTAAAAAAGTAAGGTAGGATCACCTGGGAAATCTTTTTTTTTAAAAAGATTCGACAAACGTATTGCAGCGTGGTAATTATTCAGAATTGTTTCCCGTGCGCCAGATGCTACCCGGTACCAGGATCTCAAACCTTGAGCCTTTTCCTTCCTCACCATTTTCCCTGATTGAAATCCCGGTTATCGAGAGGATTTCACGGGAAAGGAAAAGGTTAAAACCTGCTTCTTTACCTGAATATTCGAATATACTTTCTTTTCCTGATACCGGGATTCCCATGCCGTTATCAGTAATCAGGATGACCCCGTTCTCCCCCTGTTCATGGAAGGTGACCGTGATCCCGGTTACGTTCTCTCCATGGTGTAACGAGTAATCGAAGATATTGATAAAAACCTTTTCAAGGAACGGATCTGCTAAAATCTCGATCTTCCCGGTTTCTACAAGAAGATTGACACGCGGGAGCGGGTGTAGCAAAGCGGCCCGCTGGATTACGTCCTCTACGCGCTGCCATTCCGGTGATTTCAATCCGAGGTCTTTGTAGTCCCGGGTAAATGTGATCTGCCGCTGAATTGTGCTGATGGCCTTTTCGATGCCCTGGATATAAGGGGGCACCTTTGGATTGGTGGGACATTCATTGTCAAGGAGCTGAAGGTATCCCGATATTGCTGTGATCTGGTTGAGGATGTCGTGCCGGGTGACGCTGGCCAGGAGGTTGAGCTTGTTGTTTACGACACCCAGGGCTTTCCTAGCGACCTCGTGGTCGGCGATCTCCTGCTCGAGGTTTTCATTTGTTTTTATAATCTCCCGTGTGCGTTCTTCTACAATGTTTTCAAGGTGCAGCTGATATTCTTTTAACTGAGTAATATCTTCAAGGATTATCGCAAGACCGCCATTTCCGTTGTCAAAGACCATGGGGACCAGTTTGGAAATGAAATAATAGTCCAGGTCCCGGATCTTGATATGTTGCTCTCCAACACTCTCTTTCCCTTCAAATGCACCTCCAATCATGTCAAGGAACTGGGGAGGGAGGTAGTATGAGAGGGGTGTATGTTCAATCTTTTTTCCGGCGATCTCCGGTTTTGTCAGGTGAAAGACCTGTAAAAACTGGCTGTTCATATAGCTAATGGTATGTTCCCGGTCCAGGATCAGGATAAGTTCTGATGACAGGCTCATCAGGTTGGATAACGGGACTCTCTGGATTAGTGAGAATACTTTGGCCCGGCCATATGTTCTCATATCAGCCTGCCCTGATATAAGGAGGGTATTTAAGTATTTAGCTGTTGAGGTCCGATTTAACGGTAAAAGGCGGGAGATCTCTTCGATTGTCATCCCTTTTGGGTGCTCCTTCAGGATATCCCGTATACGAGCGACTTCATCTTCCATCTGGATCAATACTTGTCACCTGCATAACCAACTAGTATAATGTTTTATTGGCTTACAATGATAGTGGTTATTATCACTATAATATATGTTCTCTCATTACCTGCCGAATGCTTTAGTAGTAACCATCTGATATCTTAATAAGAAGAATTATCGTTAGAGGCTCTGAATGAAGGCTGAAGTGGAGATTTCTGCGCGAACGGGATCACCCCCGACTATCGGACTGTTCGCTACTGAAGATGGTATCCGGACAGTTGGGTCGCCTGTCCGTGTAAAGATCCTCGCAGTACTCCGGGGCAGGGAGTTATCGTTCCAGGAGATCGTCGGGTTGACACAAAAAGCCAAGTCGACGGTCTCTGCACACCTGAGGTCTTTATTGAAGGAGGGGATTATTGGTGAGAAACCAGACCTCGCGGACTCAAGGAGGAAGATTTTTTACATCCGGTCCCGGTTTCTCGGGGAAATATCGCCGGAAACAGAATGTAACGATGATGAATCGGACCAGATGGTCGCCGCATTCCTCCAGGGCGGTGATCCCTCCATCTTTTATAAGATGATGTTCCGGACGATCAGGGTCTCCCTGATGTCCAAGGGGATCAATATCGACCCGATCCTCAGGGAAGCCGGGTTCCGCATGGGGCAGGGGTTATATGCCGCCATCGCAAGCCCCGACCTTTCTGTACTGCTCGATAAAACGGTGAAGTTCTGGAAAGAGCACAACCTGGGCCAGATCGTCGTGGAAAACAATTCTCCCATTACGCTCATCGTGTATGATTGTTTTGAGTGCGACGACCTGCCCCTGCTGGGCCGTCCGGCATGTGCATTTGACGCTGGCATTCTTGAAGCTGTTTTTTCCGGGCATTTCAAGGCAGATCACATGGCGACAGAACTCCGTTGTTATGCGATGGGTGATGACCACTGCAAATTTGTTATTCGGCCCGTTGGCGAGCCAAAGTAACCATTTTTCAGTCGTTTATTGGATTTTCAAACAGTCTTGTTATATTCCCTTTCCTGGATCACCCGGATGGTGTGAACCTGATTTTTTGCTACAACTAATGAGATACCTTACTCTTTTGTAGTAAGTTGTGCTACAACATAGTAATATATAGGATGAGATGGAACACAATGTAGGAGTGATGTAGGCGTTGGTTGAATCCCCGAATGATACCATCCGTGTAAGGGTTGGTGAAGAACTGAAGCAGAAGATCCAGAGTCTCGTTGAAAGCGGGGAGTATGAAGATATCAGCGCATTTGTCAGGGAGGCTATCCGGGAACACCTGAACCCTACGAGGGGTATCGAGAGGACAAAACGCCATATCATTTACCTCGTGGAAAAAGATATCGAAATCCAGGAAGCGCTTAGTCTTGCAAAAGGGTACCGGTGAAAAAGTTTCTGATTTTAAAATGAGAACTATAATGGGCATATTAGCACATGCTTGGGTATGAGAATCTGTCTTTGGTCGATCAGGACCAGCAGGCTCGCACACTATTGGGTGTTGATAATCTAAATTATCCCTGTTTTAAGTATAAATCGTTGAATGTAGCTCTCAAAAGGTTTTTAGGTCAACGCGCAGAAATTAATTACTATGCTTTTATTGGCGACTATGCGTCAAATAAAAAAAGGAAATTAATGATTTATCCCACTATATTTAAATATGACTTATTTATGGCGGATTTATGCTTGAAAAGGTCTGATGATGATCTACATCTTTGGAAAGTATAGTTTTTGTTGTTGTTGAAGGGACAGAAATTAGCTCAGCAGATAACTGCCAATAAAGATTCGATTGTCCGAAGATTTTTTAGAAATTTGCAGTTCAATTTTAAGTCATAATAGGGCTTGTAAAGTCCAAATTGTGTGAATGACCTGATCCACGCGCTCATCGGAAGTTATCGGGCATATAATAAAAGTCCGCTTGTCTGGAACATTTGCTTGATAATTAGTATTATATACCTTGATTGCAATAGGGACTGTTACCTATTTATATATGGGTGGCGGATGGGAAAAATGAAAACGAAATTACTTCTTATATTAGGTGTTTTAGTCATAGTTGTAGTCGCTATGGTTGGACCTGTGACGGCGGCTAACACAGGATCTACTACAATCACCGGAAATCCGGGTGCAACAATAGCTATAGTAGTGACGGGTAGCATTACTGACTGGCCATTAGTGCTCAATTCGAATGTCGATTCGACTAATGTTACCCTTGATGTTCTATCTAATCAACCAGGGTGGACTGTCAAGGTAAGTGACGAACTTGATGGTGGAAAACTTCCAGCTAGTGTGGGGAAAATGGCGAATTGGACTACTGTTACTTGGGGAGACAGCGGTTACTTGGCAACTGCGTTGAATGTCGGAGCCGCAAGTGTAACCAGTCATGCCACGGGGGCATCGGTAAATTTGAATGGTGGAGGACAAACGATTGAAACAGGAAATAGCGACGCATCTGGGGCCGGCACCTTTAATGGGATTCATATAACGAATACCCAGCAAATTCTCTCTAGCGATCCCGTGTTGACCGCTCCCAATGTATACCGGATAATTGTTACATTCACGGGAGGACTATCTTAGTCTGGCCGATTGTGATACTATACCTATTTTTTATTGAATTCCAATCCTAAAAATAAAAAGCCTCTAGTCGATAAACTTTATCCTTGAAAAATGCCGAAAGTGCCCCTTATTACTAACAGTTTAGATGGCGAAGGATTCAGATGCGAATATAGAATTCGATGCTGCTACGATAACATTACCCACCAATCATCGAAAAGGGACAAATACATTTTTATTACATCTATGTCCAGTTTTCTACAAGTGGTAACTGGAATGAGAAACCATTTTCACAAGTCCCAGGTGAAAATAGTAGTTATTTGTGCACTACTAGTTGTACTGTTGTCCACAATACCTGTAATTGCAGCGGATATTGATATCTCGGTTGAGGGGCCCGGTATTTCCAACTGGATATTTACGCCGGGAACAACCAATATCAATTCGACTTCCATTATTCTAAACGTCTCATCCATCTCTTCCACGTGGACAGTTTCAGTCAAGGATGCTATGGATTTCGCAAAAACTTCCGGCACGGTGGGAAGAATGGCGGAGTCTGACGCTGGTGGTGCATATACCGGGACTAATGTCCTTGGGGCAGCAGTGAATATTACGGGGCCGTCTTCTCTCTCAAAATATACCGGGGCATCAGTAGTGCTAAGCGGTTCCAACCAGCTCATTGAGTCCGGGCTTGCGGCAGTTAATTCTGAAAAGATTCACCTTACAATCCGTCAACCCGTTGCCATTAGTGACCCTGTATTGAAAGGGGGCCATCGGTACCAGGTCATCGTGACGTATATCGCCTTCGCGGAGGGGGGTCCCGCACCGGTCGTTAACGGGATTGTTCCGGCTGAAGGTATTACCGGTTCCACGGTCACGGTTACGGATCTGTCAGGTCTCAATTTTTTGCCGCATTCTACGGCGGTCCTCAACAGGACCGGCTCCACGAATATTAATTTGACGGTGACAGGTGTCACCACACCAACCAGGATGACCGGGACCCTCAACCTTGCGGGTGCCGGGGTAGGCAAGTGGGATGTCACCGTAACGAACCCTGACGGTGGAACAGGCACGAAACCATTGCTATTCTGGGTAAAGTACCCTAGTGCACCGGGGATCGGATCCTTCGGACCACCATTTAGTGGTGGGCGAGGGTCAACAATGGATGTCGGGGTAACCGGGCAAGGTTTCCGGAGTGGTGTTGCAGTAAAACTAACCAAAGGCGCTTCGGTCATTCCGGTAACGGTAACACATGTAACGTCGACAACCATTGATGGCACGATAACAATCCCTTCAGGTGCCCCGACGGGTTTATGGGATCTAACTGTCACAAACAACGATGGGCAATTTGAAAAAATTAATGGCGCGTTCACGGTGCAATAGTGGAATGGTGACAAAAATGAATAACCCTCCTCGTGTTATTATGGTAATCATCGTCGCAGTCCTCGTTATCTCATTCGCGGGACCGGTGTATGCTGACTTCCCGTTACCTGAAGTCCCGGGACTGGTTGGAATTTCCACCGTTACCTCGATGGATGTGCAGGGAATCGTTACAACCAGTACTTCGGTAGGCCTGCAACTGGGATCGCATACGCTTAATGACCCTCCGTTGGAGAACGGGGGCTTCCTTTGGGCATGGTTCCCACTTGGTCCATCAGGTCCACGTATAGATGGCTATTCTGTGGATCCCTATGTAATTTCACGATACAAAGGTGCACCCGTCCCACCCGGGGAAGTCCAGTATACTGCCGGATATAATGAGGACGTGACCGCCGTATCCGGCAGCCTTACCTACCAGAAAACGATGAGCATCAGCACCGGGAATAAAAGCGCTGGTGAAGAAAACATCGGGGCAGACAGGGTCGTCACGTTCACCGGGGGGGATGGTGGCCGGATGACCACCCGCGAGGATCTCCTCCTTGACGGTGCGGGGGCCCAGACTGTTGCCGCAAACCAGGTATGTTGCCCGTTTACGGGTACTGCAGGTCCTTTCTTCCCGCCGTTTTGTAACATCGTGATGTCAGGCAGCAGCGCAGATATTTCCACCGGGTCCATTTCGACGACGGCTGGCGTGAGGTTTATTTCCGCATCCGTTGATATCCCGGTAGCAGAGACCTACCGCGTCAATGTTAAAGGGGTTACGGGGTCCGGTGGTACCGGTGCAAGCGGTACCGTGGGTGCGTTCATGAAGGTCAACCTGCAGGAAGCCATCGAACAGGAAGTGCCACGACGGTATGTAACTGATCCCATCGGCTATATCCCGGTGAAGGTTGAAGGCCTTTCATATTCTGAAACATCTACGGCAAGTGGGTTAATCCACACCTTCACCAAGGACATGCGGTACCAGTCAGGTATTCGCCCGGTCTGAAAAAAGCATCATCAAAATATTTTTCGTAATATCACTTGGACGAACGTGCAGGGGGATAAACCGTAAAACCCCTCGATTTTTCCAAAACCTTTTTATTTTTGCTTATCAAGTGTTTCAACAAGGGGTAGCAGATGAAAAAATATAGTCAGACATACAATCTTGCGAAAATCCTCCTGCCGGCACTGGTAATCGTGCTGATGCTGTCGGCGGTACCTGTTTTGGCCATTAGTGTTTCGGGAGCAAAATACATGGGTAATATTTCTCCTGGTGAAGTTGCTGTACATACCATGACCGTGGGCATTGGCCCTGGTGAGGATCCCACTGATGTGCAGGTAGAAGTGATGGGATTTGGCCAGAGTATGGACAAAGGGTATACGACGCTTGACCCGGCAAATGATCTAAGCTCGTACACAGCCAGACCATTTATCACGCTTGACAAGAACACTCTCCACCTTGAACCCGGGACAACACAAAATATCAATGCAAATATCACCCTCCCGAAGAATGTCGGTGCGGGTGGGAGGTATGCAATTATTTACATCCACGCCCTGCCTGGAGCAGGAAAATCATTTACGACTGCGGTCATAGTCCCGGTATTGATTACAGACTCAGGGACCGCCTTGGTTGAAACCGGCAGCATTACAAATCTGGATGTAAGTGATGTGACTATCGGCCAGCCGATTACGGTCACCACCACCCTCCAAAATACCGGGAATTATCACTATTACCGTACCGTGAACGAGGTCCTCGTGACGGATGCGAGTGGCAATACTATCGCAACCAATTCAACGCCCCCGTCAGTATATGCCATCATCCCCGGCAACACGGTGGGTTTCATCATCCAGCCCGATATAAAAAACCTGCCGCTCGGCACGTATACGGTGAATTCAAAGGTACTCCTCGAAGACGGACGGGTCCTTGACAACAAGACCACGACATTCGCCGTGAAGACGGTTTACATACCCCCAGTTACCGAATCGAGTATCAAGCTGACTCCCGGTAGTGCAGGTACCCTCGTATCCCCGGATGGGCGGTACACAGTTTTATTTCCACAGGGTTCAGTTCTTGGCGATGTAGTGGTGACACTGAAACCGTATTCACGCGATAAATTGCAACCGGCACCCGCTGGTGCAACAACTGGTGCCACCAGTTTTGAAATATCCGGGCTATCCGGGCTTCTATCTAAGGACGCCACGGTTCGGGTTACCTATTCAGCGGATGACCTTGCGGCAGCAGGTGGTGACCCTTCAAAAATGAAACTCTCCTACTATGATACCGCAAAGAATGAGTGGACGATGCTACCCACGCAGGTGAATACCCAGGACATGACCCTCACCACTACCACGAATCACCTGAGTGTCTGGGCGGTTATGATCCCGTCTTCAGCGGCCACCGCGGTTCCTACAAAGGCACCATTACCGGTCGTTGTAAGTGTTGGAGCTCTTATAGCTGCTGCTATTGTTTCCTGCTGTTTTACCAGGCACCGGAAATGAGTGCAGGAAAAAAGCATTTTATTTTTATTGCTGTCTGCTGCTGTCTCCTTATCGCACCCGGGATATTATGTACTAATGTGGGGGGTGCAACCGCAACCGTTGAGATAACCGCCCGGGTGTTGCTTGCTGCATATAATATCGAGGCCATCGATATCACAACCAACTCTGCGAATATTACCTGGATGACAAACGGTTTGACAAACAGCACGGTTTATTATGGTACGGACACCTCTTATGGGTCTAATGTAACTATACCCGGTGACTCGGTCCTTAGTCATAGGATACCTCTGGGAGGATTATCTGACGATACAACGTACTATTATGTGGTTAATTCATCCGATTCCGCAGGTAACACGTATGAAAGTCCTGATTTTAATTTCAAGACCCTTGCAGTGGGCGAAAAGAGTTTAATTGGTTCCTCCGGAGGTGGCGGGGGTGCTTCACCCCTTGGAAACATCGTCGGAATGCCGGAATTAGAACTACCGTTAAGCCCTCCGGTAGTTACTATCGTTTCAGGCAGTCCAATTCCGTTAACACCCGATAACCTCGTTGCTGAACCGGTTGTCCTCGTCTCAAATGACAGGTCTGCGGCACTATCAATAGATACCAACACCCGGATTCTCGACCGGGATGGACAGCCGGTCAACAATATTGATCTCAACAGGATTGCAACAACGGATGTTCCCGCCGTACCGAAGGGATCGATGTTTGTCTTCACCGGGTATGCTTACCAGATCGAACCATCAGGAGCGACGTTCTCCCCTCCGATCGCATTGAAAATTACAACGACACCAGAGGAATGGAAGCAGATCTCCGGGCAGGAACTTTTGATCCAGTATTACAACCCGGTTTCCGGCCTTTGGGAGGCATTGTCAACCACAACCGACCCGCTAACGCATACCGTGACCACGATGATTGCCCATTCCAGCGACTATGGTCTTTTCATCCGCCCTGCCTCCCCGGTGTCTCCATCTGCAATGACAACCTCAACAACGAAGACACCTCCGCCTGGTCCGGTGCAGGGAGCTCCTGGTGGTTTTGACAGGCTTATTGTCGTCCAAGGTATTGCTCTAATCTTGACCGTCGTGGTCATTGCCTCAATAGGGCTATATTTCTATCGAAAACAAAATGGGCAGTGATCGAAATATGCGTAATCATTATCATTTTTCGCTCCTGTTGATATTCTGTGTTATCGTTAAAAAGCGAAGTAACTGAGACAGGAGGGGTTTTACCCCTCTCGGCCCCTCCCCCTGAAAGATATTCCAGGGCAGGGCTCATCAGAAGTTTCGGAGGTGGAATGAGCCTTCCTAATTCGAACCACGGCTGCCAAAGAGGCGAGGCTGATCCGAGGGAGCGCCAATAAATTTCATAATATTATCAAATTAGACCCCTGGAAACAGAATTGCACAACTTGAAAACTCAATAATGTTAAAATTGGACGTTGCTTCGTCAGGAGCAGCGTTTGACAATGGGCTCGGCCGGATTCGAACCGGCGACCTCCGCCGTGTAAGGGCGACGTCATAACCGACTAGACCACGGGCCCGGAACTGACTTACTAGTTTTGACCCATCTGATATTAAGATTGTTGATTGGTTTTAGGAAAAATAATGAACCTTGCTGTATTCTGCCCGATCTATCAGGCAATTTTTCCATTAGAAATTTCTATCCTACCAGAGACCTTTAAAATTCAGGTTGCTTTTTCGAATACTGCGATAATTTCACACCGTGGGTATTCCTGCCCTTTAATTCTCATTGACCAGCGATGATCGTCAAGGAAAACAGGGTTGAAGGCTCTGAACAGCCTGGTAACCTCCTCGTCTGTGAAATAATGGGTGGATGAGCCGGTGCCCCTGCGGAAGGTACCCGGTTCAGTCATTTCACCCTTACCGCACCGGAAATCATCTACTCCGAAATCCCTGAATATTATCTGTCCACCTGGTTTCAGAACCCGCAATATTTCGCTTGCAAACTCATACCGTTCACATTCTGTCAGGTGCCCTGCCACATGCAGGGAAAATACTATATCTATTACTGAATCCCTGAAAGGAAGATAAATTACATCTCCTGCAACGAAATGCACCCGTCCTGCCTCACGGACAACCGGCCTGCAGAGTTGAAGGGCCCTTATGGAGCAATCCAGTGCGTTAATGTCCCATCCTTTCTCAATCATCCCCGGGAGATTTTTCCCATTCCCGCAACCGAGTTCAAGGACTCTTGAGCCCTCGGGAAGTATCGGCAGGGGTGCAGGGTTGCCCCCCCACAAAAGGCCCCTCGTACGATAATCAGAGTCCCACACCTCGAGTTGCCGGTTGTCAGGGGACATTATGGGAACAATTTCGCTCCTGGTACAATAAATACTACCTGAACAGTGAAAAAAAGAAACGTGATAGATCAGAGAAGCCCGAAGGATTTCAGGGTGACCTCTGGATTTACCTTGCCGACATGGTACATGATACCATCGGTAAGCTCGTTAATGATAACCTCTGCGGGTGAGAACAATGATGTATCAATCTGGTAGAAGTCGAACTTTGCTTCTTTGAATGTCTCATAGAACGGCTTACCATAACCCTTCGACTTGTTGGACGGGATCTTCTCGAGATAGTCCTTGATTTCAGGTGCCTTCATGGTGAGCATGATCTGCCCGTGGTAGATTGTTGCATCGTTCGTGGTACCCATCGCCTGGGTTGCATCCTTCTTGACTGGCGGGAGGGGGGCCGAACCCATTCCGGCTGTAATTTTCCTTGTATCAAAACCAAGTTCGTTGAGTTTGTATATTGCGGTCTCAACACAACGCCCCGCGACCTGGACTGATCCGACGAGTGATGCGGTTGGTGCAACTACCGCGCTTACGTTTGCCACATCGACGCCGCATTCCTCTGCAATCTTCTCCATCACTGCCCCGTTCGGGAGGTGATCACTTTCAAGTGCAATGACTGCCGCTTCGTATTCGTCCTGGTAATCAATCACCTCAAATGTGTGTTTGGGTTTTAATGCAAGGGCACGCGCCGGACCACTGCCCATGGCAAAGTAGTTGTTGTGCTTGATGGTCCATCCCGCTTTTTGTGACCCGAGGCATGCAATCGAGGGGAAATCTGTGAAAACATCGATAAACGGGATAGGGAATTCATTGACTTTTCCCATCCTGAAATTGACCTCTCCAAGACCTCCCATGCAGATCTCGGTAAATGCACGGCCTGCGGCGTATCCACCGCGGGTACTGACCCCGCAATCTACAATCCTCGCACCATTATCGAGTTCATGGTACGCAACATTATATTGTTCTGGTTCGTCTGCTAAATAATCAAAAATTTCGAGCGCAAATTCGTTCACACTGAGCACGTGAAGTCCCCCTTTACCATAAAAAATGGTTGGGTAATAGATAAGATTTGTTAAAATGATCTGGTTCAGGCAATGTATTCGATCACTTTTACCGGGTCATAGCGGAGACTGATCACGCGAGTCCTCCCCTTCTCCCCGGTGCCGCTGCGATACTCCAGGTCAATCAACCTCATCAGGTCAAATTTTTTCACCATTTCGTAGAACCTGGTATAACTGATCTCGGTCGATTCCCTGATTGTTTTGTAAACATCCCCTGCGTTCATGTCTTTTTTGTCATTTGCAAATTCTGCGAGTTTTTTTATGATTTCCCTCTCCTCTGACTTTAAGGATTTCAATGAAAATGAGAGGTGAAGGTACTGGGACATCAGGTAAGCCCCGCATATATCTTCGCGCTCTATTGCGCGCTTTGCTTTCCGCTCGGCGCTGAGGGCGGCCCGCTTCAGGAGGTCTATCCCAACCCTGAGGTCCCCGCCTTTCAGTGTCTGGGCAACGACCAGGCTCACCATCTCGGCACTGATGACTCCCGGGTAGAACCCCTGCATTACCCGTTCGGTGATGATTGTGCGCACTTCGTCTTCTGAATATGGTGGAAAATAGATATCCGTCGGGCAGAGTACGGACGATACCCTGGCGTCTATCGACCGTGAGAGGTCGACGGCCATATCGGACAGTATCAGGATTACCCCGATCCTTGTCCCCTCGAAGGACTCGTATGAGCGGAGTAACGGATAAAGGACGTTATTAATCTCGTTTTCATACAGGAGGTAGTTTGCATCGTCCAGGCAGATAAGAAGGACAATTTCGTCCTTCATGATTATCCGGGCAATTGCATCAAAAATTGTCTTGAAGGAGGTCCCTGAAGGTGGTGGCAGGTGACCGGTAAGTTTCCGGTAGATCTGGGAAAAAATAGCAAATTTTGTATTATCGATCTGGCAATTGATATAGACAGGCAGGACTTTTTTGGTAGTGGTTGTGATCTCTTCAAAGAGTTTCTTTACACAGGTCGTTTTCCCCGTGCCAGGTAGTCCGCGGCAAACGGTGTTAAGCGGCCGGCCACCCCGGAGGGAGGGCCTGATCTGGAATGCCAGTTCTTTAATCTGGTCATCGCGGTAATTAAACTGCTCTGGCACATAATCGATCTCAAAGACCTCCGGGTCCCGGAAGAGCGTCTCATCCCACATGAGCAGATCCTTTTTCATCCTACAACCTTCTCCTGCACGTTATATAACTCCTTTTTTGCATATGAGTCCGGACACCATATACGCCTGACGGTATCGGGTGGTGGCTTTTCATGATAATATCAACATTACCCTGGCAATTTTGAGGAACCAATTATCATTGACCTGGTTCCTGGTCGCTCATACCACAGAATCCAAAATGGAATAGCTGAATATATCCTCAAGGGTAAAAAAGTAGTATTCTAAGATTTGTGCCTGACCCGTGTCTGTTCTTCGGGTGTCAGCTGCCGGTAGGCACGAGTAAAAACTCGTCGAAAGTCTCATCTTTTATAATCTCCTCCAGCGCACGCGGAAGTTCCTTCTCCTCCAGATTTCCCATATTACTCCCCCAGTTTTTTGCAAACCACCAGTATCGTTTGCAGTATAATGATGACCTGATCACCCGGCCAGTAGTTCATATTTCGACGCCCTGCTAAAAAAAATTTTGATTTGTTCTGCGGATTATGTATTTATAACTAACGAAATATTTTGTTCAAATTCTGCGATATCCTATGTAGGGTATGTGAAGGGACGATCCCCTCCTTTCGCAGGGTTATTGTCTTACCTGTCTGGAAATTCGCTTTGAGCCTGACAAAAAATACTTCCATTGCCCGTTTTTTGAGGAAATTCACAACAAGCAACCCGTGTTTTCAGACATGCGGGTTTGGTGTGATTTATCCGGTAAAAAAAACAGGAAACTTTATCAACACCTCGCTTTGAATCATTTTCATAAGGGGGGTTGTCGGATTCCTCTTTTAGTATTGGAGGTATTGATTTGAAGTACATCAGATCAGGAGTTACTGCACTCTTATTAATAGGAATAGTAATTGCATTGACCGGTATCGTATATGCTGAACAGGCAGGGGATGCGTCATCAGTGATCCAGGACCCGTTGCTTACCCAGAAACCGGGCTCAATCCAGGTAATGTCATCGCCCCAGGGGGCTTCTGTCTCGGTAGACGGCGTGCCGGTGAATGGAAATACCCCGGTTACTGCCAACGGAATAACACCCGGGAATCACACGGTACAGGTTGTTAAATCAGGATATGCGGGCTGGGTAGGAAACATCAACGTAAAATCAGGGCTGAAAAGTTACGTATATGCAACCTTAAAACCCCTGACCGGAATTATTTCGGTGCAATCATCACCCACGGGTGGAACGGTTTACATCGATAATGTTAGCAGTGGGATCACGAATGTTATCATTCCGGATATCCCTTCAGGGGTGCACCAGGTCAGTGTTAAAAAGAGCGGTTACATTTCCTGGGAGTCATCGGTTACGGTCACTGGTGGGAAAACCCTGTTGGTGAATGCAAATCTGAAACCGGATTTTGGTTCGGTCCAGGTAAATTCCAACCCGCAGGGTGGAGTAATATACCTTGATGGAAATGCCGCAGGTACCAGCCCGGCCCTGATAAAGCCCGTAACATCCGGCAGTCACACTGTGAAGATCAAAAAGGCGGGGTACCTTGAATATTCAGCCAATATAATAATCAAGCCTGGTGAAACCAGGTATCTCTATGCAATGCTGGAAAAAGTACCAAAGCCAGGCCATGTATATAATGAAAGTGACAACGGGAAAACGTATTCACTCTCACAATACGATATCGTGCAGGTTAACCTGCCGGAAAACGGGTCCACGGGTTTCTCATGGAATATCACCACTACACCAGGAATCGAAGTGATTGACCACTCGTTCAAGTCTTCGAACCCGGGTCTTCCAGGGGCAGGCGGTACTGCAACCTGGTTACTGAAACTGGCAGGGACTGGTAGCCAGGAATTTTCCGGAATATACAAGCAGGGGTGGATGCCTTCATCTGCGAATGACCACACCTATAATGTCTCCTTCGTCGTACAATAATCAGGTCAATAAAAGCAAACATTTTTTTTTTATATTTCGATAATTCACAATGCAGCACCCGGCGTGCTTAAAGCACCTATCGCACACCTGCCTTACAGTAGTTCACATGTTCGTTTTCTTATGGGGTTACTTGTACCCGAACAAATGAGAACAAATAATTAACGCGGTTTCCAGACGATAAACAGTGTGTGAGGATCACCTGGTATGAAGGTAGAGGACCTGTTTAGGGGTATTGCGGGAATCGTAAACCGCCATCCAAAGGCGATATTGTCCGTGATGCTTGTTCTTGCCGTCATTGCCATGTTCTTTATGACGGCAATCCCGGCCCAGACAATGTCCGACGAGTACATGGACAAGCAATCTCCCGATGGAATTATCTATAACCTGTACAACAACCGCTACGGTCAGGATACCTACATCCTGCTCATCAAGGGAGCCAGCCCGAACGACCCTGAACTTTTAAACGACCTCCTCATCCTTGAAAAACAAATAGGGCGGATCAACCGCGTCAGTTCCACCCTTTCTATTGCAGATGTCGTTGCAGCGAACTTCGGGGGAAACATCCCGGGCACCAGTGCCCAGGTCCAGGCAATTATCGACAACCTGCCAGCGGAGACCCGGCAGGAGTTCGTCCCTGACAGGCAGACTGCACTTGCCTATGTCCTCATCGACCAGGGCGTTTCCACCGACGCCTCGCAGAACATCGAACCGTTTGTCGAGACCGCGATCAGGGAAGCCACGCTCCCCCCGGGAGTAGCAATTGAAGTGACCGGGAATACCCCGCTCAACATCCAGCTGGAGGACGCGATGGTCACGAATTTTAGTATCCTGATCATCGGGTCCATTGCACTGATGCTCATCGTCAAGTATCTCCTCTGGTCGAAGATACGGTTTTGGATCCTCCCTGTTGTCCTGTTGATATTCGGCCTTTTTTACACGTTCGGGATCATGGGTCTCATGGGGATCCCGGCAAACGACGGGGCACTCGTGGCATTCCCGATCCTGCTGGGGCTTGGCATCGATTACGCCGTCCAGTTCCACTCGCGGTTTGACGATGAATGCAGGCTGAGCGGCGACCGGGCAACGGCCCTTACCGAGACTATCACGAAGACCGGGCCATCAGTGCTCGTCGCGCTCGGGGCGACATCCCTCGGGTTCTTCGCGATGTTTATTACCCCTATTCCGATGATCCGGACGTTTGCCATGGTCTCCATTCTCGGGATTGTCTGTTGTTACCTTACATCCCTGTTCGGTTTCGGGGCGTTTGCCCATTTGCTTAAGTACGAACCAAAACCTCCCGGGAAAGGCATCGCGGACCTGATCATGAGGGGGTACGATGTAGGGCTCACGTGGATTTCTTCCCGCGTAGTGAGAGTTGCTGCCCCGATTATCCTGGTCGCTATTATCCTCGCATCCGTTGGTCTCATCGTGGACAGGGGGATCCCGGTCGATGCCTCTGAAAATACCATGGCGCCCCCGGACCTGCCTGCAATGGTGGTCGCCGACGAGGTACAGTCGGTGGCCGGGTCGCTCACTCCTCTCCCGTTGTATGTCTGTGGAATCGACGCGAAGACCGTGGGTGGGATCTGGTGGACGGACCGACTGGGTAACGACCTGGCTACGAACTATAACCAGGTCTCCAGTATCGACAGTATGGCTACTCTGGTCCGGTCGTACAACAATGGGGTGCTCCCTGTCAACCAGGCCGATCTTGACCGGGTCCTCGCAACAATCCCCCCTGGCCAGCTTGACCTATACCAGCTCGATGATACGACGTCGGTGATCACGATCAACACGATATCGATGGGGATCAACGAACAGTGTGCGTTCTCGGACAATGTGGTACGGGAGATCGCATGGCTCGAACCCCCGCCCGGCGCAGAGGTCACCCCGACCGGGGACTTTACCCTCTATACCATCCTGACCGAACAGATCATCGATAACAAGGATAAAATGACGTTCCTCGGTTTTGTCCTGATATTTGTCTTCCTGCTGCTTGTCTACCGGAAAGGTGTGGCACTGACACCGCTCGTGCCGATCATCTGCGTAATCGGGTGGAACCCGCTGGCAATGGTGGCACTCGGGCAGGAGTACAGTATCCTGACTGCCGTCCTCGGTTCCATGACCATCGGTGTTGGGTCTGAATACACCATCCTCATCATGGAGCGGTACATGGAAGAGTTCAGGAAGTCAGGGGACCGTATTGGGTCAATTCAACTGGCAGTACGGAAGATCGGAACCGCCGTGACTGTTTCCGGCCTAGTAACCGCGGCAGGTTTCTCAGCACTCATGTTGTCATCGTTCCCGATCATCTCCGGGTTCGGGCTCGCCACGGTGATCGTCGTTCTTTTCTCGCTGCTTGGGGCTGTCATCGTCATGCCGGCCATCCTGACCCTGGTTGGGGGCCTCGGAGAACGGCGATCTGCTCTGTGAGTGTGAGTAGGATGGTGGTTTTTTTTAAAAAAAGGAACTGGTAGTTCTGCTCTCATCCTTTCATCCCTATTAAAGCGTCCCCTATGCTTTCCTTCTCCGTAATTTCCAGGCAACATAAACGACAATTGCGAGTGTCCCGATTATTATGACCAGTGCCACCGGGTTCTGCGTTATTGCCCTGGTCCCTGTAGGGGATTGGATATCTGCCCCGAAACTCATCTCGTCCGACAACATTAGGGCACCAAGGTTGTCACGGTATTTTACTTCGGTATTGATGACATACTGTTTTCCCTGAATAGCGGATTCTTTTGCGGAAATAACGAACTGCACGCTTTTTGTTTCACCGGGAAGGAAAAGACCGAGAGATGCGGTATCCGACTTCGGTACAAGCACCTGGTTACCTATAATCCTTGCCTCTGCATTTACTGCCGGGGTGTCACCGCTGTTTTTGTAGGTTACTGTTATCGTCTCTGTTTCGCCAGGTCCGATTGTAATGTTTTTCGTCACCGATTCGATAACCGCACCCTTTGAAACGGTGATGCCGATGGGGACCGGCGGGGTTGTCCGGACCACTCCATCGGCATCACGGTACTGGCCTTCCAGGGTGGCAGGGTATGATCCGGCTGCGGTATGATCTTTTACGGCTATCCTCGCCCTTACCGGTGCTACATCCCCGGGGCCGAACTTCCCTAGGAACACACTCTCGTCCACGACCTGGAATGTAACGTTATCGGATGGTACGATGCTGAACATGACCTCGTTTCCAGTAGCATGGCCGATATTTATGATCTCTGCCGTCAGGTACCCCTGGGTACCGGGCACTATATTCTCTGATTTGTCACTGATCACTACCGGTCGGACCTCCCCGAGGACACGGAATGGAACGGGAAGGACCTGCACCTTCTGATGGTAGAGCGGGGTGATTGTGGTAAAATCCGCGCCTACCATGGGTATTGCATATACGTAATTGTAGGCCGTATCGAGAAGGATCACATAAATGCCCGGCAATGCATCCTGCCGAACGACGCCCTGTAATGTGACCGGCACCTGGTCCCAGGAACCAATGTCTCCTGCCATCACGGGCAGACTTTTCAGCGTGACCGGGGCTTCTGTGATACGGGGCGAGACCGTGACCCCAAGTGCGGTACTCGGGTCGTAGGCCCCCTGTGCCAGGAGCGGTGCTACCTCCATTGCCGTATCCCTGCCTTTATTCGTCAGGATAACGGTCATCTCAAACTGGTCTCCCGGGAAATACCGGGTCTCCCCCTCTGCATGGGCAGCAAGTGCCGGTTGTTCACCGGTATCGAGATAGATGTACCCGACTGCATGGACCGGGGTACAACAGATGAGAAGAGCGAGGAAAAGGCAGGAGACCACAACCAAGGGTATACCTGGTTGATGTACCCTTGGAACCTGGAGGGTAAGAGTCATGGGTCTCCTCACTTCATACCTGGCGCCTTTTTCTTTCGGTGCCAGAGGTACGCCCCAACGGCGATGATCAGAATGAGCAGGCCAATTACAATTATCCCGGTACCCGAATCCGGCTGGACATCGATAAGTACCGGGATGTTGTCAGAGGTATAGGCGTTGTTTGATGCGTCGGTATACTGCACTTCGGAATCCGCTGAGTAGGTCTTGATTGTTGTCCCTGGATCAGCTTTCACACTGAATAATGCCGTGGCTGACTGCCCCGGGCCCATGTCGCCAAGGTATGCCGTGTCATCATCACTTGAAAACGGGTCGACAACGCTGATGCGGGCCTGGGCATTATAGACCGTAAAATTCCCTGTATTTTTATAGGTAACACTCACAATGTCGGTCTTTCCCGGGTTGATAATGGAGGGCACACTGGTCCGCCCAAACGTTACCTTTCCGCCAAAGGTCACGCCGGTGCTCACCGGGGGTGATGTGACGGTATTTCCTTCGAAGTCACGGTAGACTGCATACAGGGAAACAGGGTAGATCTGTGACGGGTCTGCGTCAGCAGAGACTGCAATTTTAAAACCTGGGTTTGCCTTTCCACCGGGGGGAAGTTCGCCGATAAATACACCATTGCTGTACGGCACGAGCGGGCTTGCACCTTCTGGTGTAAGGTAGACCGATGTCTGGTTCCCCCTGTCCTGGCCGGTATTCCTGATGGTGAACCTGACATACCCGTCACTGCCGGCAAATAAGTTGTCACTTTCAACATGGTCCACCGATAAAATTACCATTTTCCTGACAACGACCGGCACCGGAAGGACCGTTACATCGTCCTTGAAATAATACTCGATCTCTGTGGTACTTTGTTGTTCTGCCATCGGGACATACTGGTAGGTAATCCTGGCCTGCATCGTGTAAAGGCCTGCCTTTGCGTCCTCGGGGATCTCCACCATAAATTCTGCAGGGACGACGGCACCGGACGGGACATCCCCGATAATCTGGGGATTTGATCGTACCTTCACCGGTGCATTGCCTGGCAGGAGCATCACCGTCGCAAATTTTGCCGTTGTTGGGAGATATTCCGGCTGGATAGTGTAATAATTGTAGAGCTCCATCGTGTCTTTACCCTTGTTCCCGATGACAAGCGGTAGTTCCACGGTGTTCCCGGGGACCAGTTCGTCGCTCGAATCAAGGGAAACAAAAAGCTCAGGCCCGCCTGACATATACCGCTCCCCTGCCAGGCAGGGGTTGATGCAGAATCCCATGGTTATACAAAGGATTACAAAAATTACCAAATTTCGGTGCAGATCCAAATACCGCATTTCCAGCCCATCTCTCTTTTAATTTAATAAGAGTCCGGGTTAGATTAATGTAACTAAATCACCTGTTTTTAACCAATTCAGGCTGTTTAATCTATAAGGTCTAACAATGGCAGCGGGGAAGCCTGGGATCCCGGGCTTTTTTTAGGAAACTTAGATTTTGGGGGACAAGCAGAGGGATACAGAACCGAAATGTTACCTGTTCCAGGTCGCCAACGTGTTATTCCCCGTTCTTTCAGGATAGTTTTACGTCTTTTCTGTTCCCGGCGGAGGTACCAGCCACCTGCCCCGGAGCACCAGCAACCAGGAAGGAAGAAATGTGAGGAGCAAGATCGCCCCGGCAAAGATATAGATGGAATCGATCCCCCTCCCAGTATTCTATCACTATAAGTTTTTTTCCTGCACCAACACAAGAACGCAATAACTAACAGTTTCGGAGTAAAAAATCCTTGTTACACACTTGAATCCTCATTAATCCGGTTAAAACGAAATACTTATTGCAGGATAACCTCAAGTGCGTAAATACACGATTGTCGAGGTAGGGTCCATTTGAAACGATTAGGATACGCGGAATTGCTTCTTTTGATAATTTTATTCGGAATATTATGTATTTTAACAGTTGAAGCAGTACCTGTTCCTCCCGACACCATGAATGGTGAATTTGTTCCCGGAGAACTATTCATCCGGTATAATACCGGTGCTACAGGGTTTGGTGATCAAAATATCTCCGACCTGGACGTGTTAAGTAACCGGATCAATACCCGCTACAACCTTCTCCTGGTTACAGATTATTCAGAATGGGGTCTTACGGGTTTACAATTGGTACGGGCCAGCCCTGACCAGGGACTTCCGGAACTGCAGGCGGGACTTGCAAACGAGCCTTTGATCAGGTATACATCACTGAATTATATCCAGAAAGGACTCACAATCCCGGATGACCCGTTGTTTTCAAATCAGTGGGGATTACAGAACCGGGGGCAGTTTAAAGGGACGCCAGGTGCAGATATTTCAGCACCGTCTGCCTGGGATTCCGGAACGGGAAGCAGTGAGGTAATAGTCGCAGTTGTAGATACCGGCGTACAGTATGACCATCCTGATCTGGCACCGAATATGTGGACCGATCCGGAAACAGGTGCTCATGGATACAACGTTATCAATGACTCAGGTGATCCAATGGATGACAACGGACACGGAACACACTGCGCAGGGATTATTGCAGCAGTAGGAAACAATTCGCGGGGTATCGCGGGAGTCTCCTGGAATGCCCGGGTCATGGGGATAAAAGTATTGGACAACAAGATGCGTGGACCCACGTCAGATTGCGTCAAGGGTATTCTCTGGGCAAAAAATCATGGTGCAGATATTATCAGCAATTCGTGGGGTGATTATGACAACAGCCCCCCCTTACGGGAAGCAATAGAAATCACCGGGGTATTGAACGTTTGTGCTGCAGGAAATGAAGATGAGGATAATGATATCCACCCTCTCTATCCGGCTTCATATCCTTCATTAAATATTATATCCGTGGCGGCATCATCCCTCACCGATGACAGATGGCCTAATAGCAATTACGGGAATAAGACGGTTCAACTGGCCGCCCCGGGGGAAAATATCCTCAGCTGCTCTATCAGGCCGGTTACACCTATTGATCGGCCTGTATATTATGAACCCTTTACATCACTTGATAACTGGACCATTGAAGGGCCCTGGGAACTCAATTCATCCAGGTGGGTAAGTCCGCCGTACAGTCTCTATTCCGGTCCTTTCATTCAGGGTAAAAAATTGAATCTGACGTTAAAGGAGCCTGTATCATTTTCGAATTGTACAAGCCCTATTATAGGGATGTATTTGGTGGAAGATTACAACCCGGTCAGGGGAGCGATCCTGGATTTGATGGTATCTGCAGATGAGGAGCACTGGGTATCCGTCATACCTGACATTACAGTGACCAGTTATCCAACGTTCACCTGGATTTATGGGACAATTCCTGAGGAATTTTGTGATAAACCCATATACATCCGGGTATCTCTGGATATGGTCTACAAAGATACCAACCATGACGGGTTCTGGATCGATAATCTCATGATTGGGGATACAGGTACCGCACAAGAGTCCTATGTCTACAAATCCGGGACATCGATGGCCACGCCCTGTGTCGCCGGGGCAGCTGCCCTGGTACTATCGCAACATCCTGATTATACCTGCCAGGAACTCCGCTCTGCGATCCTGAATACCGTTGATCCCATTCCCGGGTTTGCGGGGAAATGCACAACCGGGGGAAGACTGAACCTGTCACGGGCAGTATCATATATCCCGCCTGCCAATCTGACGGTTAATTTTTCTGCGAGTTCCACATCAGGTTTCTCACCATTGACTGTCCAGTTTACCGATTCATCCACAGGTCCTCCCCCCTTGGCATATCAGTGGGATTTCGGGGATGGGAGTGTCAACAGCACCGAGACCAACCCGGTTCATGTATTCACCACCAGCACGAATCAGACATTCAATATCACTCTTACTGTGTCAAATGATTCAGGCTCGGCTTCCAGATCCGCGCCTATCAGGGTCAATGCCTCTCTCAAACCTACATTCCTTGCGAATTTCATTGTCTCTCCGGTTACCGGGACCGCTCCACTGACCGTGAAATGCACTGATAAATCCGTCGGCAATCCCACACGGTACATATACGACTTTGGGGACGGTATCAGTGAGGCAGGACCCAACCCGGTGCATATCTACCGTTTCCCGGGCACCTACAACATCACCCTGACTATCACGAAATATAGTAGTTCATCCCATTCGGTTATCGCCAATAACACTAAGATGGCGAATATCGTCACGGTTGGGCAGGCCCCCTTCGTGCTGCCGGTCGCGAATTTCACTGCTGGCCCGGTGAACGGATCAGCACCATTAACGGTCTTTTTCACCGATCAGTCCGCAGGAAACCCGACTTTTTACAATTATGATTTCGGTGACGGGGTCAACATGACAGGGCCAAATCCAGTCCATACCTACCGCTATCCTGGTAATTATACGGTTATTCTATCGGTAATGAAAAACGATGTTTCAAATGGTACAATTGTGGGTAATGCCTCCATTCAGAAAAATCTCATTGTTGTGATAAGTAAATAAGTATTCAATTTTAATTCATAATAAGCTGGAATGTTTACAGCAAATTTAATCAAAACTAAATCAGATGTATTTAAACATTTCCCGGCAGATGATGAAAGTTACCCCCACTGATTCGTGATGATGCAGGGGCCTGATGCCGTATTCAACAAAAAATTATGAAAAGAGCAGGGATAGAAGATCAATGGCATTGATTGTGCCATATGTGCCGGATTGTGCTTCCCGCTCTGAATATCGCTTCGTATCGTCTTTTTTCAGTCCCCTGACAGCAAACGGTACAGGGTCACTTGTATGGGTTTTTAACCTGATTGGGGTCGGGTGGTCGGGTAATATGGCAATAACCCCGGAAAACTCTTCCATAATTATCCCGAGCATTTCATCAACCCTTTCGATTGCTCTTACTTTTTCATCGACACTACCAAGGTGACCTGCCTCGTCAGGTGCCTCCACATGGAGATAGAGAAAATCAAGGTGTTTGAGCGCTTCAATTGCGTATCGGGCCTTTGCATGGTAATCCGTGTCTAGGTACCCGGTCGCCCCTGGTACCCTGACCACCTCCATCCCGGCACACCGGGCAATCCCGTTAAGGAGGTCCACTGCCGAGATCATCCCGCCTTTTTTTCCGTATTTATCCTTGAATAATGGCAGGGCTGGTCGTTTTCCCCCGCTCCATGGCCATACCTGGGTCGCCGGCGTTTTTCCTGTGGTAATTCGGGCCTTATTAACGGGGTGGTTTAAAAAAACCCGGGTGCTCTCGTCGATACAGCGCCTGAGGATATCTGCATCCCCGCCGGAAGGGAGGTACGGGGCGATATCCTGCCCGACAATATCGTGAGGTGGTGTGGTTTCTGATCCTTTTCCATGACTGATCACGAGGAGGTTCCTGTAGCTGATCCCTTCTTTGAGGAACACATACGGTACCTTTTCCGCCAACGACTCCAGCAGGTCGCGGCTCTCTCTTGTTGAGATATGTCCGGCTGAAAAATCGTCCATCCGCCCATCAACCACGGTTGAAATATTGCAACGGTACGCAACATCATCGTCCCTGAGCGGGATCCCCATGCTCATTGATTCGAGCGGGCCACGACCGGTATAGTAAAGCCTTGGATCATAGCCAAGCACGGAAAGGTTCGCGATATCGCTGCCGGGTTCAAAACCTTCGGGTATGGTACGGAGCATGCCACATGCACCTTCCCGTGCGATCCTGTCCATATTAGGTGTTTTTGCATATTCAAGCGGTGTCATACCGCCGAGTTCGGCCAAAGGCTCATCGGCCATGCCATCCCCGAGGACGAGTAAATACTTCATATCGTAAAATCTCCCGCTCTATTTCCCTGTTTTTCCCAGCATTGCCTGTACAGCAACCTCTACGCTTTCAAGAGACCCTGTGTCCGGCTTCCAGCCGAGCGCCTTTAGTTTCGTTACCGCGAGTTGCATCCGGGGGACATCACCAACCCAGCCACGTTCACCGCCGGTGAAGTGATATTTCACGTGGGTGAGGCCCATCTCACGCACGATGATGTCCGCAATTGTCGTAACATCTACCCAGTCCTCGGAACCGATATTGAAAATATTTAGCACATCATCAGATTTTTCAGCGGCAAACAACATCGCCCTGACACAAGCCTTCACTTCCAGGTATGACTTGGTCTGCCTGCCATCCCCGAGGATCTCGAGTTCCCCGGGCTTGTCTTTCAGTTTTTTAATAAAATCCGTGATTACCCCGTGGTTGCTCCGCTCCCCAATGATATTTGCAAACCGGTAGACCCATCCTTTCATGCCAAACCCATGGCAATATGACGAGATCAGGGCCTCGCACGCGAGCTTACTTGCCCCGTACACAGAGACCGGTTCAAGCGGGTTATAGGACTCCGGCGTTGGTATAACCGTGGCATCGCCATACACCGTTGAGGTGGAAGTGAATACGATCTCAGGCACCTTGTGTGCACGCATCGCTTCGAGTATACGATAGGTGCCAAGGATATTATTGTGTATCTGGCTGTCGGGTGTCAGCGATCCCTGCCGTACATCCGGGTCTGCAGCGAGGTGGTACACTCGTTTCACCCCGGTCAGTGCGTCCTGCCATCCATCACGCAGGAGGTCTGCCTGGACAAGTGTTACCCCGCCATCGTCAATATGGCCTGCAATATTCCGGCGCTCACCGTTCACCAGCGAATCGATAACAACCACGCGATCGCCCCTGGCGACCAGCGCGTCCACGAGGTGTGAACCGATGAATCCGGCCCCGCCCGTAACGACACACAACATCATAACATAATAGGGAGCCTAATGCTATAGGATTACTGCTATGTATATCGGGATCGACCATGGTACGACCGCAATGAGGTTTGCCGGTAACGGCTGCGAGTTTAAGATCTCCAGAAAGGATGCGACCCGTTTTGAATATACCGATCTTGACCGCCTCTGTCCCATGGAGGAGATCGAAGGAATAGCAATAAGCTATTCAATGGGGGATAATTTTTCAAAAATCACCCCGGTGTCAAAATTAAAAGACCGGGGTGTTGTAAGCCAGGGTGGTGCCGGGGAACATATCGGCGGGGGGACCCGGGTCTTCGATGAGATCAGGCGCAGTGGCATCCCGGCGGTCGCCGTACCAGGTCTTCACCGGGGCTCACCGACAGATATTCGGTTCAAGGCATATTCACACCAGGCGAGCCCTGAAAAGATAGGAATTGCTTTTTATGCTGTGGGTGACATGGGCCCGGATGTCGTCGTATCTGATGTGAGTTCCAATACGGTCACCCTGCTCATCACAGGCGGACTGCTGACCGGGGCATTTGATGCCTGTATATTCGCCCCGGGGTTGCAGCACGGGGCCCTTGATGTGGATGCGATTCGGAGGATCGATAGTGGTGAGGCCGGGGCAAATGAATCATTCCTGCGGGCAGGTACCGCGTTCACCATGCCGGAGGAAGAACGTGAGCGGACTATCGCGATGTTTTCTGCAATGGAATGTGCTGCCCTCCTCCTTCTCAACCCGTGCGCGAAGGTAGCGCTCGCTGGCAGTCTTGCGCCCGTCATCGGGCCTGAAGTGGGGCATCTGCTGAACCGGCCGGTGGCGGTGTATGATGAATGGTGCGCGTCCCGTGGACTTGCAAAGATCGCAAATGAAGTCTTTTCCGGCAGCCGATCAATTCTCGGCATCGGTGTAGATCTGTAGATTTATATTGATTAATCATGTAAGATTATGTGGGATTTTCTTTGTGAGTG
>Ga0194039_1000325_pt1 | contig 30209 bp, 32 predicted proteins | sample JunL228m_MetaG_FD_148679 | JGI IMG/M metagenome (GOLD analysis project Ga0194039, IMG submission 148679) | Anoxic zone freshwater microbial communities from boreal shield lake in IISD Experimental Lakes Area, Ontario, Canada - Jun2016-L227-8m | ecosystem: Environmental > Aquatic > Freshwater >... | reverse complement strand
TAGTAGAAGATGGGCAAAATCCGACTATTTGTTTGTACTTTTGTTTGTATAAATAAAAAAACCACTTACAATTTTACTCGTAAGTGGTTGATTTTCCTGTCTCCCCGCCAGTACTGTTACAACCTTAATCAGTTATATTCAGTTGAATTTGATATTTGAGTTATTAATTTGAATATAAACTACTTATCAAAATATCTGGTTGAATCAATTTCAACTATGGTATAATCAAATTAACTGAGTCATACCCAGTTTATGAGACAATTCCGAGACAATTTTATCTATCTCTGACCTTCGGTTAATTGACTGCCATCATTGTTTTTTATTTCAAATACTGGATATCCTCTTTGATTATCTCTATTGGAACTTCGAGATACTCCTTGGAGTTCCAGTGACAGTTTTTATACTTCTTCCCACTGCCACAGAAACAACCATCATTTCTACCAAAGGCTATCTCACCAGTGATGTACTTCACCTTCCTTAATATCAATTTGTCATCATCCATTCCAAACCACTTTCTATAAAACTCGCGGATACCTTTACCACCATGAGAGTATTCAACATCCGAATATTGACCTGTTTTTAATTTAAATTCATGATTTGCCATGAAAGGAATTACTAGCTTCTCTAACCATTTCTTCAGTGTAATTCCATCTACCAGTTCTAAGTAAATCTTGGCCGGTGGTGCAAGACAACAACTCCCATCATGGTTAACATGCCATTCTGGTGACCGTTCTATCTGTCCACCGATTTCGAATAAGGTTGGAATTCTTAATGGATAGTTATCAGGAAAGACAATTCTTATTTCATATGTGGCCCAGTTAGTTTTATTCCTGTCAATTATATCAACCGTACCTTCAATTAAAACTTGATTGTCCTTTTGAATAGGTTCATATAATCTGGGGTATAATTCCATTGCTTCGAGGTAATGTTGATACACTATGTCGAAGCCTGACTGACTTATTTCCGATACCAAGGAGTCGAAGTTTTGGCAATATCTCTTAGTGGTTCATATATGGCCGCTCCAATAGTTGGCCCAGTTGAAACCAGATGACACGGAAACCTATCCCCAAAATGAATTTTCCACTTTTCACAGGCGTTTTTCTTGTCGGAATCATTCAATGCTCTTTTTCCATCCTCAATAAGGTCATCTAACCTTTTTGAGAATGAACTCTTTTGTTCCACGGTATATTCAGCAAACAAATCTTCACCCTTAGGTGTTGTGGGTCTCCTACAAACAAATTCCTTCTTTAATGATGCTCTAATTGCTTCTAAGGTTCTATATAGTGACATGTCATCCCTCTGGTCAGGAACATAGTTTCCAGCAGCGAGGATGGTCATAATAATTCCACTCGGCATTCCCCCATTTTTATAATCACACCACCCTTTTAAATATCGAACCATTCTTCTCAATTGGACATCCTTCTTCCGAACATCTTCGGCCCATGTCCTGAATTCCTCCTTTCTTGCTGCTTCAAATAGAAACTCTTGTTTAAACCCTGAGTTTGTTTTACTTTCAAACCATACGATAAACTCAATTGGATTACTAAGTATCCATCCGTCTCGTTTGTGAGCCAGTTCTGGGCTGTAATAGCTTGCATAGTATATTGGAAGGTCAATGTGGAAACCAGCTGAGTACACCACCCTGACACAGGTATTCTTATCAATAACCTTGTCGGTGTGAGTTCCTATTGCTTCGATAATCCAGTTATGAAAAGAAACTGGGGTTGGACGGTTCTCTTTCGACGCAGTACCCAGAAAATACACTCCATCGTCCAAATCATAATCCCACTTTATCGGATTTACAATAGTATCCATTACATATGACCCTTGACCCTGAAATTGGGGTCTATAGGAGGGTCGATTCTGAGAAAAATGAATAGTGATTTTGTTCCTAAGAACATCCCTTGCTTCCTTTAAGTTTTCTCTTTTAGCATCGGTTAACCTAACCCGATTATTAAATCCTTGAAATAAATCGTGACAATCTGCCATTTTGTAAAATTTTAAAATTCTCCTTTTCTTTTCTTTGATTCAAAAACGACTTCAATCTCACCTTTTGTCTGTTTCTGACGATTTGTAAAATAGTAACCGGTAAGCTTTGAGCGAGTCTTGGTTGTTTTTGGTAAATACTTGAGCATATTTGCCCCTTCATGTGTATCCAATTTCCCGTCTGTCTTAGAACCACCATTGGAATAGAACAGGTAGATTGAGTAGTTACCGTCATCACCTTTTTCTATTGTTTCAATAAAACTCCGTGATTCTGTCCTTTGACGGTTTTCATTATTGAAAAAGGAACGGACATGAATTTTTGATGCCGTCTGATTTATTTCGACAACACAATCCTTGCTCTGAGCCTCATTCTTCCATCTATAATGAATATTTCCTGTATACCTACCATTCATGTCAGGAACACTTACAAGAAAGCTAAATATTGGGCATTTCCAAAGGAATTGGTCATACAATATTAAAAGACCACCAATTATAGCTGCATTACTTGGTATCCGAATTAAATATTCCAGATGGTTGTTCTTTAACAAGGGAATTAAAAATGTTCCAATAGACCAATCGAGAAGGCCTGCAAGCAATATTACAACTGTAATGAGGTAGGTCGTTTTGTAGTATTTGAAATTCATATTTCATTCTTTTTTAATGATTTGATAAAATCTCAACCGGCAAAGGGGGCCTCTCCCCTTACACCTCACCCTTTTGATTTTCGAGGATCATCACTTCTTGGATAAGTCCTCTCCTCCTGAAACTGACCATCCTCCTTATGGATTTTCAACGAACCCCCATGATTGTTCATGTAGTCGATACTGAAATTCATTGCTTCACTTTTTCTCTCAAAATTCCGAATCGACCTCTCCGACCCTTGTTTCTCTAATTTCCACTGGTCGTCCTTATGTACTAAATGATAATTATCCATTATAAAATATTTTGATTAATACTCCCACCCATTAATGGTGGCCTACACTCAGATTAGTTTATTAACATCAATCCATAATCCTCCTTTCTATGTTGACCCATCAATCGGAGTGAGTCTTTCTCCATGCAAATACCCAGATGCAAATATGAGTCCAAAGGTTGATTTCCAGTCATTTAGTTATTAACAGAAAAATGTTGAAAATAATGAATCCCCTATCCTCCTGTTAATTAATTACTTAAACTGATTAAGGAAGTATGATATGACTTGGGTTTACTAAAAACACATCTGACTGTCAGTGAAATAATGGCAGATTTGGACGAAATGTCATATTATGTCAAAATGTATATATGAAATAAAGTCCTTGTATGGAATAGAACTGACTTTCCTCAAAAATGGGGATTCATTCAACTGAATGAAATGGAGTACTTTTGACCGTTTTAAGAGACAATTCTGAGACAAAAAACAAAAAACCCACTGTAATAATATTGATTTACAGTGGGTTAGTCGTATTTTGGTGTCTTCCCGACAGTACTATCACCTCGTCAATCTGGTATATTCAATTGAATTGAAATTTTGGGTTATTGGTTTGAATATAAATCACTTATCCTAAAATCTGGTTGAATCACTTTCTTCTTTGGTATAATCAAATTAACTGAGTTTTACCCAGTTAATGAGACAATTCCGAGACAATTTCTTTTTTCTCTATTTGGACAATTTGATTCTTGGCAGGTCAACAGGATAAAGCACAAATTGATAAGCGTTTTTCCAAAGGATATTCATGATTTTTTCATGTAAATCTTCCGTGGAATCGATTACTTCATTCTCATGAAAACCGCGAAGTATCCTACATTGATTGTAGTCCATATGATCCATATAAAGACAATATGTAGGTGAAATCGGAAAGAAAATTTCTGTTTCCTTTGCAATCAAAGTATGATAATCTATATTGCTCTTTATCACTACTGGATTATCTGTTGTTAACCATCCCCGACTCTGATAATCCTTTATAATTACATAATCAAAATTTGACGATGTTAGTTTTTTACAGAAGTAATACCATACGGCAAGTAAAGTAAAATTCAAATGATGCTCACTTCTAACTTTTTCAGTGAAACTTTTTAAGAACCTACCTTTATCAGGCAGGAAAGATGTGATTTCCGTTATAAATAATTCTCTCAAGTCAGATTCCAAAAAAGTCTTGATGGTATTTCTAAAGGGATGTGTTCGGCATAAAAAGTTAACCACTAAGGAAATAAGAAAGGCCTTACTCTTGTCGCTTAGTTTACTATTGATATCTAATTCCTGAATAATCTTTGGATAATATGTTTCAATATCACAATTCAACTCTTCAAAAAGTCTTTTTGACTTTTTTCCATCAAACGGCAAATCAAAGATGTTTACCTCTTTAGTAAAGGACTTTACACTTTTTCTATCAGTGTATTCATCTCCGAGTTTCCATACCGAAATCCAATATTTACCATTATCATCCTTGTATCCGAATTGTCGAAGATACACTTGTGATATCCTATGTTGACCTTGGTCATCAGGATTGTTAACCATTTCCGTTTCCCGTATGACTTTCAAAGTTACAATAAGAATTTATTGAAAGCATCTCAATACACTTTTTTCTTACAATGCTGAAATCCTATATTTGACGCACCTTTCCAAAAATAAATTAAAACTTTTCTTTTCTCCCGGTATAGCAAATGGAAAAAGGAAAGGAACGATTATGAATATTCACTTTGTATTAAGAAACACCTACGAGAATAAAGACGGGTTGAGACAAATTCAGTTGGTTTACTGTGCCAACAACCAACAAATCAGGCTAGACACCAAGGTAAAGGTAAGAACCAAGGATTGGAATGATAGTAAACAACAGGTACTTTCATCGGTCAGTGAAAACGGGAAAACCAGTAAAGAACTGAATGATAAATTAACGGAAAAGAAGAAAAAAGTACTCACTATTGTAGAATACTTCAAAGATGAACACAAAAATGGGACTTCCATAGTACCAGACCCAGATATTACCTATGTGAAGGAAAGATTCAAGGAAGTACAAAAGAAAATCAAAGAGGAAAAACCACTACTTGAACACCTTCAGGATTTTATAACTGAAAGAAAAAGTCAGTTAGATACTGTTTACGAGGGAAGGAACATTGATAAACGAAGTGGTGAATATAAAACTCTTAGCCATTATGAAATTCTGTTGAATGATTTGAAGAGGTTTTCAAAGGAACAGGGAAGAACATACTATTTCCGGGATATTGACAAGAAATTTAAAGAAAACTTAGTCAAGTTCTATCTCTTCAAGGGGTCTAAAAAAGAAAAGAAAAAAGGGTTGTCTAACAGTACTTTAAAGAAAAAATTCTCCAAGTTTAAATCCTTCCTCAATTCGATGACCGAGGACGGATTAAACAAGAAGCTTGATTACAAATCATTCTCATTGAAAGGATTCAAAGTTGCTGAAACGGATGATAACATATATGCACTTACAATCAAGGAATTCTCACAGTTCAAAAAACTTCCTTTAAAACTTGAAAAACTGGAATTAGTACGAGACTACTATCTTTTATCCTGTTCAACGGGTCTGCGTTGGTCAGATGTATCTCGGTTAAATAAAACTAAGATAAAGAATGGTCATATAAAAACCAATATTTTAAAGACAGGACAGACCCTCACGATTCCTTTAAACCCCATTAGTGAATTCATCTTAAAAAAGTACGATTACCAGCTTCCAACGATTAGTAAGACGGAAATCGACAGGAGATTGAGATTGATGTGGATTATTTTGAAAGCCTCAATTCCATCCTTGAATGAGACTACACTGTACAAATATTATATTGGACGTACTGTTATTGAAGAATACTATCCTAAGTTTGAGTTGTTATCGTTCCATACGAGTAGGAAATATTTCATTTCCTATCTTATTCATAAAAAGAAACCCATTGACGAAATCCGTAAACTATCGGGTCATCGTGGTAGTTTAGATGTTTTCTTCAGGTATGTTTACGATGGGAACTTTGATACAAAAGAGAGCCAGAATCTGTTTACCGAACCCCATCTTTGGAATGAATAATAATAGGTGGGATTTGGTTGATTGTTAAAGGGGGGTTACCCCCTTTTTTATGTCTCCCCGAAATCGGTGGAAGTTAATTCCCTTATAAACAGTAAATTAAATCATCCTTTAGCAATATCTCCATATTTTCAAGACACAAAAAAGCTTACCCAAATCGGGTAGGCCTGTTAATCAATGTAATATTAGGTTATTCCTTTGTTTCTTCAACCGTGGGGATGATGGGTTCAACAATTGAAGTGACTGGTTCAACCACAGTTTCTTTCTTCGCTATAGGTTTAGTGAGTTTTGCAGACTTAGCCATCTCATCTATTCTCTTTTTCTCAAGTGACTTTGTCTTAGGGGCTTTCTTCACTTTCTTCTTCGAAACCTCCTTAACTTCTTTTACCGGAGCAGTTTTCGGAGTAGTTTCAATTTTAACTGGTGATTTTTTTTCTGGTTTTTTCTTAGCCACCTTCTTCACATCTTTTTTGGGAGCGACCTTGACTTCTTTTACCGGTGTTGGGACTACATTCTCGGTTAATTTCTTTTTCGGAGTCGCCTTCTTAACGGCTTTCCTACCAACTTTAGCTTTCGAAACCTTCTTCTTCCCCTCATTCTTCTCAGGTTTAGATTCAGGAACAATCTCCAAAGTGGGTATTGTTATTTTGGGTTTTCTTCCACGTTTCTTAGGTTCTACCTTTGATTCAACAGTTTTTACTTTAGGTTTCGGGCCACGTTTTTTATAAACCTTTATTTCAACTGGCTCTTCCTTCACAGATTTTTCACGAACTCCTAATTTTTTAAGGATTTCAAGAATCTGGTTGACATATTCCTTTGCTTGGGAAAGTTCATCCTGATATTGTTCACGGAGAAATTCGAGTTCTTTTTCACTAAATTTTATTGCTTTCATAATTGAGATATCTTGTTAGTAATTTTCAATCGGCTAAATTACTAATTTTCAACGGGAATGTAAAACCTGTGTATGGGTGCGACTCGAACAAGCACACAGGTTCGCCAATACTTAGAACCATTTAGGACGAAAGAGGTAATTATTAAATAGTCCGAATTATTCCGGCATTCTTATTTATGATTAAAATCCTCCCCGAAGATAACTGGACTTGAGCACTCTCGTCTTTCTGGTTATACCAATCCACACGAACTGCGTCGTTCTTGGCGTAGTAGGTTCTGATTTTATTCCCGTAAATATTCACCAGAACCGCTTTCCCATCAACTATTTTCAAAAATCGTTCTAAACTCATTTCACTTTCACCTTTGTTTTTACTTCGTCCACGAATTCCTTGCAGGGTTTGAATGCCGGAATTTTGTGAGCTGGAATTTTAATTGTAGTATTCTTCGAAATATTTCTTCCCAGTTTTTCTGCTCTTTTTTTAAGAATAAAACTTCCAAACCCCCGTAAATAAACATTTTCCCCTTTTATCATCGAGGTTTTAATACAATCCATTAAGGATTCCACTGTCCCAGTAACTGCTACCCGGTCAATTCCAGTTTTTTCTACGATTTGATTTACAATTTCTGCTTTGGTCATTTGCTTTGATTTTTAAATGTTTACAAATATCCGAAGAAATTCTATCCACTTAACTTTAAGAAAAAGGTCACCCCTAATTCGGTGGAAGTAAGAAAATCCAGTTATAGAGTTTTATATATAAAGTAAAAAACCACATCACTATGATAACTCAATTTAACGATTTCAATGCACAGCATGAATTGACAAGACCTCCAATTTCTGACCAAGAAAAGATTGTCCAAGAATACCTCGGAACATTTGAACGTAGAATGTTAATTCTCGAAAATCCTTGGAATTTCGATGTATTCAACGGTCAATCCGTGAAACCCTTTTTAAAAAATCTTGGAAACCTGATAAGCAAAGATATACAGGTTGGTCATCGATTCATTGACAGCAAACAAGGTCTCTCCTATTATATTAAACATCCCGGTGGTTTAATCTGGGAAAATCCAGCGACCTACGGTTGTACCGCTTTCGTTTTTGAAACTCATGGCAGTAAACAAAATGGAATGGAACTCCCTGTAAACAATGTAAACAAACAGGACATATTAGACAACTGTACTGGATTTAAAGAATCACCCAACATTTTATATTTCGGGGGGTGTGGGATGTTTGCAGGTCAAGAAGGAAACCAATTCGGGTGGGATCTACTTCAAGCATCAGGAAGTAGAGGAATATTTGGATTTTCTTCTGAAAATGTCAGTTTTGCTATAGGAACATTAATAAGTTTACATTTTTTGTCCATGTTCTACTTGTCGTTTGATTTGGGAGACCCCTTTGAACATCTCCCTGACATTTATTCAAGTTTTATTTCAGAATATCCAGTGGCTGCAAGTGAAGATGTAGGATTCACAATGTTTTTCGAAGAAGGTTAACTCCTATCAAGACATCTTATGAGAATGTAATTTCTCCCTTAACATCCCTTCAAAGACCAATAGATTATCCCTGTTTAGACCAAAGGCCTGACCTGCCTTAATGAGTTTGGTGTTCCCACTGGTCTGAGGTATATCCAACCCGTGATCATACTCTACACATCCCAGAACTCTTTTTTGTTGTATTGTAAATCGGGCAGTATGCATTGTTCCACTTTTCTGTTCCGATTCGATAATCACCACTCCAAGACTGAGTCCTGATTGTAATCTATCCCTTTGAATGAAATACTGTTTTCTGGGAGATGAATGGTCTGGATATTCCGTGATAAGAAGTCCACCGGATTCTACGATTCGTTCAGCCAGTGTTTGATTTTCGGGTGGATAAATGTTCTCTAATCCCGAAGGAAGGACTGCGATGGTTTTACCACCTGTTTCAATACAGGTCTGGTGAGCGATCGAATCAGTTCCTCTTGCAAGACCACTGATGATGGTATATCCATTCTCTACAAACCAAGTGGTAATGAACCTACATTCCTCGATTCCAAATGTCGAAGGGGTTCTTGTGCCGACAACAGCCACCCTCTTTGATTCATGAATTAATGAGATATCCCCCCGGTAGTGAAGCAGGTGAGGTGGTTTGTTAATGGATTTTAGATACTCTGGGACATCAGTAAGTAATGATTCAGAATACTTATTGGGGAACATCTTCTTTTACGATATAGACAGGTTAACCCTTTTTCTCACCAAGTTTTTTGGCAGCCATTTCTCGGAGCTCCTCAAGTGTAAGTCCGTCTGACAACATTTGTTTAATCTCAGCAGCGACATTGTCATCACTTGCCTCAGACTTCCATTTCAAACATATTTCATAAGGAACAAAGACATACATCGTTTTAATTCTTTTTATTCCCAATGTTTTTTTATCCCTATCCCTATAAATTCTTTGTTGTATCGTCCCCTTGTCCATTTCTGTAAACTCTGATACTTCTGGTAACGCAAGGTAATCCTTACCCTCTATCGTAAAGATTGTTGGTTCTGGTTTCAGTTTTGTATTCATAATAGGTTTTGATTTTGTATTAGACGACACAAAGGTAATACCTATTATAATATAAAACAAGTAATCAACAAAAAATATTTTTATACCGATAAAAAGCATTGTAAACCAATATCAACAAGCCTTTTGAATATTTTTTCATCTTTTTGGTGAATACATGTATTTGAATTACTTCGCATATTATTTTTTTATAACTAAATTTTGCATACATTTGTATTCTGATTTCATTTGTATGTTTTTGAATACACGTATGAAGAATCAAACAACTTGACACGAAACAACAAAAATTAATATAAAAAAAACAGAAAAGATGAAAACAACAATCAAGAAAAAGTGTTCAAACATTACCGAAAACAATTCGGTAGTAATTAATGATACCACAGTATCGACTGATGGTAATTCTTCAACGGGTCTTGTATCCGATTCTAATAACGGGTTTATACCAGAGAACCTTGATTCGTTTCAGGAAAGACTCAGTGAAATCTTAAATATATTCGATAATCTCACCAGAGGGAATGTTATTTATGACCCGACAGTTAAAGATTTGGAATATTCCATAAACCACTTGAAAAGGAGAATCGAATGGGTATTGGGGGATATGGACAGGATGTTTTTCGATTTTGGGTTAACAGATTCTGTATTTTTCAAGGATCTACATGAAGAAGTCTCGGATAGGTTGAATGACATTCTTAGTCAATTTCGTTCTCTTCAAGAAGATAACACCATCGGGTTCAGTGAACCAGTGGTTCAAGAGATACTCTTTTACTTACGAATCGACCAATCTACTTGTTCCGAATATCTCTCAAAAAAGATGAACCAAAAGAATGTCCTCCTGAAAAAGTTTCAATCCATTCTTCAGGAGTACGAACCGGTGGTGAATCAGATTTTGGAAAAAGTACTGAACCACAAGGTAACACCTGAGTTCATCAATCAAATGAAACATAGGGTAAGTAAACCTCATTCCCGGTTAGAAGATTTATTAATCGAGGTAACCTCTTTTTTGAAGAAGAGAAAATCAACCTTCAATTGGAGAATGTACGAAAACCTTGTATCATTCATCGAAAGTAACCTTTCCATTTATGATAGACTGTTCGACTGTATCATCTTATCAGAAGAAAAAGGGTTTGATACTCTCGATGAAGAATTCTTGGATATACTCGATTACAACGAGAGTCAGGAGTACTTCGATATTGATGAGATTCGTGACCGTGTTTTACATAACTAAAATTCCTATCGATATGAAAAAACACAGTTTCCCCAAAGTTTCGGACGGTTAGTTTCTCGTTCACTCTCTCCCCTTTAACTTACTGAAATAACATCACATACAAGTCATATTCATATGATTTCAGGGAGAACTCGTCCTTTCCGAAACGAAAACAAACTATAAAAAATGAATTTAAATATCGGATTAGTAACATTATAAAATAAAATATTATGGAAACCAATATTAACAAAATCATAAATAAGAAAGTAATCCTTGATAGTGATTACAATAACTGTTCAGTAAATCTCATAAAGTACATTATTGAATTCTTTGGATTCAAAGATGTTCAAGTGAATCTTGAAGATGGATTGATAATATATGGGGATGATGAAAAAAAGAAGTTTTGTAAAACTCTTTACATCAATTCATTGAATCGAGAAGTATATGAGTTAGTAAAGAACCAATTTAATCACCTGTTCGATTCAACTGAGGTGACTGAAGATGGTATCTTGGAAATGTCAAAAAAAATAACATATAAGAAAGAAGAAAAATCTGTTTTTCTTCCATATATCTTAGATTGGGAACAAGAGTTGGATAATATTCTTTTTGTGTCCATCTCAATATTTTTGAAACCACTAAAACGGTAAATAACATATCTGGAATCAGACCGTAGGGTCTCCGACTAACACACCCTAACACCTTACTGAAATACCATCAAAAAATTCACTTGAATGTGAATTACGGGGATTCTACGGTCTTTTTAGTAAAACATTAAACAATTGAATATTAACAAAATAAACATAAAATCAATGACAAAAACTAAACAAAAGGATTTCGGTGAAACCCCGAAAACAGAAATGACCCCTTCGGAGAATGGGTCATCAAATTCCACTGAAAATGACACATTGGAAAACAACAACGGAATGGTAAATGAACCTACCATCAACGAATCATCAGATGTTTTGGAAGAACCACCTCAACCTGAGGTAGTGAATCCATCATCCACGAAAGATCCAAAGGTTTTAAGAGTAAAAATCACCGACCTTACAACTAACCCTTTAAAGAGGAAAATCTACACCAATCCGTTGGTGGACGACCTCATGGAGAACATCATCGAAAATGGAGGGGTCATCCATACTCCACTTTTGGTAACCAAGGAAATGGTCATTATCGATGGTGAAAGAAGATTAGAGTGTTGTAAACTTCTTGGTATCGAAAAAGTGGATGTCGTTTTCCGTGATATCAACGAATCCGAGATGGACTTGATGATGGTAAGTTCAAACCTCTATCGTCTCAAGACTGGTGAAGAAATTTACAATGAAATCCAGATTCTCCAGAAGTACTATGGAAACCGTCAGGGTATGAGAACCGACCTTATAACCGAAGTCGGTGGTAGTGACGGGAAAAAAGAAGATACCCAAACTCGTATCAGTAAGACCCTGAAAATTTCAAAGGGTACGATGACACAACTGAATGACATATTCAAACACAATCCTGAGTACCTGAAAGAAATTGACAACGTCAATGTTCGAACCAATACAGTTCATTCCAAGGTTGTCAAAGAACAGAACGAGAGGATTGAAAAAGAACGAATGGAAAAATTGAAGGACAAGGAATATGAAGTAAAACCCAATGTTTATTGTTCCTCTCCAAAGGAAATAATGAAGTTCGTCCAGAAAGACAGTATTGATGGTATCATTTCTTCGATTCCAATCTACAAAGGGAAGGACTATGGTAACGATACTTTGACAGAAATCGGAACGGAAGATACCGTAGAGGAATACATCGAAGGTCTATTACCAATCTTCGAAAACTGTCACAAAGTCCTAAAAAACACAGGTAGTTTCTTTCTCAACGTGTGTGATGGTCGTGACGAAAACGGTTGTGAACTGAACATCCCTCACCGTATTCTCGACTCCCTGAAAAAACTTGGATTCCTCTGTGTCGAAACCCTCATATGGGAAAAGACCAATCCAACTTCCATTGGGAACAACGACATCTACCGTCCTTCTTTCGAGTACATCTTCCACCTGACCAAGTCCGTGAATTTCAAAACCAAGGGGTTTATGAAATCCATGTCACGAAATGTCATCGATGAACAAAAAACCAAGTTTGACGAGTCTTTCCTTATTTATAACGGGAAAAGATGGGATGAAAACTGGATTACGAATGATTTGGTCAGAACATCCATAAACCAACCCAAATTCGAAGGAGATGAATTGAGTTGTGTCATCCATTCTCATCCTCTCATTGAGGTCGTTCCAGTTCCAATGATTCTCGACTTCACCGATGAGGGAGATACCGTACTTGATCCCTTCTGTGGAATAGGTACTGTCGGTCTGGTATCCCTGACCTACCTCAGAAATTTCATCGGGTTCGAGGAGAACAAAAACCTCCATAAAATTTCATTGGAACGGTTACACAGGAAGATAAAAGAGATGAACTCACATAAAGGAAAATGAACAAGAATTGATAGAAACCGGAATCAGGAGTGTTGGAGTGACACCCCTGACATCCACAAAAAGGAAAAGTTATGAGAAATAGATATAAATCAAGTAAAAGAAAAATCAAACATCAGGACAGAACATATACGGGAACAAAAGAGTGGTCACCCCTCTCAATGAACCTGATTCAAGGATGTCTCCACAACTGTCGATATTGTTACGGTAAGTCCAATAGTATTTTCTACCAAAGTTCCAGACCGGAAAACTGGGAATGTGAATCCATTCGGTTCAACAAATTAATGGGTAAGGTAGGAAACACGAAAAAACTTATCATGTACCCTTCGACCCACGATATCCACCCGTTCCATATTGAACAACACATCTACTATCTTGGGAAAATCCTCAGGTCGGGGAATAAAGTTCTCATCGTCACCAAACCACATCTTTCCTGTATCCAAAGAATCTGTCAGGAGTTTGAACAATACAAATCCCAAATACTCTTTCGATTCACCATCGGGTCGGTGGATAACGAGGTGTTGAAGTTCTGGGATGTGAATTCCCCCTTATTCGAGGAAAGGTTCGAGTCACTCAAACTATCCTACAACTTGGGATTTCAGACCAGTGTCTGTTGTGAACCTCTGTTCGATTCAAATCCCGATAACCTGATTGAAACCCTTGAACCATATGTAACCGAATCTATCTGGATTGGGAGAGGGAATCTGATGAGTCAGAGAACATCAAGGAATGGTTGGAAAGATGATGAAACAAAAAAACGTCTGAAGGAACTTAAAAAGTGGATGGAGGACGATGACCACATGGTGTCCATTTACCTCCGTCACCGGGACAATCCCCTAATCCGATGGAAAGATTCATTAAGGAGACAGTTGGACGGGTATTGGAGAGAACCCGACCCCGAAATGGATGACATGGAATATAAAACTACGGACTACCTCTATCATCTACTGGATGACTTTTACGGGAACATCAATACTTATGAAGAATATTTAGTCGTGAAGAAACAAGAGAAAATGACAAAGTATGGACTATAAATTTTACAATGAAGATTTAAACCCTCAGGAATTTAAAATAACATTTGAACGAATTCCTCAGACAGATTTTTTAAGATTAACCAACAGTATTAGTTCCTTTTCTGTCGAATCACAGATAGGAAGAAGATTTTACTTCATGGTTAAGAACCATGATTCTATTATAGGATTTATCCGAATCTCTTCACCAGTGATTTCCATTAGTAATCGAAACGAATTATTCGGAACAAGACTCAACTCCACCCATATTAACAACCACATGATGAATGGGAGTGTCATTATCCCTGTTCAACCTTTTGGTTTCAATTATCTGGGTGGTAAACTCCTGACATTGATTTGTGTTTCAAATGAGATGTCCGAAATCATCAAGGAGAAAGTATGTGACTATTGTTTTCTTGAAACAACCAGTCTTTTCGGTTCAACAAAGAAGGTTTGTCAATACGATGGTTTAGAACCGTATTTGAAATCATTCGGTCTTACCAAATCTGATATTCTTTTACTACCTACATCTAATATCCTAAAAGAGTTAAGGGACACACTAACTCCCATATATGGGAAACCCGAATATAATGGTCGAGTTGTTGATATCAAGAAGTCATCACCTAAACTCAGAGAATTCAACAAACTGGTCTCCATCATTGGGACGAACCTAAAAAAACTTGACCCTCGGAAATACCGAGACTTTAAAAAATTGAAAGAAGAACACATGATGTGTCATACCCAACGAGGGTATTACTACTCATTCCTTGGGTACACCAATGTGATAGAACATATAAACCAAGGAGTGGACTTAAAAGATTTGGACAGAAAAAAATATGATTTCGAGAACCTCTACAATTGGTGGTTAAAGAAATCTATCAACAGATATAAGAAATTAAAAGAGAATAACACATTTAAAACCCAACTGGAGATTCACAGTCAGGGAAATGTGATAATTCGATAACAATTCATGGTGTAATTATAACAGGAGAACTTATTATGAATGATTTCGTCATTGGAAAGAAAATAGAAAAGGTTGATGATGTGATAGAATTCGTCAGTGAATTACTGGAAGAACCGATGGAACACCCGGAAGTCATACTCGACCTTATTGATTCATACAAAGAATTCATTGAAGAGAACGACCCTCAGAAATGTACACTTCTTGTAACCGTAGGAGAGGATGTCTGTTTAAACTTCGTTAACTCGGATGAATTACCAACTACGGAGAATCCCATGGATTTTGTATCAGAACTACTCACGGGATTCAGTTTAAATTGAACTTCATGGTTTCATCAATAAATTCATTATCACAGGGATCAGTTCGACTCTGGTAAGTTAAAAACTTTCGTATAGGGGGTACGGTGATATGAATTGAACAATTGAAAGGTGGTACAGTATTGTATCACCTTTTCTTATTCATCTTCAAAGGATTGGATCGTCATTTTTTACTAAACAATGCCCCTTACTTTTGTGAAAGCTTTGCACCATGGACAACCTCCAATATAGAATCAATAAACACCTGTTCGTATTATTCGACAACCTTGATAGGAAGATTCACCACGATGCAGAAGAATACATCAGGGTAAGAGAGGAAAAGTTGATAGAAATATTCAGGAATTCAATCAAGGTCGAGGATTACGAGATTTTCCCTAACTGATAAATTTTGGGTGAACAATCAATTGACATTCACCAAAACGTACAAGTCACCGTAATCTTTAACTTCTTTTTTACGTTCCAATCCTTCAGAAACATAGGAGAGATTGAATTTCACCTTGAATGGTATCATCTTTGGTGATAACAGACAAAATTTTCTGACAAGTTCGTTTACCTCAGGACGTTCCATTTCAAAAATGTAAGTCGGAAAAGGTTGGGTACTATCTTCCAGCAGTTCTTTCAGTTTTTGTTGAACAAACCGTTTTTTCAATTCTTCGTCCATGTCCATCGATATAAAATTACGACAGCGTCACTTGTAAAAAAAATCAGTCAGTTTCCAGTACAACTCAAGATTTCAATTTTCGTTTCTTCTTTTCTCGTTCCAGATATCTACGAATATCCATGTCAATTTCTTTGATGAGACTTTGATACATCTCGTGGTTCTTCAGGGAATCCACCAGTTCCTCTATTCTTTGTTTTTCCGTTTTCCTTTTCATACCAAGTCTTTCTTCTTAATCCGGGAAAAGGGAAAAAGTGATAGGGAAAAATGAACTTTTTTTTATAAAACCATTCAAGTACTTGATATTCAGTGAAAATAATTTTTCCCAAATAGGAATTGAAATGGAACATTTCATTTCTGTCTGATATTCAAATCAATATAAATCAATGTGTCATGTCCATGAGATTACGACCTCTGAAAAATCGTGTAATTAATCTTTATAAAAAACTCATAATGTGTTACATCTGTGACTTTTAATTTTTTCAGTATTCTCTAATCAACCTAAACTGACTTCAGAAGATTAATATATAAACCAAAAATACCCGAATTAAAATGGTTCTCTATTACAACGACAATGAAATCTTTCTTGATTTTCAAACTATCAGGGAAAGGGTTTCCCTACCTGAAACTACCTTATACAGACGTTTAAAGTCTCACTGTACAGGAATCAGGTATAGAAACCGAATGTTATTCAGATATAAGGATTTGATTGACCTTCCTGAAATCTCAAAAGAAATTCAACTGAAGAATGGAAACTCCTAAACACGTCATGACCTTCGAGAAATTCAGACATTCCAGACTTCACATGAAACTGAGGAGAGAAAGGAAGAAACAGGAAAAATTGAAGAAAAGAAATATTGAACAAGAACAAGGATTTGGACAAGACGACCCTATAAATCCGGGTGAAACAATCTCCAGAATAAATTAGTGAGGACTATCAGGCTGGTTATTACAGAATTTTTCTGTCATTATAAATTTAAGTATTTGCATTCGATTTAAGACACCGAAACATTGGATGAAGATAAACATCATCCCAAACCACATCCATTGCCAAAATCGACCTAATGATGTAATATCATCAATTCTCCTGTTCCCGACAGAACCAAGATACAATCGAACAAGGCAAGTCTATATTTCAACCTAAATATTATTTATCAGAGAATTGCATGGAGAATGTGAAAAATTCGATTAAATACTCATCTCCTCCAAATACTTCATTCAGGTTTTGGCTGTTCCTGATATAATCTCGAATTATTCCATCAGGACTTTCTCCGTTCTTTCTTTTCTTTTTTTTACCTCTTTGTCCTTTTAACGAAGCCATTTTTTCAACCACCTTTGCCCTCTTTGCTATTTTCTCATAACTATCTCGGTCTATTATTATTGATAGACTCCCTTGTGTTATTTTTCCAACAAGCCAAAGTAGATTATCAAGTTTTCCAAAGTGCTCAATCTTTGAAAGAATATTCAATTGTTTAAGACTGTCAAAATACGAAACATCAAATTCCTTCTTGAGTTCAGGTAAGTCAAAATTGTATTTTGATTTTATCTTGTTGTAGGAAGAGACGGCTAAAGTGTCATAGATTGGGAAGTTGGAACTCATTAAAAAATAAAGATACTTTGAAATCAATGACGATGCCTGTCCAGCAGGTTCACCAGTTTTATGTATACCATAATGTTCTTGTTCAAATAAATCCTTAATACCACCTGAATCTAATGGTGATTGAAGGAATTTATAACATTTCATTCTTAACTCATCGTCAGATTGGTTTGAAATGTGGACAATTTTCTCTGCTATCTCATCAATTCCGAACAACCGTTTACTATTAATCTGGGTTGAATAATAACTATCTATCAATGTCAATCGAGAAATTACCGTTTCAAAATAATTCTCCTCGGAAGAATTAAAGAATGAAGTTATAATCCTTTTACTCCGACCATAATTTGTCTCTGCACTTGTACCTTCCTTATGTAAAATTCTATATGCCTTTTCAGCATAATCTTTCAGGTCACTCATTTGAGACTGTATTTAAATTATTTGTTCCCAGAATTCTAAAGAGAAATCTAAAAAGGAAATAGTTCGTCATATTCAGGTGGTGGAATTTCGTCTATTGAAGTTGACCCTTTTACATTTGTTATATGCCTATGAGGTCTTTTAAAATTGTTTGTTGAAACATCATAACTTATGTTACAGTCATTACAGCGAAAGACATCGTCAGGAAGTTCTTCCATCAACTCACCACACTTATAACAAAAATGCTCCGCCCTTTCCAAATGACCCAATTTGTTGTCAACCGCATTAATCAATTTTGGGTGAATATAGCCACCAGTAGTTCGAAGATTTTGAAGTCTCCTACTCAACATATCATGAGAACAGCAACAACCACAATTTTCATTTGAACAGATATAAAGCCCATTTGGACACTTTTTAGACCACCTACTGTCAATTATTCCATTACACTTCCCATTTAAACAGTGATGTAGGTATATTTCTTTATGATATTCCTCACAATCTTCATTTTCACAATGAAAACGAACAACTCTGTGATGGGCAAAATGTGAATCTTCAATTGGATAAAGAATTTGACTACAAGAATCACAATACATCCTTTCCAATAATCGATTAAATTGATTTATAGTTGAGATAAATTGATAGAACTTCCCCTTTTCAATATAATCACCCACTCTGTTACCGTCATCAAGGTGACATCCCAAGATTAGTAAGAAATCCAGAAAAGTGTATTTTTCCCATTCTTCAGACTTATGAATGGTCTCACAATGATTAAAACAAGGCTGATTACAGCACCACCAAAACTCTTTATTAAAGTACTCATGCTGTTTATTCGCAAGTCTGCCTTCACAAAACTGAATTCCATTTGGAATATCTTTCAGTTTTAATTTAGCCAAATGTACATTGTTCCTATAATTACCTCCTTCTATATCAACGAAGAACCGATTATCACGAGCGAATTTTAGAACTTGTTCCTTATACTTTGATGGGACTCCCCAGTGCTTTTTATCTGGATTCCATTTACTTCCGGGTAATTCTTTTACTTTTTCCTTGATTTCCACAAAATTCCCTTCCCCAGTATTAAACTGAATCGCATAGTAGTATTGGTCATTCCCAAAATATTGTTTACTAACTTCTCCGTTTCTCCTCCAATCATATTCTAATCCACAACGACCTTTACAATCTTCAAACAATTCCGAGATTTTGAAACGGAATTTTTTATCATTAGTAATGTTTCCTAAGACTAAGGTAAGAAGCTGACTATCGAATAAAAACTTGCCATTCTCCGAAAAGGACTTGATTGCCTCAATCACGATATCAACGGATATATCCAAATGAACATCAGGGTTCACTTTTGCATTGAGTTTGAATATGTCAAAATCAATCCTGACCAGTTGGTTCAGTTTTTCAACGGTCAGGTTAAATTTATTCGAGTGTTTGAGCCAGAATACCTTTCTTAGAAATTTGATTTGGTGTTCAGGGTTGAGGTAGACAAGTTTTGTTTTGAATTCATCGAAATTGAATTCGGATGATAATCCTTCAAGCCAACAAATAAGTTTAAAAAACCATAAATTGTCATCAAGTTGTTTTTCTATGTCTTTATATGATATATCTATATTAACAAGTGTTCTGACATATTTGTGAAGTATATAAAATTCTCTTCGGGATGTTATTTTATCTTGTTTTTGAATATTTGCCACGATTAATTTCACGACCTGTTCTTTAGTCATTCTATTATTCGACATCCATCGTTCTATCTTACTTTGAAAATCCTCATCAATGACAGAATTATTTGATATATACTCAAAAGGGATAAGGTCTGTATAACCCTTTTCCCAAAGTTGAAAATGAAGCCATATTGGTATTTCTTTAATAATTTTTCCTATTTCCCTTGAACCGGATACATCAATATACCTACTGAAGTGTTCAAATAACGATAAAAAAGGTCGAGCACTTATTTCTTTATATTCATTCCATTCACTTCCATATCTTGTGATGTCACTCTGTGTCAAGTTTATAGTATTATCCGGCTTATTTAATTCATTGAGTTCTTTATTTATTTGACCCTTCAATATTAAAACCGTTTCCTTTTTTGAAAGGAGTTTGGATTGAAGAATTTTAACAATCTCATCATGGGTTAAGTTGATGCTATTTGCAAGCACATATTCATTTGGAAATGAATCTAAGTATCCACTGAAGAACAGGTCTAATTTTCTTTTTTCCTCAAGATTATTTTTGTAATATTCTAATGTAGTAGTTAAGAGGGTATAATCCTTTTTATCAATCCAATATTTTTTGTCATTTAATTTTTCTTTTATATCAAAATAATCACGGATGCCATTTATTTGTTTAATATGGTCAAGAATAAAATCAATGATTATTTCGGGTTCCTCAGATTTTGTAAGAGTTGTCAGTAGATTTACTTTAATCTCCGGAGCCAAATAATTGAAAATTTGGAGACGTTCCTGTCCACGTATTTTGAGAAAATAAGCTATAATAATATTTTCCTTAGGTGGTTCTGAAATCATTCCATCTAACCATAATCGGATATAAAATTTCGGATTTTTATCTTGAGCTATCCATAAAGGAAGTTTTTTATCGATTTCGTCCTTCAACTCAATGGAAAGATTACCAGAAAGAACCCATTTAATACTATTTTTAAACTCTTTGTTGTTATCATCAAATTCAATAGAATTGTACTGTTTAATAATCGATTCAAGTAGGTTAATCTTTCCCTTTTCCGGAAGTACCTGTAGAATTATTTTTCTTAGAGATTCATCCTGATATTTGATGTATTGTTTTATAAGATAATCAGGGTCTTGAGTAAATTTCGATACCAAATTAACCTTGATGGCTTCAAAAGTTCCCGGCTTTTTTCGAGATGGTTTTAATTTAAATACAACGAAATCATTATCAGAAATCGGATTTGTTTCAACCTGAGAAACATGAACAAAATAATCCTGCTTATCATCCCAAGAACTAGCAAAGCCAAAACCCTTAGTATTATCAAAAAATTTTATTTGACCCATCATCCAAGATTGTATATTAGGTATGTATTGGTTAACACCGTAATCAATCTTTGGTAAAGACCTAAAATCAATATTACCGAGAATTTTCAGATTGTAACTTGGTATTTGTGTAGGGATAAAATGATCATCATGCTTCTGTTGACTGTTTTCGGTATGGCGAAAAGCTTCTTCAATTGTAGTCCGCGGAATCTGTTTAAAATTGTCTTTACAGAGATTGTACTGTTCAATAGTAAGTTTACTATTAGGGTCTCTATCCACCTCATATCCTTTTGATTCCAGAAAGGTTATAACATAGCGGATTCCAATATTCAATTCTCTTGCAACTTTTATTAATCGAATTTTAGGGTTCTCACTGTCCATTTATAGATAGCTATTTTATGGAGTTGATAAATCAAAGATAATCAATCGGTCTTTGTCTTTGCATCCCCAGCAACCATCTTTTTTAAAACTTCCCTCCAAGATTTTTATATTTAATTCTATCAAACCCTATCAAGGGTAACATGAATCCTTTTCTGAGGATTGAAAAAAGAATCCCATTATGAATGACATTACTTATCCCAAAACCCCTTGAACACCTAATCGATGTTAAGAAAATCAAGTACAAGAACGAATATATAAAGACCGTACACCTGTTTCATCTGGTTCACCGATTTATCTATGAATGGACTTTCGACAGAAAGGACGTACCACTCTACTCTAAAACCTTACAGAATATCTATGGAATGAAATATCACCTGTTACTGGAATACCTCATGGAGAACAGTATCATTAAACAGACAGGGAACTATTCCACCGAAACAGGAGCAGCGAACAAATATAAACTACTCGTCCCTCTGGATGTTGATGTCCTGATTTACCAATCCAAGGATTATGTATTCAACAAGAATTACCTTACCTATTTGGAGGAAAAGAAAAAATCCATCCTTGACGTTAAAAGTCCAATTCCTATACCAGTACGAAAGAAACTCCTGTCAGACCTAAAATCAGTGACTATAACCAATTACAATGAAGCCATCCGATTTATTAATGAAGCCATTAAGAATAACCGAAGAAAGTACCTGAAAAATCTTATCATGATAACCAAACTTAGGGATGGAGATATCTTCTGGGATTTTGACAAACACGGTAGATTCCATTCCAACCTAACCAGTTTAATGAAAGACATCAGGGAGAATTATTTATTGATAGACGGAGAACCCATTCGCTCGCTTGATATAAAGACATCACAACCATTCTTTCTTGTACAGATAATGAAACGAGAATGGTTGGTCAACAGTGACCCGGAAATTCAACAGTTTATCAAGTTAGTGGAGACAGGAGATTTATATAACCATTTTATCCAACGATATCCAGATATGTTTACCGATAGAAAATCAGTTAAACCAATGGTATTTAAATGTCTATTCGATGAAGAAAAGTATAATCATGTGTATAAAGAATTATTCAGGAGTGAATTTCCAGTTGTCTATGAATTTATTGAAAACTATCATGGTAATTATGGAGAACCACTTTGGAAAACTCTGCAAAGGATGGAAAGTCAGCTCATTTTTGGCACAATCTATCCAATAATAATCAGTGAAATAAAAGGTATAAAGATGTTTTCAGTTCATGATTCAATTCATTACCCGGAAAAATATCACGGCAGGGTGAAAAAGATTTGGGATGCAGCGCTGGAAGAGGTAATCAATAAAGGATAAAAAAAAAGCGCCAAATAGTATGAATATTGATATAATACCATATATGTTGTATAAATACGAGGAAACATATGATGGATAAGGGATTGAGTGGTTTTTGGGTGGCTATAGGATGAAACATGATAAACTTCCACCGAATTCGGTATGGATTATTATTACTCGGGATTTCAGAGTTTTTGACCCTCAGGTAATTTATATATAAACCTATCACCCTTTGAACGGGTAAAAAACAATCACCATTTATATGGAATCAGATGAAATGAACCTATTCCACGAGTACTTAATCAGGTTAGATGACGACCTCTCATCAAAACTGGTTCACTTTTCTAAGACAAACGACATGACCATAACAGGTACGGTTCGAAGAAGTCTCCGTCAATTCTTGGAAAGTGTAGAATCACAAGAACCCCTCAGGGTAAAAAATAAGACAAAGGTGAATGAAAATCGAGATTTGTAAATTGACATCACACCCTTATAATCATAGAATCTACGGGTACACAGACAACACTGAACTGACCGAAAAGATTAAATCTTCCGGATGGATAAAACCAATATTAGTCACTAAGGATTACATGGTAATTTCCGGACACAGAAGAATTGAAGTTTGTAAAACTCTTGGTATTTCTGAGATTGAGTGTGAAATTGTCGATGATGACCCTTTAAAACAACTGGAACTGTTTGTTAGTGAGAATTTCTATCGTGTCAAGACGACTACCCAACTAATGAAGGAATCCGAAATCTACTTTGATATTGAGAAAAAGAAAGCATATCAACGAATTATGTCTGGGGTGACCCCTGAGACAGGCATGACTTCTGGTCGAACTACTGAAATCGTGGCAAAGAAAATCGGGATGGGGGAAACTTCTTATAAAAAAGGGAAGAAGGTCATGGAGTATATAAAGGATTATCCCGAGTACACATGGCTCTTTGAAAATCTTCTTGACCAATCCATCGACAAATCAGCTCAAACGACTGAGAAACCCCCAGAATTTCTTGATAAAGTTATTGAAACCGCCAGTGGAAACTCCGAAATGATAATTCCCGTAATTAAGGAACTTGAACAAGAAGAACAGAAATCTCATACTCCCCTACCACCGGGGAAATACGGTGTCATTCTCTTTAACCTTACTGACCGATTTACTGGAAACCTTCTTCTTACAGATATATCGTCCATCTGTCAGGAGGATTGCATTCTTTGTATGTGGGTCAAACCAAATCAAGTCTCTTGGGGATTAGAACTTTGTACTCACTGGAAATTTAGATATTCCCGTTGTCTGATTTGGAACAAGGATACAGAAAGTGACATCACATTCAATTGTGAACTATTACTAATTTCTGTAAAAGGTAGCCCCAATATTGTCTTTAAATCATACGAATCATCCTCAGAGAAACCACTTTTCGTTGAAAATCTAATAAACAAGGGGTATCCAGAACTTTCGAAAGTTGAAATATTTGTTGGGGATGGATGGAGGATTTGGTAGGTTTTATAATATCCTTAGAACTTGTTCATTATTGTTTTTTAAAATAGAGAAAAATGCTTTCATTCAGGCATTAGTGTGGGGACTTTCTTTATATTTGCTTTAAACTAATACAATACGTTATGAATATTCAAAATATCATTATTTATATTTTGGCTTTTTTATCAATGACAAGCTTGATTGGTGTCATTATTGCCCTCATTAAATTTCGAAGTTTAGGAATAAATTTTGAGAAAACCTTTAACGAAAGAGATATCTTTTATTATCAAAGATTTAATATTCACCCTCGATTGACAAGAATAATAAGAGAAATTGAAATTGAAATGGATATTCGGCTTACTCGTGGAAGTAGAGAAATGATTGCCATTCCACTAATTGAACTTAGAGAATATGACGAAGATATTAATTGGGGCGAAGTAAAAAAGAGTGTGAAAGATTTAGTTTTGACAATGAAGGAATATCAGCTTCAATATAAAAGTCAACGCAAATTTGATTCATTCTCACTGATATTCTCCCTTCATAAAAGATTTTGTAACATTCCACCATTTTGTAAACCCACTGAAAATTGATAAAACTAATTTTTTATGTGTAATCCAGTTGTTCCCCCAGCTCAACCTGCAGCTCCCGTAGTTCCACAAATTATTTCTGATGGTAAGAAGGAGGCTTGTAAGACATACATTGAACAAACAAAGCTTCTTGTAACCCTTTCTTCAGCATTTCTATTTGCCCCAATTGGTTTGTTCACTTTACTTAAAGATAAAACAGCAATTGGGATTACGGGGTGCCTTCTTGGGTGGTTAATTGTAATGGAAATAGTATTCGTATTAAGTGTTTTATTTGGATATGTTGTTCACGGAACAATCGCTGGTTCACAAAATGATAATTCTTTCAATGTGTTTCGGACTGCAACAATGGTTTTTTCACTATTACAACTTGGCTCATATCTGTCTGGTATGGTGATTTTCGTTTTTCTAATTGTACATTTTGTTTAATCACAAGATTAGGTATCTCACTTCTGTTTTTATCAAATTATACAGTATTCCTCCTTCCTTGATTTTTTTTATAATTTCTGCGATTCTACCTTTGTAGTATGAGTCAAGAAATAGAAGGTAATCAAGTAATAAAAGCCATCGATACAATTTACCAAAAAGGTAACAAATCCAAATTTTCACCACATTTTCAGCAATCCGTAGCCAAGGAATCTAAAATCATTTGTGAATACTTGGGTATCGAATCAACAACTCAGTCAATTTTTTGGGCTATTCTTTTTTCGATGTCAATCGAAAAAAATTCCTCTATAGACATCGATGACTTCAGTATGTATTTAGGTATTACTGTACTTCGAGTGTTCACATTCCAAAGCCATTTCGATGAATTGGTAAAAAGAAAATTAATCCTCAGACAAAAAACCTCAAGACGAAGAAGATGTTCAGAGAGTTTGAATTATTTGAGCTTGTATGTTCCCGGTGATATCATTCATTGTGTCGTTACTGGAACACCCTTATCAAAAAGGAGAAAATCAGATTTGAGTTTCTACGAAATTCTGGATATAGTTTTTAATCTTTTTGAGCAGAAAGATAACGGCTATATTGATATGGAGGAATTTGTTTCTGAGATAGAAGCATTGACGACTGAGAATAAAAAACAACCCATCGTTCGGCAAATTCTGAATTTTAAACTTCCAAGTTTTGAACTTGGTATCCTACTTGTGATTCTTCAACAATTTACAGAGGGCTATCAATCGATTGATTTAGTGAAGTTATCAAGAACTTTTCTGAACGATACTAATAAACAAATCCACTTTCGAAAAGAATTCATGAGCGGTAACACTAAACTTCAAAAATTGAATCTGGTGGACTTGGAAACAGAATCGACATTTCGAAGTGATAAAACTATAACATTGACCCAGAAAGGTAAGGAGCTGTTTGGAGAGGATAAGAACCTGTTTATGGAACAGGAAAGTCAACAACAAAATGATATAATTCAGTCATCCAGTATTATCGAACAGAAGTTATTCTTCAATGAAAGGGAAAAAAAGGAAATAGATACACTAACCAAAATGTTAATTCCTGCCCAATACAACGAAATTGTACATCGGCTGAAAAAAAACAAAATGAAAGGGAATTTTACGATTCTCTTCAGCGGTCAGGCAGGTACAGGTAAAACCGAATTGGTATACCAAATAGCCAAGGTTACTGGCCGAGATATTAAACGAGTCGATATTTCCCAAACTAAAAGTAAGTGGTTCGGAGAATCAGAAAAACGGATAAAGGCTGTATTTGATTCATACAAAAAACTTGTAAAGAATTCTTCTTTGACCCCCATCCTGCTTTTTAATGAAGCAGATGGGGTTTTTGGAACTCGAAAGACCCTTGGAAATTCTTCAGTTGATCAAACAGAAAATGCCATACAAACAATCATCCTACAAGAGATGGAAGATTTTGAAGGTATAATGATAGCAACCACCAACCTTCCAACACACCTGAAGGAGTTCGAAAGACGACTGCTTTTCAAAATAGCTTTTAACAAACCGAATTCCAGTACACGGTTACTGATTATGCAGGATAAAATACCTTTCCTGACGGTTGAACAGATTCAACAACTATCAGAACGATATAGTCTTACAGGTGGACAGGTTATGAATATATCAAAGAAGCTGATGATGAATCAAATTTTAACTGGGAATACACCCTCGATGTGTGAAATTTTGGAAATGTGTGAGGCGGAATTCTTAGTTAAAAAGGAAGAAAGGAATCCGATTGGGTTCAAAATCATGAATACTTGACAGATGCTTTCTTTGGGTATTTAGATTCGTTCCTGAGAATTTTAGCATTACTTTTGAAACACATTTTCTTGGTATGACCAATAAACTTTTTAGAAAGCATAGTGGAGCCACATTCACACCTGAAGGGCTAGCTGATTTCCTTTCTGAACGAATTATTAAATATCTCAACACTGCTACTATCAGAATATTAGACCCGGCATGTGGAGAGGGTGAGCTATTGGTGTCAATTGGTAAGAAACTTAATGATAGAAGAGTTAACTTCAATCTGACAGGAATAGATTCAAATAATGACTATCTGAATGTTGCCCAACAAAGGATAAGGTCAGAAACTGCCCAAAATCCTATTATAATTTCTGGAGACTTCTTAGAAAGTTTTAATTTGGTCAGTGACCAGTTGTCATTTGACCTCTTTACCACCCCCGCTCTTCAGGATTTAGCTGTCAATGTTGTGATAGCCAATCCACCATATGTTCGAACCCAGATATTGGGTACGGAGAAGGCTCAACTTATCGCTAAAAAATTCAATCTTAAAGGAAGGGTGGATTTATATTATCCATTCCTTATTGGAATGACGACCTGCCTTCAAGAAGGTGGAATTTTGGGGGTTTTGACTTCAAACAGATATCTATCCACAAAAAGTGGTGAGAGCATCAGAAAATATCTTGCCGATAACTACGAGATTTTAGAAATCATTGATTTAGGGGATACAAAATTGTTTGATGCTGCTGTTCTTCCCGCAATCTTTATTGGAAGAAAACAAAAAAAGACAAACCCTTCACCCATCTTCATGAAAATATATGAAGAATCCAGAGTAAATTCACAAAATGCCACTCAAGCCAATAGTGTTTTTGAAATCCTTAATAGTGAAAAGACAGGAAGTTTTCATTTGGGAAATAAGTACTATCATAAAACAGAGGGCGTATTAGTCACAAGTAATTCAAAAGGTCACCCTTGGAGCATGCTGTCTAATGAAGAATCTGGATGGGTTTCCAAAATTGATGGTTCAACAAAATTTCGTGTGGGGGACTTTTTCAAAGTTCGAGTTGGAATTAAAACTACGGCTGATAAGATTTTTATTCGGGAAGATTGGAATGACCTTGGAAAACTTAAGCCAGAGGAAACATTATTAAAAGAATTAATATCACAAGAGAACATTCAAAAATGGAATTTTTCACAGAATAGTAATTTAAAAGTCCTATATCCGTATACTACTGTCAATGGGAAGAAGGAGGTCTTGGACATTGATAATTTCCCTAAGGCTAAAAAATATTTTCTTGCCCATGAAAATGATTTAAAGAAACGGAAATATGTAATTAAAGCAGGTAGAAAATGGTACGAGATCTGGGTTCCGCACAACCCAGATTTTTGGAGATTACCAAAACTTGTTTTCCCTGATATCAGTGATAATCCAAGGTTTTGTTTTGATTTAAGTGGGAAAATTGTAAACGGGAATTGTTATTGGATAGTAGGTTCTGAAGAATCTGATATCGACATTTTGTTATTAATTCAAGGGGTCGCAAATTCAAAATTGATGATAAAGTACCATGATTCCGTTTTCAACAATAAGTTGTATTCTGGAAGAAGAAGGTATTTTACTCAATATGTCGAAAAGTACCCAATACCGAATATCGACCTACCTGTTTCTAACGAAATTATTCAGATTGTAAAAGAACTAAATGATTCTTCATCTCCAGAACGAATACTAAATCTGGAAAATGAGCTTGAATTGAAGGTTGCGGAAGCATTTGGAGTTAACCCTATTTTAATCTAATCGAAATCTAATCCGAAGGTTTCTTCTAAATCAATGAAGAAATCTTTTCTCAGTGGGATTTGAATTTTCTTGTTTATTCCTTTCCCCTTGAACTGTTGGAATCTTGAAAAGAAATCTTTCCCAGTTGTAAGAAAAAAATGAGTCAATTGAACTTCACCATTTTGACTCTTTCCATAGAAAAGGGCATACCTGACATCACAATGTCGAATCGTCATACCACAAACTTTAGGGATACTTAATAGTGATTCACTGTTGGGATTGACTAATCCAAGGTCAATTGTTGGGGAGGTTTGAAGTTTGACTTCTAAAAGTTGATTCCTAATATCTGGAAATTGACCATCATCCCTATATCTTTGATAGCCAAGTTTCGAACATACCAACCTCTGAAGTTCAGCACCCCGATTTCTTTCTTGGTCAATACCAGAATCGGTTATCTTTTCTCCAACAAGTGTCTTTAATAAGTCATAAAGGTTTTTTATCGAAAAGAGATTACCGACTGTGGGAGTAAGAGCTGGGTTAGAAGGCAATGTAATTTTTCCAGAATCATTCGCGTTTAGAATCCTTTGAGTAACCTCGGTGTCATTTGAACTGATTAATTCACTTGGGTTTTCACCAATGTCTAATCTGGCTTGAAATTTTTGTGTTAAAGTTCCAGTTGTGTCTAATTTCACAAGGTCACTTCCCGTTACTACCTTTACTTGGGTAACTAAACCCTTCTGGTTTAACCGAATAAGAACATACCTTCTGGTAGCATCTAATTCTTCATTCCAAACTTGAAGGTTATTTGCTTTTTGGACATATGTATCAAACTTTTGTCCATAAAATCGAGGTTGAATCTTTTTGAAACTCTTCGGTACTGGATAATTGAGTGCCTCACAGACCTTGGTTTTAGCTTCTTTGGAACGGGTACGAAGAGCAAATTTCCCCAAATCTAAATTTTTCAATTTAATATCCAAGAAGGCTTCTAATTCGTCATTTGTCAACCAAAGACTCGCGTCATCGACCTCAATTTCGTCATAAATCGTGAGGCTCCTCTTTTTAATATTCTCTATCTTTTCTAAGGCACTTTTGAGAACTTCTTCCATAATAGCCATGTTTACGACAGATTGATTATTAGTCGTAAAAATAGCGATGTTTTAGATTCAATGTTTAATCTTATTCCTGTTTTACAAAAAATCGCTCTTTTTTTTATCCGAAGCAGCCTCTTTATTTTTGTTTGTCATTAGTCTAACCCTATGAAAAAAATAGCATTATACTGTCGGGTCTCCCTCTCGAACGGTTCACAGACCACAGAGAACCAAAAAATCAGACTGGTCGAGTTCGCTGAAAAAAACGGATATAATTATGACATTTACGAAGAAACCGAATCGTCACGGAAAACACGTCCAGTGAAACAAGGTCTGTTACAGAAG
>Ga0194039_1000324_pt1 | contig 30293 bp, 38 predicted proteins | sample JunL228m_MetaG_FD_148679 | JGI IMG/M metagenome (GOLD analysis project Ga0194039, IMG submission 148679) | Anoxic zone freshwater microbial communities from boreal shield lake in IISD Experimental Lakes Area, Ontario, Canada - Jun2016-L227-8m | ecosystem: Environmental > Aquatic > Freshwater >... | reverse complement strand
TGTCCGTCGGATTGACTTTTGACATAATCTTCTTCCTTTCGTTTCAGATAAATGTATTGAAAAAGACATACTGTTTTTCCTTTTTGTAAAAAGGCATGGATACAACCTGGGCGGCGGCAAAATGATTCCGGATCTGGATATCGAAGGTGGTTCCCGGCTTTGACAGCTCCACCGGAACGAAGGCCAGACCGATGGCCTTCTCGAGGGAGGGGGAATGGGTTCCCGAGGTGACAATGCCGACCTCCGTACCGTCCTTGAAAACCTTGTAGCCATGCCGGGCGATTCCCCGTTCCCACATGGTAAAACCGACAAGTTTCCGTTTCACCCCCTCAGAAAACTGCTTGCTCAGGGCGTCCTTGCCGATAAAATCCTTTTCCAGATTTACGATCCAGCCGTAAACGACTTCGTAGGGTGTGATCGTTTCGTCCATGTCGTTGCCATGGAGCATCATCCCCGATTCGAGACGCAGGGTGTCCCGCGCCCCCAGACCGATGGGCTTCAGACCATAGTCGACTCCCGCCTGGAGGAGCCGGTCCCATATTTCGCCGATCCGGTCGTGAGGGGCATAGATTTCAAAACCGTCTTCCCCCGTGTAGCCGCTTCTCGAGACAAGGGCAGGAATATTGAGAACCTTCGTCTCGATGAAATGATAATACTTCAATGAATGAAGATCGGCGGGCACGACCTGTTGCAGGATGTCCTCCGACCGGGGACCCTGGAGATCCAGTTTGCCGATGTTGTCGGTTTCATCTGTTATTTCGACCTGTGAAAAGCCTTTCTTGTCCTTTACCTTCAGAAGCCAGGCATAATCCTTGTCTTTGGTGGAGGCGTTGGTGACGAGGCGATAGTGATTCTCATCCAAGAGATAAACGGTCAGGTCGTCCATGATTCCGCCTTCCTCGGTGGCCAGAATGCTCAGCTTCATCTGGCCGATCTTTTGACCGTCAATATTCCGCGATAAAACATGCTGTAAAAAATCAAACGCCCCTTTTCCTTTGACATCGATTTCTCCCATATGGCAGATATCGAAAAGACCGGCGGCGCTACGCGTGGTTAGATGTTCCTCAATCACATTGGTGTACTGGACCGGCATGGCCCAGCCGCCGAAATCTATGATCCGGGCGCCCAAGGCAACATGGCTGTTATAAAGGGGTGTTTTATTCATGGGAACCTCGCGAGTTTCTCTGCGACGCTGTCATTCATGAACGTCAGCGAAAAGGATTATTTTATGACACGGTAATGCAATTGCTAAAATATTACGCTCTATACCGCTACTACATCGAAGGCGGAATTTCAAGGCGAAAAAAATTGACTTTCACCGGTAAATCTTTTAATGGTTGCCGTCATGAAAAGAGTCATGATAATGAGCAATTCCGGTGTTTTCAATGATAAAGTTCCTAGGCGTACATAAATGGTTTAAAGACCTCCATGTCTTGAATGACGTCAATCTGCATGTGAAGCAGGGAGAGGTTCTCGTCGTCTGCGGTCCTTCCGGTTCCGGCAAATCAACCCTGATCCGGGCAACAAACTGGAGCCGATTCAAAAAGGTCGTATCCTTGTAGGTAAAGATCTTTCTGATGCAAAGACCGACATCAACCGTTTGCGTGCTGAAATCGGATTTGTCTTCCAGCAGTTCAATCTCTATCCCCACCTGACGGCCCTGAAAAATATTACCCTGGCGCCGATCAAGATACGTAAGCTGTCCAAGGAGGAAGCAGAAGAGCAAGCGGAGGTCCTATTAGAGAGGGTGGGTCTTGCGGATAAGCGGGACGCACATCCGGCGCAGCTCTCCGGCGGTCAGCAACAACGGGTAGCCATTGCCCGGAGTCTGGCCATGAAGCCCAAAATCATGCTTTTTGACGAACCGACATCCGCCCTCGATCCCGAGATGATCGGCGAAGTTCTGCAGGTTATGCAGGGACTTGCCCACACGGGGATGATCCTAATGGTGGTCACCCATGAGATGGGATTTGCACGGGAAGTGGCGGATCGAGTTGTCTTTATGGATTATGGCGTCATTCTTGAGGAAGCGGTGCCGGAGGAGTTTTTCCGCAATCCCCGGCATGAGCGGGCGCAGCTCTTTCTGAAGGAGATCCTGTCACCCATGCACTAAAACCGGACGCCTCCTTTGTCGGGGCTTGAGATATTTGTCCATACGTATTCTCACACTAACCGGTAATTGCTGAAAGTTTAAAGATAAAGAGCATATGAGAATAAATCTGGCATGAAAAAGGAGGAGAAAAAATGAAAAAAGTCGGGGTGTTTTTATTGGCTGTGATGTTTATCTTGGGCTTTGTCGGCGCATCCTGGGCGGGAGATACTTTTGTGACGCCAAGAAAAAAGGCGTCTTGGTCTGTGGTGTCAAGGATTCGACAAAGCCATTTGGCTTTATTGATGAAAAAACCCGTTCTATTGTCGGCTACGATGTCGATTTCTGCACAGCGATTGCCGGCAAACTCGGGGTGAAGCTGGAATTGAAACCGGTGACTTCGTCAACCCGCATGCCCGATCTGGTTACGGGGAAGATCGATCTGATTGCGGCCACGATGACCAAGAATGAAGAACGGTCAAAACAGATCGATTTCAACTATATGTACTTCTACACAGAGCAGAAGTTCCTGACCAGGAAGGGGACGGTGAAGACTTTGGCTGACCTGGCGGGGAAGAAGATCGGAACTTCCAAGGGATCAACGTCGGAACAAAATGCCAAAAAGGCACTGCCGACTGCCACTATCCTGTCTTTTGACGATTATCCTCCCGCCTTTCTAGCCCTGCAACAGGGCAGAGTCGCCGCTGTAACTACCGATGAATCCATTCTGGTGGGGCTCATGAATGCCACGAAAGATAAAAATAGTTATGAAATTCGCAACATCCCGATTTCAAAAGAACCCTATGGCCTGGGCATGCGCAAGGGGGACACGAATTTTGTGAATTTCGTTAACAAGACTTTACTGGCTATGGAAAAAAGCGGTGAATCTGACAAGATCTACAGGAAATGGTTCCCCGGCAAGCGCTTTTTCAAAATCACCGATAAGCAGTGACCAACAGGAGCATATGTTAATCCGTGTTTAATTACGAATTCGATTGGGCAGTCGTCACCTCCGGGCAGTATGCTCAATGGCTTCTTTCGGGAACCAAAGTCACTATCGAACTTTCGGTGGTGGCGATTGTCCTGTCTTTTCTCCTGGGACTGATCACTGCTGTTATGAGAATGAGCAATGTCAAGCCAATCCTCTGGTTTGCCCATGCCTATCTCGAGTTTTTCCGAAACACACCGCTGCTGGTCCAGATTTTCTTCTGGTACTTCGGTTCTTACAAGATCCTGCCCAAGGTGATAAATGACTGGCTCAATACAACGAATTTTGAGTTCTCCGCTGCCGTCATCGCTCTGACTATCTACACTGCCGCCTTTATTGCCGAGGATATCCGCTCCGGCGTCCGTGCCATTCCCAAAGAACAGATGGAGGCGGCCCATAGTTCCGGTTTTTCGTACTTACGGTCCATGTACTACATTATCCTCCCCCAGGCTGTCAGGTTGACGATTCCTACCCTGATCAACCAGTTCCTCAATCTTACCAAGAACTCTTCCCTGGCCATGACCATAGGGGTCGCCGAGCTGACCTATCAGGCCCGGCAAGTGGAGAGCTATACCTTCAAGGGATTCGAGGCCTTCACGGCGGCGACCCTTGTTTACTTGGCCCTTTCCATCGTCATTACCTGGATGGTGACGCTGTACAACAAGCATGTCTTGAATCCTCTGGGGGTGCGGTAGACGATGAATCCGGGGTTGGACTTTAGCGTGATCTGGGATAATCTGACCCACTTTTTCATCGGCACTTATCCTAATGGCCCCATCGGGGGAATCGTCCTGACCCTCTATCTGGCATTTGTCGCGCTGATCCTGTCTTTTTTTGGAGGGTTGATCCTCGGCCTCTTGTGTGTTTCCTCTAATCGGTTGATCAGGTATGCCACCCTTGCCGTAGTCAATACTATCCGGGGGATTCCGCTGTTGATGGTGATTTTCTGGATGTTTTATCTATTGCCTGCCCTTCTGGGGGGGCATTCGGCTCCTGAAAACTGGACAGTTATTGCCGCTTTGACAATATTCACGTCTGCTTACATGTCCCAGATTGTCCAAGCCGGCATAGATGGCATTCCGAAAGGCCAGACAGAAGCGGGTTTATCTACCGGCCTTCAGCCGTGGCAGGCCATGGTCTATATAATCCTGCCCCAGGCCTTGCGTAACATGATTCCCTCGTTTGTTAACCAGTTCGTGTCCATGATCAAGGACACCTCTCTGGCTTTTATCGTTGGGGTGTCGGAACTGACTCATGTGGCGACCCAGATCAGTAACCGGACGATGGTATATCCGACGGAATTTTTTTTCTTTATCGCTTGTATCTATTTTGTGATCTGCTTTGCCTTTACCTCCCTGTCCCGCTGGCTGGAAACGCGTTTGGCCTGGCGAAAAGCGATATAGGTTTATAAAAAACGGGTTGACATAACGGGGCGATCGCACTATAGTCCCCTCCGCCCTGAGACAGGTTCTGATACGAAATGCCTCAGGGCCAAGTCATCTAGTCGATCTTTACTGGGAGATCGTTCAATGGTAGGACAACGGACTCTGACTCCGTGAATCAAGGTTCAAATCCTTGTCTCCCAGCCAAATATCAAGGGGTTACGCATGTAGCCCCTTTTTTTATTCTCTACGTGTCTCTACGGTCTCGGCGCTTAATGCCTGATTATAGCACTTTACCGTCCCCTCAAGAATCAGGCTGTATTCGACCAGGTCGGCAAAGTTGGTAAAGAATATTTTCGGGTCGTAGGTTTGCGTCTTTGCCAGAACGGGTCTTTGCGGAGCGGGACAGTTCACCTTTGCGGGCGGGATGACGATACCCTTGTCGGGGCAGCATCCGCTAATTGCGATTATTCCAGGAATCAGCAATAAGGTTATTATTAGCGATTTCATCTTCCTTGCTCCTCATCTGATCGATGCTTTCCTTGATCTTTGCCGTGTCTTTTTTGATCTTCAGGATGTCGTTGACATAGCCCTGGAGGGCCTCGTTTGCTTTGCGTAACTGATCATTCTGGGCGGTCAGGTTGGTATTGTTCAGGGTCAACCGGGCGTTCTCCGTCTTGAACTCCGACACCTTCTGGTCCTTGTCTGCAACCTGCCATTTCAGTGTCAGGCAATAAACCCCCATACCAATGAGCAGGACGGACATGGCTATGATGATGATATGCCTAATGTCCGAGATTATCCACGCGAATATCTGAGCCAGGAAAGCCATTCGCAATACTCCTTTCTCACCAGAACCTCATTCCATCGGCCCCGCGCCGATATTGATTACCGTATTTTGCGACTTTGACCGAATAGTCGTAATTTACGTCGCACAAATTTATCTTTTTCCGCTGGCAAACCTTCCGCATCGATGCCCAATCCGTCGCACCGGCTCGCCGTGATTCCGCCTTCAACGTCGGGGCCCCTCCATTATATATTTGATACGAGATCCAGAGCCGGTCCGTCCAGTTTTCCATCCTGTGGATCTTGGCCATGTAAAAGGCCTGCATCCGGATAGCGTGTTTCGGGTTATAGGGATCGAGGGTCTCGCCCATCAGGGACTGGATATACCGGGAGGTTTTCGGCATGAACTGAGCGATTCCCATCCCCGCATCGAACGCTGTCACGCCGGCGCGGCACCCCGATTCCTGCTTGAGCTGGCCAAGCGCGTACCAGTATGGATACTGGAGCCCGAAATATTTGGTGTGCTCGATCCGGACATCCCGGACGTGCGCCTCACACCGGTCGAGGGCGTCAGCGCTACCGGCCATGGCGACGAACAGGAAGATCAGCCACCAACAGCGAAAGCCCATATCACCACCCCGTAATAGGCAGTCAGGAACGCCACTCCTCCCCAATGATGCTCTTTGATGAGGCCCTCCATGTCGAGATACGGAAAAAGGAATTTCCGGGAGGCATGCGCATACAGCACGCCCAGGGTGACAAACATTGCCTTCGTGATAAACAGGGCCATCAATCCCTGTTTCGCCTCGACCGGAAGGAACCACACCGCCGCCATCAGAATGATGATTGCGATAAGTTCCGTCCGGATCCTCATCAGGCCGTTCCCGATCTTACCCAAAAACGCCTGGTCAGCCGCCCTTCGTAATTCCATCTTTATCCCCCTCTGCCCTGCGGCACTGAAAGTGTTTGCACCTCGTATATGGAAATTCACATTCCGGTCTGCTGTCCGGATTGCACTGCTTATCCGGATCATCCGCGAGGTCGCAATAACAGTATCGGATTAACATCGTCATGATGGACCGCCAGGATGAATCCGCATATACAACTCGCACTCCTCGTAGGCCAACTCTCTCTTGACGCAATATTCGGGTTTCAACCATGTGCGCATGGCAGCTTCTCGTGAATGTCTTTTAATTCATTGCGTACTTCCGCGTGTTCTTTCTCGCAATGAGCCCAAGTCACCCGTTCCTGTTGTTCTTTTCCTATGGCTTCAATTTTATCTTTTACACTACAGAGGGTCTTTTTAAGATCGTCATATCTTTCACTGATAGCAGCCTGTTTCATGACCTCCTTTTCGTCTTGCAACTTCCTGATTTTTTCATCTTTCCTATCTTGCTCTTCCTTGTTTGCAGCATCTTTCTTGTCTTGCTCTTCTTTGTTTATGGCCTCTTTCTTGTCTCGTTTCTTGAAAAACCGGACGATCGCCCCGTAAAGTATCATGACAGATAGAGGAACGAGCAAAATCGTGACGAAAAGATTCCAGGTCAAAACAGGTTCCTGCGCCATCAATGGCAATCCCCCGGGCATTTTGTCTGCTATTACAACTCCCAATGATAGAATCATGCCAGTTCTCGTCTACTTATATTGGCGGTACCCAAATCGTCTTTTAGAATCTCCGTGTCAAATTCCGCTATGCCTGAGATACAACCATCCGGCTATGATGAGCAGGATACAGTCGAGCATCACGCGCCCCTCTGCCTTATGTCACCCGGTAAACGACGTAATTGATCGCGTCGCCGGTCGTGAAGGTGCCGTCCGCCGTGACGGTGATCCCCGCGGGGGAAGCCGAGGCAACCGCCCTCATGATGTTAAGCAACGGGCTGCCGCCATTGACAGACAGCGTGCATACAACGACGTCCGTGGCCAGGATGCCGGGAATGGGAATAAACTCTGAAGCGGCAAGCGGGCTGTCGTTGACGACACTGATGCCAGCAGCGATGACTGAAATAGCCTCAGGGACAGGAGGATAATGGAATATCGAAGTCGGGATGTGCCCGTCTCCGTCAGTTGCAAAGTAAGCAATCGCTCGTTGATCGGTATTTGTGGGATGGTAATAACCTCCCTTTGCAGAATCGAAAGTTGGCTCTGTGGGAGACAGGATGAAATTATTTGCTACTAATTCGGTTCCTGATGTCGGAGGATCTACATAGACGTAGTATGGAGTGGATGCGTAAAGGGTATAAATGGCTTCAATAAGTTCCACATTCTCAACAGCCACGTCCCCTGGTCCTGCTGATATGTTCCACCTATGGTACCTAAAGTCTCCTGAAACGGCAGGAGTAAACGTTCGTAGAACGTCCCCGTAAGATCCTACTGACTGAGTGTCTAAGATCGTCCACTCCGTGTTGTCGTTTGAGCCCTCAAATGTCCACGCTGTAAACATAAAGTTACCATTATAGTGAGGAGTCATGGTGTATTTCGCTATGTTATAAGTTACACCTACTCCTGCGTCATGTTTCAACCACTGAGGGTACCCCCCAAAACTGTATGCCTCCCAAAAACCATACTCTCCGTCGGCATTTATAGTACCGGGGGCACTACCAGACATGGCAGATGCCGTCATTGTCCCCCCCAAAGACGTAATGTCGTCTGTATACCCGGTTGGCTCGCGACCAATACTTACCACAAACCGTTCATCGGAATTATAAAGAACCTCGCCAACTTCAACACTTCCTCCACTGACATAAATCTCATCATCGTCTTTTCGTGAAACAACCAGACCTTGGAGGAGGCCGATAGGAACTGCGCCACTTCCCACTACTCCAAGTATTGCTTGAGTTTCCGCCAGCGTCTTTTTCGCCCACGCAAGAGGCGATCCGAACGCGACTTGGAAATCGTTCTCTACCGTCGGCGTTGGGCCACCGCCACCGAAGAACGTCTTGAGAATGCTCAGGGCCACCTTCTTTGTTGCCCCGCCCTGCACCATCGGGACTACATCCGCATCCGCCGGTACCGTTGCCGCCGGGTATTTGCTTATTTTAGCCATTTCCATTCCTCCCTATTTTTCGTTGTCAGCCAATAGCCATGCCATACAGCAGATCGCCGGACGGAAGCGCCGTGGTTGAAATAATATTCCCATCTAGGTCGAGTTTAATAACTTTACTGTCCATGACCGTCGGATACAATGATCTTCCTATAAAGCAACCCGCAATAATGTAGCTTCCAGCATACTGTAAATATAACCCGCCAACCCGTGGGGGATTCCCGCCGCCGAAGATGCCAAGGGATGAAATCGTGACTGTTTTCCAGAACGTCATCGGCGCCGTATCTAGTGCACCAAGGTTGAAAATCCACAGATCAACCCTTGTGGTAATACCCCCTGTACCGCGACTGACTAAGACGTAACAACGGGTTCCTTGCACCAAGATTGCAAGGGGGCGGTCATCAGCAGCCATATCGTAAGAATCTAACATAGCCAAACCAGCCAGTTTCAGTCTTGAAATACGGTTGTTTCCGGTATCGCATATATAAACTATCGCACCGGAAACAAAAACCCCGGTCACCTCAAACATATTGCTTATATCGTAAGTAGAACTCATGCTTTCCTCATTGCTGAATCGGTCCGGGTTGCCCGCCGCCGGGGAGGCCGTAGCGACATCCGGTATGTTGATAAGATCCCATATCCGACCCGGTCAAATGGTTGAAGGCATAAACCCCTGTTCTTATCCATGCAAAATATCCCACCTGGAATGTGTACCATGTGCAGGGGACATACAACGTACCGGTGACGCTATGCGTTATAGCACCCACGCCGCCACCGCCAAGCGGGGACGATGAAAATCTAAACATCGCCGCATTATCGCCTACAAAAGCGGGAATGTGGAAAAAATGCAGAGGAATGGTGCGCTTAAGCACCTTTGTTTTTAGATTATATACGCGTACCAATAAGCAATCCTGCCACGGAGTCCCTTCCCCTTCCTTCATTTCTCTTGGCAGGTAGATGTCACCCTCAAAAATAGAATAAGGGAATCCCCACCAATCGGATATGTTCAAGAAGGCGGCGTCCTTGACAACCCCGGAAACCGTATATTTCCCCATGACAAGTTGATTATGAAATCCCGTCTGGTTGATATACAATCCCAATCCTAAGCGTGGGTGGCTCTCGAATCCGATAACCTTCGGGACTGCCCATACCTGTCCGGTAAAGGACACAATAACGCGGTCGCCTACCTCAAAGGCGTTCTCGTTTGACCCATCCATATAATCGATAGGGACATTGGACAGCAGGACTCCCTGGCGGCTCCAGGAACACCCTGTCTGTCGGTATCTGCTTGTGTAGTTTAGCATCCCGGCGGGCATGACTTCGGAGTAATTGAGGTCAAGGCTGAGGTCGCCCTTATCCGTCTGGACGGTCAACCACGCATGACCCGCGCCGGTGGACGTTTTACCGACTTCTATCTTAATGGCGCTCGCCGGATAACCCTTTGCCAAGAGCATTCTCGCCTTAGTGAGTGCAAAGTCCTCACAATCTCCGGACGCGCCGGGCTCCATATAGTTCCACTTTTCCAGCGTGCCGTACTGATCAACGTCCTTCTTGTATGTGTAGCTGCTATTGACGGCTTTATTTACTGCCGCAAGATCCGCGAGCAGTTGCGCCGAACTGGTTATCTTGGAGTCTGCCGTGTTGGACACGAGAGGGTCACTCGGGTTCGTCCGGCAGAAGTCCGCAAACCCGGAAACAATGTCCGGTGCAAGGGCCTGAGAGCATAAAGTGCCGTCCTGATTTATCTTTAATCCCTGCGCGGCGCTAAACGCCTCGTCAAGACAAACGCTGCACTGGCCGGCGACCGGACCCATTACCTTAATCTCGCCAACACGATACGTCGGCTTCCATTTCTGCCAGCAGGGAAGGGTTGCCATATTCACAAACACCCCTGCTGGTGTGCTTGACAGCACCGGTTCCAGCTTCCCGAGGCCCACCTTGCCGCCGGGCATGATGTTCATTGAGGCTTCTTCACCGTTAATCTCGATTGTTCCGACTGCCTTTCCCGCTGCCATATCTTCGGTCAGGTCTGCACACCATATTCCTGTGCGGGTAACGGGCAGGAGAGCCTTCGTGATGAGCGCCTGCTCTTTTTCGAGCGAGGCCTTTTCCAGTCTGAGGGTGGCCAGCGCCCGGCGCTTCACGATCAGGTCGGTCTGTGCGGCATAAACCGCTTTCATCGCTTCCGTCGTTGGTGTAGCGACAACTTTACTCTCGTCGGTAACAATTATGTCGAAGGAATCTCCGGAAGAAAACGCGGGGTCGCCTTCCGTGGTTGTAAAGTTTATCCCGGATGATACATAGGAGCCGAGTTTGGCAACGGGAAGGCTGCCCGTCGGAGAACTCACCGTGAACCCGGTGCTATCAGGGATTACCGGGCTTGTACCATAATCCCCGGCGATGAACGCGCCGAAGGTAATGGAATAATTGCCGGCCTGACATGAAGGCCCCGGACTTACTTTGGTGCACGTTCCCTTCCCAACATTATACCACCGTGGGACGGCTTCGAGGGAAGGAATTGGCGTATTGGATTGTTCAATAGCGTCCTCAAGCAACGCAGAGGCAGTTGACAACGCGACTTCGGCTACGGTCAAGGCGCCCGTCGCGGCGATGATCGCCGTTGTGAGGCCATTGGTTGCAAGGATCGGAGGGCTATGGAGCGGATTCCCGTTCGTGCCGTCTATGAGGTCCTTTATAACCTTCAGGCGAGCCGTGGCCTTCGTCGTCTCTTGAACGAGCAGGATGCTATACAGACCGGTCGGCCCTCCTGAAACTATCGTTGCCGCTCCCATTATGCTTCCGTCACCTCCATATAGGCCGATCTGGAATCAATGATATAGGTGATTGACCCCACGATGAAATTGTCTGTCAGCCCGCTGCCGTAATATACCGTGTCGGCGGGTCGCAGGAACAGGTCCATCGCTGCGCGGATTCTTCGTTTCCCGTCCGCCTGGAGGCCATAGAAAGTTACCCCGTCAACCGTCCAGTCCTTCGGGGCGGTCGCGGTTGTGGTCTTATGCCCCACGAGTGTCGCGGAATCATTAGCGGCCCCACGATCAATCTGGAGCGTTTCGTAATTTACCCGGATAATTTCCTCCATCTGCTGGGTTCCGTCATAAAGCAGGTATCCTTTTTTAATGATCAGATCCCCGTTCGGTCGGGCGATAATTTCATCGACCCAATCGACCGAGTTCGGCACTACACACGCCAGATAGGATGGTTCCCCGCTCCGGACGACGGATTGGAAAGAGGACATGGGGATAGTCAGATCATCAATGCCATCCGGTGCACCCGTTAAAGTTAGGCTATAGATGACCTTTGAACCAACCATCATTGGCAGGGGAACAGACCATACGGCAGCCGGATTACGGACGGTAAGGATCAGCGCTCCGCAAGGAATATCCGCACACGGGGTCCCGAAATTCGGGACACTTCCTGTTAATGAAAGTTCACCATGGGGGATAAAACTGCCCTCTGACCATAAAGGGACTTCGGGTGTAAGCAGCAAAGCGCCATACGTTACTTGCTGAGTATGCGGCCCCGCCATAAACGGGGTAATCTGGAGCGAGGGGGTTATTTCGACATTATCTATCCATCCCTGGATGGTTCCCGCACTAGACCCACGCATAACACCGAACATAAAGAACCAGTTACCAAGCGCCAAGTCCTGGCTGATATGCGTCCAATCGGCCTGAACGTAACATCCGATAACGAAGACTGCGTCGCCCATATCGCCACCTTCAGGGATAGCAAGCATTATCAACGCCGTTTCGCCATAGTCAGGTTCTTCAACGTCACATTTGTAATCCAAGTCGATGCGCGAGCAGTATGCGAAAAAACTTCCAAGCGATTGACCGCCCTGCTCGAGTACCGGATTGGTTATGCTCCTCGGGCGGGACTCAAATACTGATGAGTCCCACTGCAGGGGGATGACGTTCTCAATGTCGGGAGGGAGCGACCATTCCCGCAAAGATCGCGCAAGTGGTTTTACCGTAACAGTCATCGCATATCCTAAGCCAACGTAAAGATTCCGTTCGCACTCCATTGGACGACATAATTGATACCGCTTATCGTTACATCGGCCGGAGTTGTGTCAAAAAGGATGCAGGCGATCAGGGGATCGACAACGCCATTTAGCGTTCCCTCAGCGTACAGGATTCCGTATCGGAAGGTGGCCGTCAACGATGTCCATGTAACATCCTCGGCGTCAAACTTCGCCTGCGATGGAGCGTCCGTATGCGTCACGGCGGCCGAAACCAGCGTTTCTCCTCCCGCCGTGTATCCATTATCTGGACTTGCGACGGCAAGCACTTCCGGGTCCGGGCTCGCCTTCACGTCAGCCAGAACTTCGTGCGCGACGTCGAAGGTATAAACGCTCGTAACCAGCATGAGCTTGATCGTGTTCGCGTCTAAGTCGAGCGTTCCATCCAGCATGAATTGCTTGGCCTTGCTATAAAAGGTTAATTCGCTTGCCATGATAGCCTCCCTTATTGAGATAATTTCGCGGTCAATAAAATCTTCATTTCCAACGCCCCATCCCTATTTACCTGATACGTTTCCGGGACTCCGGTATAAACCCCATCCTCCATCGTTACGGTTACAAGGCCATACATGGTGACAATATAACGGGCGAAGTCGATGCACGAAACGTCTGCATCCGGCTCCGTGGCCACTATATCGCGGTCACTGTCCGAATACCCGGTGTCGTAGATCGCCACGCCTCCATCGAGAGTCGCCGTGCGGGTGACGCGCCGCGATCCCTTCATGTTGCCGAGTCCGGCCGTTCTTTCCGACCGTCGGAATACCCGCGCCCCGGCGATGTCATATGTCTGTGTCGATATTCCGATCATGATTATACTCCCACGAGGAATTTCGCGCCCTCGGCGTTTGCCCGGATCTGGATTGCCTTCAATATCTCGTACATGAACGCCTCGAGATGTGGCTGTAGCCCGGCGCCTTCGATCTTAATAATAGAGTCGCCCTTTTTGAGCGCCGCTGTTTGCGCGTTCATTTGCGCTATCTGTGCACCCGTTAATTCTTCCTGCATCGCAAGAGCGGCGTCCCTACGTCTGTTTTCATCGAGGATCTGCTGTTCGGCGAAGGATGTTCCACCTTTGCCAGCGCCAACCAAGGTCGTGTAACTGTCCATCATGGAACTCAGCGTGGTCCCCGTGCTGGTGATGGTATTGTCGATGGACTTGAACGCCGCCTCTACTTTCTTGGCGTTGGCCTCCACTTCGGCGATATCGAGTTTCGCTTTCCATTCGATAGCCTTCTGGATGATGTCAGCTTGTCCCTTGATCTTCGCCTCATCAAGTTTCGCCTGGATCTCAAACTGTTTTTCTTTAGGGATAGCCTCCTCGATCTTCGCCTTGGCGTTGTCCAGGGCGATCTTGTCCAGGGTGGCCTGCGCCTGGACTATCCTGGTTGACCCGTCAGGGAACTTCTCAATAATCATTCCATAGGCGCTGTCCAGGGATGAGCCGTCGGCGCGAGTGACGATGGTCAGGTCGCGGACAGAAGGAAACACGGTCGCAAGTTTCACTTTGGCTGCTGCGGCTTCTTCCTCTTGGAGTTTCGTGTAAAGCAGAATCGCGTTCTTGTCTTTTTGAAAGAATGCTTGCGCCAACCTCCATTGGGTTTCCTCTGTGGCGAGAGGGTCAAGTTTGGGAGCTACTTTGAATTCCGTATCTACCTTTGTTGGCACTCCCCTGACGGTCTTCGTGTAACTCCCGGCGGCTGAGTCGGCCCCGGTCCATGCATCTTGCAGCTTCATGGACGATGAGGCGAGGTCGTTTTGGGATGTGTCGAGCATCTTGGCCAGGATAGACACCCTTTCGGACGTTCTCCTGATGTCTTCGCTGGCATCGTATCCGGGGATGTAGTCCAGGAACTTGGCCATGTCCAAAGCGGCGTTGGCGAAAGCTACGGCCATAGACAGGACTGCTACCTTTATGGCGTTGATGCCGTTTTCCCACGCGAGGAAAGCCATCTTCGCAGCGTTCCCTCCCGACTCCGTGTCGGCTGCCACGGCCTGCATTACCAGCGTTACCACCGGGCCGAAAAGTTTATACTGAAGGGCGAGGCCCATGAGGTTCCCGGACAGTTCCTTCGTCTTTTCGTCAAGGGCGTTGAATCCGGAGACAACCTCTGTGGCCGTCTTGATAAGCGGGGCAAATACTACGCCGATGCCTTTTGTGACCGTGATCAGGGTTTCAGTGGTATCAATAACAAGTTGGATCGCGTCGGCCATTGCCTTGGGCTTGTCGTCGCCTAACTCAAACAACCCGCCGATAGCGGAGCCGAATGACTTGAACGCCTCTACCAGTCCTGTGAAATCAACCTGCTTGAGGGCATCGGGGAACGCCTTTGCTACTTCATTCAGCCAATCGGAGATGGACTTTCCTACCGTGTCAAGATACTTGAACAGCGGATCAAACGCCCCGGAATCTACGCCGATCTTGATACCCTTGAAAAGCTCACCAAAGTTGCTTGCTATCTTTAGATACTCCGGCATGATCTCTTTGCCGATGGTGATGAGGGTGACTTTGAATGAATTTTCCAGTTGAGCGTTGACCTGGGAGAAGCCGCCTGCCATCTTCCCATAAGCCACTTCCGTCGCCCCAGAAGCATCCTTCATGGCGAGAAGTGAATTCTTGAAGTTTCCCTGCTTGTCGGATGAGAGGACCAGGACAGCGTTCAGGGCTTCAACAGAGCCGAACAGTTCCGCCATCTTCTCCGTGCTGCCGCCCGTTGCCTTCCAGGCTTCCCGGAGCACCCCCTCAAAGCCTTTTGTCTGGAGCGCGGTGGCATTAAATTGCAAACCAAGGGAGGCCGCCATTTTCTCGGCTTCACCCGTCGGTTTAATAACATTCTGTAACGCCGCCTTGATCGAAGTGATTGCCTGAGCCGTCGGCATACCGGAGGTGGTAAGGGCCGCGATTGCGGCGGAAAGTGTTTCAAAGGGAACGCCAGAACTTGCCGCCAATCCCGTCACCTGGGATAATGAGGCCGACAACTCCGTCATGGTGGTCAAGCCCATCTTGACCGTCGTGAACATGATGTCGGAATACTTCGCCGCCTGATCCGTTCCTTGGCCATAGGCGTTCAAGGTTCCGATCAATAGCTTTGTCGTATCGCCAAGATCAGACCGACCACCGACAGCGAGTTTCTCCGCCGCCGCCACAAAGTCAATCGACTTTGTATAGTCAACCCCTGCCGAAACGGAGGTATACAGGGCCTTGTTGATTTCCTCCAGGGACTTGCCGGATTTGGTTGCATAAGACAGAACGTCATCTTCAAACTTCTTGATCGGCGTTCCGGTATCCTTGATAAGGGTGCTGATTTCCTTGAAAGAACTTCCGAACTCACCTGCCGCCCTTACCGCCAGGGCCATACCGCCGACAGCCATGGCCGCAGCCGCCGCGCTTACGCCGAGAATCTTCTCGGCAATACCGGCCAGGGGTGTGGCGACCCCGTCAATGGACTTCTCGAAGGATTTAAAATCCCTCATTATCTCATTTACGGCGCCGCTTAGTTCGTTCTTGCCGCCGAAGATGATCTCGACTGTTTTGCGGACATCAGCACACATTGGCAATCCTCACAACATTAGCAATAAGCATGATTTTATTTCTCATAACCTCGGCATAGAACGGCTCCCATTTCCCCCTGTTAGAATTTGTAGCCGCATGACACGAAGTACATAAGGTGATCAGATTGTCTAATTGGCTGTTTTTTTTATCATAATCAATATGATGGACATTAAGACGCTTGCATTTTTCCAAACAGCCGGGATTCTGGCATTTACCACTATCCCTCTCAAAAACGATTTTCCTTGTTGACCTGTTCCAGTCGCGACCATAAGTCTCAAACGAAGAACCGCCGTTCCATGCGTGATGGGATTCTCCACGTTGTTTCGTCTTTAATCTCCTTGCCCGTTCATCTTGCGATTGTATCCGGCCACGGAATCTATCGCTGACCATGAGACGGTATTCGGTCGTTACTGCAAGTTTACGGCTTTCGGACATTTTTTCCCTAATCTCCTCGCTCCATTGCCGCCCCTTGTTTTTGTGCCCTACTATAAACGCCCTTCCTGGAGCCGCCATTTCTCCGCAGCCACAAGCGCATACAGTTTGCGGCTTAAGCGGCTGAGTTTTACGGTAATATTCAATGCTCCGCACATTGCACTTCTTTTTATTATCTGCGTAATATCGCGCGGCTTTATTTTTTATCGTCTCTCTGTTTCGCTGATATTCGCGCCGATGCTGGTCTGATGCACATGCTCTGCACAAATCATCGTGGCCATCTTTTGAGCGGCTTCTTTTGTTATACTCTGCCAGCGGCTTACTTTTCTTGCAGGTAGAGCATTTCTTTTCAGGGTCAGCCATTTACTTTGCCTTTAGCGAGCCGTAGTATCGCTCCCACAACTCAATTTCGCCGTTCGTCAAAAAGCCTTGCGGAAACAGGTCCGGCCTCACTTCAAAGAGGAATCGCCCTCGGGCGTAGCAGAGGGCAAGGCTGGCCCTGACGCCACCGTCCCGCCAGAGGGCTTCGACCCCCCCGGCAACTGCCCCTGCCCGGTCAGGATCGTGATTTTGTTTGTGAGGTGAAAGAAGGTTACGGCGGCCACCTCGCACATCTTCACGGCGAGATCGACCGTGCATTTCGGTTCGACGCTCGCAATAACCAACTGCTCGATCCGGATGGCGATATCGGCGGGAGATTCGGCGGTCCCTGTTCCCAGGGCCGCCTTTATTCCGTCAACCACGTCCTTTGACACGGAGGACATGAGGCCCTCCAGGATGCCGGACATCTTCTGTTGACGCTCCGGCGCTTCCTTCACCCGCCCGAGTTCCTGCCCCGTTAAGCCCCGGACTTTCCAGATTGCCTCCTCCCCTTCGGGAAAGAACATCTGTAAGTCCGGAACCGGGACTTCTTCTATCCGGTGTACAAACTTCGATTTCAGAAACTTCTTGGAATCGAACGACATAACCTAACCTTTCCTTGTTTTACGCAACACCGTTGCGCATTTTAGCCGATGACTTCCACTGCCGCCGCTTCAGAGGAGATCGTGCAGGTGGCCACAATCTGATCGGACGCCGGGAACTGACGCGACACGCCGAAGATACCCTGGGTCAGAATATACGGGGTGCTGTTCAGCCGGTTCTGGAGGAACTTGAAGAACAGGTTCGCTCCCTTCAGGGACAACAGGCCGTCAGAGATTCCATCCTGGAGGTAGGCCGTGAAAGAACCCTGATTCAGGGATGCCGAGGACGAGCCGAGGGTTGTGCCGTAGATCTGCTTCGAGCTGACCGAGTAAGTGGTTTCCGGGGGCACGAAATCGGAGCTTTTGGTGATGTCCGTGAAGGCGGGCTCGTAATACTGCGCATAAACCGCCTTGGCCACGCCGACAACGGGAGAGGTTGCCGAATGGATCAGGGGCAGAGCCGAGGAGAACTCGATCCCGGCGTTTCCGATGATCCCGGCTTCGACGTTGAACCTGTTTTCTTCCCAGGTCGGATAGTCGTATCGTTCACAGTGGGTGCCGACAACCTGCTTGATCTCGTCCGCCGTGATGACGCCTGCCGATGCAGAGGTCAGCCACACCTGAGCGATCTCGATGCTGTCCAGGGGAATGTAGGCGGGTCCGCCTGCCGCGCCGCGAGTGGTCGAATGGGATGTCCCGTCCGTACCCTTGACGACGGCAATGGCCCCGGCGCCGGTGATCGTGATGGATGATTTGTTATGGCTGTTCAGCGGCGAACCGCCAGTAGGACGCACGATGGCCGTATCCGCGCCCGCGCCTACGGGAGTGAGAATCCCCGCCAGATAAGCGGTCAGGGCCGCGACATCAACCACGTTCTGGCTTCCGCTTACAGCAACTCCCACGGCGCCGCCCGTTGCCAGGCCGTTGGGCTTCACATCTGGTTCGTATCCGGACCGGTTCGACCATAAAGCATCCAAGCCCCGGAAATCCTTGTGATCGCCCTGATCGGTCAGGGCCACAAAAGCCACAAGGTCCTGTCCAGATTCGTACTGAATTTTTGCATTTTCCGCTGTTGACATGATTATTCCTCCTTATTGCTGTGATTTACAAATTGTTATGTACCGGCGCGGGTGCTCCGGACTTCTTACCGATTCTACATAAGGCCAATGTTCTCGCAGCTTATTGGCCCACCATGCCGCGTCGCCTTTGATCAGGGTTCGGTCTTCTCCGAGCCTGACATCGGGCGTGTCATAAACTTCCACAAACAGATTCCGGCATGTCCGTCTTATTTCCGACAGGATGACGGACAATTTCGCAGGGTCCACAACCATAAGGACGCCGATGCAAATACCCCAATCGGCTACGGGAAAATCTTCCGGCAAGGCTTCGAGGGGGGCGATGGTGTAGGTCAGATTCGGGCCGATCAAGGCGCGGGCTTCCGGCTCCAGCGCCACGTCCGCAAAGTCCACCATGTTGATCTTGAAGCCCTTGTTCAGCGCCATCATGTCAACCTCTGCTCTGCCCGTTCCCGATCCATAATCGTTGATCGTGCTGCCGGATGGGATGTAATTGAGCATCGTGGGAATCATGCGCTTTGAGCACGACCCCTCCCGGTAAAAGCCTTTCTCCCATATTTCGTTGTATGTTGCGGGTGTTGTCATGCCGCCTCCCGTGCGTAGATTTCAAACTTGCTCAGGTCCGGATAAGGGACTTCCAGGTCCTCGTTGTGTTTCGGCGTGCCGTCCATGTTGTAGAATTGCGACATCATCAACAGGCCCCGCGCCGCGATTTCGGGCATCATGTAGAAATTCCAGCCGATCTGATCAAAATGATCGTCGTGATAGCTGCACTCGCGCCGGCCGGAGAACCTGGCACGCTTGAACCAGAGATAAGCCGTGTGGTCGTCCGTCAGGATCGCGCCGCCCTTGCTAAGTTTCAGGTGCTTGTAGGGTCCGGTAAAACTCAGGCACATGAACATCCCCGGCAAATACATTCCCGTTGTGAATCTCAGGGCGCTGTCCCAGGTGCGGGACCCTTTCAGTGGATAGGCACCTTTCAGGGTGCTGCCCGGCCAGGGGACGAACTTTACTTTTCCGCCGGCATGGATGATCTCGCAGGGAACCGAGGGATATGTCCGGGAAGGGATCAGAATTTCCTTTCCTTCGATCCCTTCATATTTGAGGGCCAGGAACAGGGCGTTGCTCTGATTGTCCACGGCTACGGCGTACTTGGCGCCGGTGTAATCGGCCAGGGCCTGCTCAAACTCGGCGGTGATGCGATGCACTCCTATCGACATTTGACCTCCACGAACCCCTTCCGAATCTCGATATTCCGGTGGCTCCCTCTTTTCAGAAACCAGTCATAAATGCGCTTGTGCATTTCCGCCGTGCGCCTGGCCATTTCATTCGGAGGCAGGCTGCACCATGAATTCGTTCCGTGTTTCCGACGATATACGGAGGGGGCCACTCCTTCGATAAACTTGCATTTGCCGACGGTGCCCATATAAACGATCGTGGGGTAATCACCCACCATGGCTTCGATGTCCGCCGCTGTCTCCGCGCTGTAACGGTTGCGGAACATCCTGGTCATAACGCCGATCCCATAACCGGCGCCCGTGTAGCCGATCAGCTCCAGGGCAGTAAAATCTTTCGGTGCATCGCCCTTTGACGGTTCCTTGAAAACGCCGTCCTGGAAAATCTGATAATCGTGGTGGCACATGGCGTAATCCGGGTTTGCTTCCAGAAAATCGGCCTGCCTTTGCAGTTTGCGGGGATCTGTCCAGTAGTCGTCGCCGTCGCATTCCGCGATATATTTTCCCTTGGCGGCCCGGTACAGGTTCATGATGGGATAGATCCCGGTCTTGGAATAGAGGTTCACCGGCTGAATGATCAGTTTGACGATGCCGGGATGACGCTGCTCGTATTCGCGGAGGATCGCCTGCGTGCCGTCTGTCGAGGCGTCGTCATGCACCAGGACTTCAAAGTCAAAGGACGTTTTCTGCATCAGGAAGCCGTCCAGCGTTTGCCGGATGAACTTCTCCTGATTGTAGGTCAGGCAGCATATAGAAACCAGCGGCCTTTCGTTGTCTTTCCTCAATCCTTCCTCACACTTCAACACGAGATCCCTCTTTCTTTCCCTGATCGGTTTCGCGGGGATTCCCGTGCAGATCGTCCAGGGCGGCATGTCCTTCAACACGAGGGACATAGACCCTATCGCGCAGCCTTCACCGAGGGTTACGCCGGGCATTATTCTTGACCCCTGCCCGATCATGGCGTGTTTCTCCATCATGATAAACGACCGCTTCGGGAACCGGTATTTCGGGGGAATCGTCGGGCTGGGGATGCCGCCCCAAACTCCCGTGAAATCGTCCGTCCCGGTGAGGAAACAAGTGCCTTGCGCGACCTGGCAGAAATCACTGATGGTGAGTTCGCCCGCGCCGGTATGGGAAACATAGGAGGCGAGGTGGACATAATCGCCGATCTCCGTTTTCTGTCCGCCGACGATAAAGCAGAAATCATCGATGATGACATGATTCCCGATGGAGATCCGCTCCGGCTGGATAATCTTCGCCTGTGGGTAAATGGTCACATCAAGCCCGCGCCGGTTGAATGGAAGCCGTTCGCTCATATCCAGTGCTCCTTCACGAAATCGTCCGGAACCTCATGCTGTTTCGGGCGGCCATGAAACGCGACCACGCGGCAATCATGCGGCATACCCTTCTTGAGGATCTGCAATTTATACGAGGCAACCCACTCCTCGGGAAAAAGGTCGTATTTCATCCCGTGGGCAGGATCGTCGATGATGCTCTGGCAACCTATCGGCAGGAGGCGTCCCGTCGGAGGATTCCACGGGTCCCATTGAGGCTTGCCCAATGCCACGTATTCATCCCACACCTTTCGCCCCGCGCCGTTGCGCAATAACGAGGTGCTTACGCAAGTGAGGCGCTCCATCCCGGGAGGGCAGGCGTGTCTCGGGTAGCCGGTCATGTATGCCTGCTCCGAGGGGAAATTGATCAGATCGTCAAGGCCGCCCACGATGACCTGGTCAAGATCGAGGTAAAGAACGGTTTCCGTGTTTATGCCGGGGGGGTCATTCTTCCAGAACATGAACCCTGACCACCAGTAAGGAAGGCCGGTCTGGACTATCCGTATCGCCGGATCGATCTCGTGCCTCCGGCCTTCAGCGGACGGACCGATATACAGGACGAAATCAAACGGAATGGTCGTGTTACGCAGGCAGGCGCGATAAAGCCGGTTGACATATTCCGCGCTGTAAAAATCCCTTCCATCCCAGCACGCGCCGATTGTGATCGTCCTATTCATTCAACCACTCCCACGTCGGATTTCCGAGCAGTTCCTTTGTCCAGCCGGACAGGGATTTAACCTTGCCGGTCAGCTCATCTTTCTTGTCTTCCCATCCCAGGCGAAAGGCTTCATAAGGATTGCCTTCAGGAGCGTTGCCGGTCAGGGGGATGCCGCACAAAACGATCTTCTTGTAACCAAGCCGGATGGCGGCAAGGGTTCCCGTCATGGATGACGACCCCGATCTTTCAATGATCGGAGCGTAAGGCTCAACGATGTCCACACCCGGCGCTTGCTTGTAGGAGATAATCATCGTGTCTGCCTGTTTTCCTGAGAGAATGTGGCTTATTTCCGGTATGTCCTCGATATGATTCGTAGCGACATAACGCGGCGCGCCGGTGATCATCCGCACGGCGTCCAGGCCGATGGCCATGATGTCGCAGAATCTCCCGGTGCTCTCAATGAGGCTGTAAAGATCAAGGAGGGCATTGGGCGCGGAGCCGACAACGGCGATCAAGTCATCTTTCATTTCATTCTCCGTGCAAAGCTCGCGTTCCATTGTGGCCTCTTAACCCTGATCGGTTCTATTAAATGTTCTACTTTTGTCCTCGCCGGGGCTCGTTGCGTCGCTGTAACGACCGGCGCTATGGATAAGATCGCCCATCCGGGGAGGGACCATTCCGGGATTGCCGCCTTCGGCAATGTCGAAAACGGTGCTGACGGATGCTTTCTCATTCATCGTCCCCATCCAAGATCACCTGAGTACGGTTTCCATTCTCATCAACGGTCATGCTGATCCGGTCCTTGACATCGCCGGTGCTTCGGAAGACGGGATTTGCCGTCCCTCCGCCCGTTGCCTTGCCGCCGATAAAAGACAGCAAATATCGGAGAATGTCTTGCGCCGTATGATCTCCTTCGATCTCAGAGGCCCATGGGTCTGCACCGGCGCCAAGTTCCCGGAGATATTTGCCCGCCATTCCGGAGTCATCGTAAGCCGAGAGAAGTTCGCTCCATACGGCCTCTGCCACGGCCTTCGCGGTCAACACGCTTCTGTCTTCCGTGGAACCTGCCAACCAGCCGACGGCGTAACTCGCAAGGGTGCCGTCAAGCGTAATGGGTGCGTTCCCGATAAGCCATCCGACAGCTGTGGCATTTACAACCGCACCGAGTTCAATCGACGCCGCGCCCCTCGCGGGTACATGACCGAGAATTGATCCGTTCGATGACACGGTAATAATCGCGCTTCCTGCACCGCCAAGCGTCATCGCTCCGATTGCCGAACCATCAATGATAATTGCCGCGCTGCCGTCTATCAGAGAGCCGACAATCAGCGTTCCTGTGGCCGAACCGGCAAGGCCTATGGCGCATGACTTGGTAAAGACCAGAGAACCCTTTGCCGCGCTTCCTTCCCCTGATAAACTGACAACGGCAAGAGCGTGGCTTGATATTCTTCCGGGTTTCTGCGCGAGGACATAGGCCACGGGATGCGTATTCCCCGCCGGTTGCGAGGCCCTGTCGGTTAATCCCGACACAACCGCATCCCCGCAATGGAAGTTCCGTAGCATCCCGGCCTTGCACCAGTTGTTCTTGTTGGTATAGAGCGCCCAATCCGTAGTTACCGCATTCGTGAAGGAATAAAGTTTTCCCGGATTCGACCCTGCATATGCGCGGTTACTCAAAAGCATCAATTACTCCCAAGCGTAATCCATCGTGATGTAAAGTGGGCTTGTGGTTGTCGTTGCTCCTGTCTGAAAAAGCATGAACATCAGATGCGCCCCATCTACGATTCGCGGCAAAGAAGGTAGCTGATTGACAAAGTCCCTCTCGGTCATGATTCCGTTTGCAGGAAGGGGAAGCGTGAATATCGGTTTGACAAGGTGAAGTATCATCGCGCCTGCGCCTGTATAAGTCGTCCCACCGGTCCACGTAAAAGCCTCAATATCCGATATTCCCGTATCGCCTGCGAGTAAGGGGATGAACGGAGCGAATCTGTTGGCAGCATTGCCGGAATGAGGAACCTGACCGGCAACCGGCGTGGCGCACATATTGATTGTTTTCGTGACCTCATGTGAATCCCCAGCCACGTTCTTGTACTTGAATGATGTCATGTTGGGGCCGCCTGTGAGGGGGGCCGTGTATGTCGAGAAAAAAGCCCTCAGCCCAACGCCTGCCGGGTAACGGCAAGTTGAATCAAGCGCCGTCATGGTGATCGTGCGCTCTGTCGTTGACTCAATATCCGCCTCGGCCAACGGCACATAGCCGATCTGATCGCAGCACATGAGAATCCATGGTGCGCCTGCGGCTGCAAATAAATTGGCGGAGGCATTGATGATATGCTTCGTCTTAATGGGCGAACCGCCCACAGACTCCCCTGTATACGGTGCTCCGTCAGAGGTGTTGTCCGTCGGCACAAAGGTCTTTGATGCCCCTGCGTAGGCGCTCATGATCGGCATTCCGTCCCAGCGGCCCACATTGCTCCAATACCCGGCAACCTGCGCGGGGGTTGTTGTCTTCCCGTAATCTATTCTACCTATCTGCCCCGCCGAGATTTTGGCGAGCAGGTCGTCCATTGATGTAAAACCCATGGCTTACCTCCAGATCGTTTCTATCGTCCCAACCAACTGTGAACTGGCTATCGAACCCGCCATCGTCTGACCGATGAAGCCGAGCACCGCACCGTCCACTATTTCGGTTAAATTCATTCCGCTTGTAATCATTTCTGTTTCAGAGGGTGAGCCTACGGAATACAGGGTACTCGTAGTCGTTGTCCGGCATTCCTCCATCTGGATATGATTCCGCAAAGGTTTGACAAGAACAATCGCGGCGATTCCACCGTTTGCCAACGCATATTTGATGCGCTGTACACTCTGCACCCCTTTGTCTCCCGCTTGTAGCGTGATAAAGGGGTTGACTCCCGCAGCGGCAACCCTTGACTGAACCAGCGATCCTGCCGGTTGCGCGGCTGCACAATAATGCAGCGGGGTAACCCTGCCCGGGGTTCCGTCCGAATTGGTGTAAGTTATGGTAAACGTGCCGCCGCCGATAGTCTGCCCCTGCGCAACAAGCATCATCTTAACGCCGATGCTGTTTCCGTACCGGTTTGGTAAAGTTACCGGCGATGCAACGCCCACGTTCATGTCCTGATCCTCACCCCCTGCATCCATATCGGTAAAGGGATAAGAGAGAAGGAAATCGCAAAGAAGCAACTGGACGTTTTGACAGGTGGTTACGGTTGCGCCTGCGCCCATCATCGTAGTAAGGCGATGGATATACTTCTTTAAGGGAAAGACGTTCTCCCCGACATAAATGCCTTTGTCGTCGCCAATAAGCGCACTTGCGAGCGGGGCCGTGGCGTAGAAGTTTGAAACGGGCCTTCCGGAAGCATAGGTATAGTCTGCCCATTGACCGGCAATAGTCGCACCACCTGCCATCTTGCGAAACTGGAAGATGTCGCACTTGCCTTCGGAGGTGGAATCAACCCATTCCCTTATGCTCTTGAATCCTTCCATTCTTAATCCGCCGTCACTTCAAGGTCTCCTATCGCGAAGATAGGTTGAATTTTTTGGCTGATTGCCAAAGGAGTTGAAAGCTCCCCGATTATGCACATATTGACAGCGGTTGCCTTCACAGGACCCGTATCCACGACTGCGAACCAATAAGCCGTTTGGGTTGCCCCGTCATCAGACCGCGCTCCGAATGTTAAAGTTCCGAGATTGGTGAACGAAGATCCGTTGTCGTCCCATCCGCTTGCTTTTGTTATCGGGACGCGAGCATATCCCGTATAGGTGCATTCGGTCGCTATCGGCGTGGCTTCGCTTGGCGCGCCCGCACCCGTGAGCAGGGCGATATACTGCGTCGCATCAGTCCGGTATGCAGGATCGGTTCCTTTCAAAAACATAAGCAACGCGTCGTTTTCAGTCTTATTATCCATTGACATGGTAAATTCCTCCTGTTGATAGTTTAGCCATTTAGCCATTCCTCCGTCGGTGCGCCGAGCAGGTCTCGGGTCCATCCTGACATCGAGCGGACGCGATCCGCCAAGAAGTCCTTTTTCTGCTCCCAGCCGACGCGGAAACTCTCATAAGCGGTGTTCTTGTCATTCTTTCCGGTCAGGGGGCATCCGCAAAGGATTATCCGGGTGTATCCCAGCTTGATCGCCGCCAGGGTCCCGAGCAGCGCCGAAGATCCGGAGCGTTCGCCAGGAAGAAGGGGCTCGATGATGTTCACACCCGCCTGCCCGACATGGGATATGACCTGATAATCGGTGTTGCCGCCGATGGATTCGCGGCGGGCCTTGATCTCGGGGATCTCCACCGGGTGGTAAGTCGCCATGTATTTGATATGCTGCGGATACTTGTCAACGGCGTCCAGGCCGATGGCCATGTAGTCGAATTCCCTGAGCATCGAAGATGCGGCGGCGTTCATGTCGTCGATGACACAGGGCGCAGCGCCGGATATGATCAGGACGTTCGTTTTCATTGGCTATATGGGTCTCCAATCGCTGTCCAATAGCTGACGAGGAAGGTGGCCGATGCGCCGACCGCGACTGATCCATCGTCCGGGTAGGTGTCTGTCCCGCCGCCCTGGTAGATGATGGACTCCGCGTAAGGCTGGAGGTATGTGACCGGAGAGGCAGGACTCGCGACGATCCGCCGGCGATCCCAGGCGGGCGAGGTGAAGCACTTGATCAGGTCGCCCAGGATACGTTCGGAGACGATGGAGGGACTCTCGGCGGCGAAAAGGGAGATCCCCTCGATCCGGACCGGCATTCTGTGTCTGACCATGCCGTTGGAGTTTTCCGCTGTTTCCGGCTGTGGCCAGACGACCGTGCAGGGAAGTTCGTCGGGATCAACCTTCAGGCGGGCCCGCAATACCGTCTCGCCGATATCCGTCGCATAGGCCTGCGGGGATCCAGTCGTCCGGATGACGGCTGCCCTGGCCAGCAATTCAAGGATGATCAGCTCGCGGATCGTGTTCATGTCCCGTTCCTACAGTTTCGAGAGCTCGTAATTGAGCTCCCGTTCGAGATTCTTGTGGAGGTTGTCGCCTGCGTCCGCCAGGATCTGATCCATGGGCATCTTGTCGCCGACCGCTTCGGGCAGGGACGTGGTAAATAGTTCGTGGGCAGGTAACCGATACTTTTCCGGCATCTTTTTCCACTGCTTCTTCAGGGTGATGCTGCCGGGCTTTTTGGGACCATGCCATTCACGCAAAAAAACGCCCTCATGTCCGGTTTTCATCTTGGCGATAAAGGCACCCGGGATGAGTTTTGAGGGACCCTTTTTCTTGATTCTTACCTGGACGCCGCTGAGGAGCTGGACCGGCTTGAAATCGAAAACAGGCAACGACGCCCCAACAATCGTGACAGCACCCGAGGCCTTGGCAACATCGTACTTTAAAACGCCGATGTTCTGGTCCAGGTCCCGCTTGTAAACATTCAGCGTTTCGCGGGCTACCCGGGAGACCGTCGTCTTGACGGTTCCCATGGTCCTGTCGACCGCCCGCTTGGTGATCCTGGAGGCGATCTTCGGGGTTTCTGCAAAAAGCGCGGCGATCTTGGCTTTGTCGTCCGGGTTCATTTTAACTTCCATTATGTCACCACCATCTTGACCGTCAGGCCGTCGTTGGCGAGGATCGCCTGGACGGTGTAGACCACTCCATCGTAGGTAAACGTCTCGCCCCGGTCCGGTTCACGGCCAATCCCAATCCCGGTCTCAGTGGACAGCGAGGCCTCGATTGTGGTCCCCTGCTGCCATACTTGGGAGTTCATCCCGGCCGGTTGCAGATCGACATTGAAGTCGATGAAAATCTTGCAATCGATCGGAGCGCCGGTCGCCGGGGTGAAAACGGCATCCTCGCCGGCGGCGGTGAACATTCCCGGCATGGCGGCGGCGAATACGGCCCTAAGACCCATAGATGACACCCCCTTTTTCGTCTTTTAAGGGGTTTCCGATTTCATCAAGGACCGGCTCGGAGGCCGCATCCTCCATGCTTGGAGGGGTCAGACTCAACGATTCCAGAACCGGCGTTGCCAGAACAGGATTCTCGTAAGCCATTAGCCCTCCCCGCTCGTCACGATGACGTTATATGTCTTGGCTGCGTCAAAATCCGTGGGGGTAAACTGGAATTCAGCCACAAAAGCCGGGCCAAATACTTTCACAAGATCATCCGACGCCAAGTCAAAAGCTCCGTCCAGAGTCACGAAGTCTTCCGCGCCCGGTGACCGCATGGCTACCGCAAGGTGTCCATCGGCGGGTGTTGCGCTTACTTCGACCTGTATCTGATGCCGGGCAAAACAGTCTGCACCCGCAAGCAGGACGGTAAATACACCGTCCGCCTGCGACTTGCCGGATACCACTTCATTGAATAATATCATGGTGTATCCTCCCTTACCGCTTAAGGTTATGAAGCGTCGGATGCAACCTTCACAAGCAGCGCGGGACGATAGCAGATGGGCAGCGGATTGCTCTGGATATGGAGATCAACACGCCGACCGAACTTGCCGGTTTCCTGTTTCGCGTAAAGAGGGATGCCGATGGTGTTCACGGTTTCGATGAAGTCACCGGGCGCATAAATCGTGTTGAAGGACTGCGAAGTTCCTTCGGGATAGCAATGTCCCTCACCCATAACCGGAGACGCGGTCGAATCGATGAACGCCCGGGTGTTGCCGTCCTTATCGGTTGCCGTTCCCCGGTATTCCTCGAAGGTAATGCCTGCGAAGGTGAAGCCCTTGCGGGGGTCGCCGCCGACCAGCGCGAGCGCGGCCACATGGTTGAGGTAATACTTGGTGACTTCGGCGTGATTGATTAACGCATCGAAGAAGTTTTCGTGGCAAAGGCAACGAACCCCGGTATAGACCTCGCCCTTGAGGTTGTCTTCGATATGGCGGATAACCTCGCGGCACTTGGCTGCTACACTCGTGGTGGTCGTCCCGAGGGTGAAATAGACCGTCTTGGCAGAGATGCCGAACTCGGTATAGAGATTGTAAAGGGTGGACCCGTCCGCGTCCAGGATGATGCCCTTCAGGGCTCCCATGCGAAGGTGCTCCAACGTGATGTCGAATTTGTTGCGAGCTGCCTGCAGGTGATCATTCATGATCGAAGCGAGCGAGGCCATTTCGTTTTCCGACCCAAACGCCCGGATTCCTTCGTATTCCTGCGGGAGGATGGCATCATCCAGCGGGATGTGAGGGATCGTGAATGAACGGACAATCCTTTTGCCGAGCTTGTTCTGAACACCGGGTGCGCCAACGGGTGCGGTAGGAAGCAGGTTGAGAACGCCGTTTTGCTCCTCTACGACAATCGTTCTGGTCCTAACCCCTTTGTCGGGAAAAATGCCAAGCTGCCCGACGCGCCCATACTTATTGGGCAGGATGTTGATGGACTGAGTCAAGGAAACCATATTGAAAGCGTCGTCTGCTTCAAACGGGTTGAGGATCAGCGCCATTGACACGCCTGCCAGCGCTTCCGGGATCAGCTCCCACCCCATCACGCGACTAACGAAGGCTACCATTAACAGCACCCCAACGGTCAGTAGTCGGCCAGTGACTTTAAATTCTTTGTGGATATTTCTCATTTTCTTGTTCCTCCTTGTCTTAAAGGGGCTCGCCCCATTAATGTGTTAGTTAGTTAGGCTTCGTCCCTTGCTACGATTCCCTTTGCCGCCAGCTCTGCCATCGCCACAACGATTTCAGCGGCAGACATAGCCGGCGAACTCGTGGGCCATGTCAAGTTGGCTTCAATAACGACCGCGTCCTTCACGATGGCCACGGCTTCGACATCGCCAAGGGACGCATCACAGTCAGCGGTGATGATGCCGTAGGCGTTCTGAGACCCATCAACAGCGGTGCTTGCGCCGCGTCGAATCTGCACCACCTTGCCCGATCCGGCGGCAACGGTAATGGTCCAGATGTCTCCCACGGTGATGGCGGGACTGGAGTCGGCGATGTCAAAATTGATTGCATCGCTGACGTAGGCTGCCAACGTGGCAATCGGAAGCTGCAACCCGTCAGGGTCGGTTACTTCAAAGGTTGCCGCCAGCGGGGATGCTTGATATGTGAGGCACTTGATCTGATATTCGCCGATCTTAGCCTTCTGGCCCGCTGTTACGCTACCGCACGTACCTGCTCCCTGGTTCCCGGCTGCGGCGGTTCCTGTCGTGGGAGTGGACTTGGTAATCTTCCCGATGACCATACCCATCGTCAAAACTTCCCCCGTCAGAACGGATACCTGTTCACGGGAAAGGCGCCCGGCGCTGTCTTCCTCGTACCGAACCACGTCCCGAAAGTTATTGCCTTCATGCAGATGACTCATATTTCATTCCTCCTTAATCCTCATGTTTTGCGCAACAGCGTTGCGTATTATTTGCCTGCCGCCCTTTTCTCTGCATCGGCCTTCAACGGATTGACTTGGCCGGTTGACAATGCGCCGACGGTGCTGGTGATGTGGGTTCGTCCCGCTGCCGCCGCCTTATCCGCCATGATCTTGGTCCGGGCGTCTTCCAGGCTGGTTCCCGCCGCGATAAAGCCGATGGCCAGGGTTTCCGATGCGCCGCCCAGGGCGCACATTTCCATAATGGCGATGACGTAGGCCTTCAGGGCGGCTACCCCCTCGGCGGTAGCCGCCGCTACCTTCGCCTTTACGGGTTCCGATTCCAGAAGCGCTTCCGGGGTCAGGTTATTTTCCGCCCCCGTTCCTGCTGCCGGTTTGGGGATGTAAC
>Ga0194039_1000318_pt1 | contig 30407 bp, 29 predicted proteins | sample JunL228m_MetaG_FD_148679 | JGI IMG/M metagenome (GOLD analysis project Ga0194039, IMG submission 148679) | Anoxic zone freshwater microbial communities from boreal shield lake in IISD Experimental Lakes Area, Ontario, Canada - Jun2016-L227-8m | ecosystem: Environmental > Aquatic > Freshwater >... | reverse complement strand
TGTCAGGTCGTATGCACTGCCTGCCTGGATGATGTTGCAGTATGCTGGAATCAGGTTAGCGCCTGCGGATGAGAACGGACAGAGCATCACGTCAGATGCTGTCTTGCCGGTTGCTGCACCATCAAGCATCAGGTTCTCGCTGCCGATAACGTTCCCGCCGTCAGCGTTTGCTGCGAAGGTAAGTGCGGTCTTAGCATCGAGGTTCGACTGCCCGATTACCTTGTTGCCGGTGTTCAGGTTCTGGCTTGCTACGAGCGAGGTCAGCCCGGTCTGTGCGACGAGGTTCTTGTCGTACGAGGTGGTGTACTGCACTTGTCCTGGGTTTAGGATACCGGTGTGAATGCCGGAGTCAATAACGGTAACGATGGCGGTTGGGTTACCGGCAATGAGCCATGCATAGAACACACCCCAAGTAACCCCGTTAGTGACCATTTGCACATTCATTAATGAATCTGGGATTGTTAATTGTGTAATCACATACTGCTGACCATCTTCAGCTACAAACGTATGATCATGATCAATTAATGTACCCTTAAAAGAACCTCCTGCAGCAATTAACTGAGTCTCTTCTTCAGGAGAGATTCCTCCCACCAATCCCGCTGCAGCACTAATCTGGTGCATTTTATAGGGATTATCCGTCAGAGTCCATACCCCTGAGTCTGTTTCCATGACGAGACCGTCCACATTTGCAACGGTGGTAGTAACAATACCCTGTGTTTCAGGCACTGCCGGAACAACCCGGTCTGCCGATGCAAAACCTATAAGTGCTATCAGCATGATACTGGCAATTATAATAACGCCAATTTTATTCAAATTTTCAACCTCCTAATGTCCCAGATTTAATTTTAAAAGTAAAGGACTTTCATAGGAAATAAGATATTAAAATTAACTCTGGGTACAAGGCTTGTCAACACGGGATATAATAAATATAGCGATGCATTCTACCCATAAAACAAGCGCCATCACCATAATTTTAACGAGATGTGGTTCGAGCTGATCATGCAGTGTGCATTCGTTCCTGAGGCGTGAGGCTGTATGGTCAGACTTAAAGCTCTATCAACAGGCACTACAGAACCGACCAATACGCATGTACACCTGGAAGCAGGGTATGTTGTATTACAAGGACAAAATAGAGACAGTTTTAATTAAGGCTTACAGGGTAACGAATGAGATATTCGACGCATTACAGACCGAATTAAAGCCCCTTCATCCAGTGACAAAAGCGGGACATACTGCTCAAGAAACTTTTAAAACTGCTTCCAAATCACAGGAGAAGTCTTTTAATTTGGGCGATTTCGGAATAAGGGAATTTAACCAAAATGATGACTGGTTATTCATGAAACCCGGGAAGCGGGAATAATTCTTTTTTCGGACTTGTCCGATTTTAAAAGAACGATTTTTACACGGATGATATGCTCTTTTCTCAATTATATTGTCCCTAATAACTAAACCACACTTAATAAATGGTTATTTCCTAACCAGAGATCTCTGGTTCATCTTTCATCGTGTGGCAGGTAGGACACCGCCAGCCGACAGGGATGTAGGTTTTATCCAGTCTTCGTACATACAATCTTTGCATACGGTTGTGGCATAATGGATGACTGCAATGTGGAGCTGCAATACGTACCATAAGTTATGAGTGCATAACAAGGATAAAAGGACTTCGTAAAATGGGTCTTTTAATGCAATCAGAACCACGGGAATGGAATATTACCTTATGGGTAGGGTTCTATCTCACGATATTACCATGATTTGTTGGCTGGTGACGAAACAGTGAGGATCGAGGATGCCAGGGAAGATTTCCCGATAATGAAAGATTTAATTTACATGGATAGTGCTGCAACGAGCCTGTCTCCCGTCCCTGTTATCAGTGCAATGAATGAGTACGAGCTACGATACCGTGCAAACGTGGGAAGGGGTGTTCACCGTCTTGCCATGGTTGCGACACAGAAATACGCAGATGCGCACAAGAAGATCGCCTCCTTTATCGGTGCAAAGGAGGGCCTGGTGGTAATTACGAAGAATACCACCGAAGCGATCAACATGGTCGCATGTGGCCTCGACTGGCAGAAAGGGGACAAGGTGGTCACCACCCTGCTCGAGCACCACTCCAATTATCTTCCCTGGCTCCGCCTCCGTGAAAAGCACGGGGTTGATCTGTCCGTCGTACTTCCGGGGCAGGATGGGGCGTTTGACGTTTCCCGGTTTGAAGAAACGATTGAGGATTCTACAAAACTCGTGGCAGTAAGCCACGCTTCGAATGTCCTTGGCTCGGTGACACCAGTGAAAGAGATATCGGCTCTTTGCAAGGATCATGACTGCCGACTCCTCATTGATGGTGCCCAGTCCGTCCCTCATATACCCGTGGATGTTGAGAAGATCGGGTGCGATTATCTCTGTTTTTCCGGCCACAAAATGCTCGGGCCCTCCGGGACAGGCGTACTATGGATGAGATCTCCCGATATCAGCCCGCTCCTTGTCGGGGGTGGCATGATCAGCGAGGTATCAGCTGACCATTATACGGAAACCGGAGGGTACCAGCGATACGAGGCGGGTACCCCCCCGGTAGGTAGTTGTATTGGCCTTGGAAAAGCTGTTGATTACCTGGATGGCATCGGTATGGACCTGGTCATGGACCACGAACGGGCACTTACAACCCAGATAATTGAGGGGCTCTCTTCGATTAAAGGTGTGACCATATACGGGCCTCCGCCGGGAAAAAACCGTATAGGGGTTGTCTCATTTACCGTGGAAAACCTTCACCCGCACGATGTCGCACATATCCTCGATGAGGCTGCGGGTATCATGGTCAGGTCAGGGGAACACTGCTGTATCCCGCTGATGCGCCATATCGGCACTCCCGAAGGTACCGTCAGGGCAAGTCTTCACCTGTATAACAATGCAGATGACGTTGAACAACTCATAATGACAGTGGAAGAGATCTCACGGATGGTATGAATGTACAAGGTCGTTCGTTGCACCAGGGAAAAAGCGGGCATATTTTCCGAATCGGAACATGAAGTGGTACTAGAGGTACCCCTCACCATTACCGTTAATGGCAGGCATGCCCTCACCGTGATGACAAGCCCGGTAATGGTCCGTGAACTGGTTACCGGGCTCCTCTATACCGAGCGCATCATCCATGAGCCGGATGAGATCGAATCGATGCAGATTGAACCTGACCGTGTCAGTGTACTGACAAAAAACCCTTTTAAAATTCTCATCTCCAAGAAAACCGTCCTCTCCGGGTGCGGTGGTTCCTCCTCTTTCCTCGACGTGGCAAAGCTCCCGAAAATAATATCAGACCTCGTAATCGATGTGGCAGATATAAGGAACGCAATGAAACAGACACTCCAGTCAGACCTCCATGCAAAGACCGGTGGCGTCCATATCGTCGGGATTTTCACCACGGACGGGGTAGTCTGCATAGCAGAGGATATCGGCCGGCATAACGCCCTTGACCGCGTTATCGGTTACGGTCTTTTGAACAATATTATTTTTTCACAAATGTTTGCTGTCAGTTCAGGACGGGTATCATCAGAAATGGTACGGAAATGCCTCATTGCGGGAATACCGGTCATCGTATCGCGGAGTGCAACGACAAGCCTTGCCGTGGAAATGGCTGAGAAGACTGGTCTTACCATTATCGGGTTTGCACGAAGCGACCAGATGAATATTTACACCCACCCGGAACGGGTTCGGGGGGCTGGGAACAGGGAGTAAGTGATTTGTTTTCCAGAGATTGGGTTAAATTATAATCGTTATGCGAACCTGCTTTTTATTTAACAAAATCCGCACTATTTAGCCTTATTTTTCCAATTCCGCCAGCAAACCGCATGCCTGGCAAATCCTTCGACTACAAGGGTCCCCGCATACAGAACATTGGTCGATGGTTCTGTCAGTCATAGACTTATGAGCCATTGTGACCAGGTTCTCCTGCCCTTGTATAATACGGTGTGATGCACCCGGGTAATGGTATTCGATCGCGGCCTGCAGAGTCCTTACTTCAGCCCGGAACGCGGTGGTCGCATAGGGACATTCGGGCAAATGTCCGGTGATGCCGTTGATCATGCTATAGAGCGTGATCTCTTTCTCATTTACATCAGCGAGTGGTTTGATCCGCCGGATAAACCCTCGGTCTTCCCGGGAGCTGCTGTCACGAAGGAGGCGTTCAAAATCACCCCTGAGGTAATTCATCAGGACTGACTGGGCAGCATCATCAAGGTTATGACCGGTAGCGATGCTGGTCGCGTCAATCTCCCTTGCCGCATCTGACAGGGCTTTTTTCCTGAGAATTCCACATGCGGTACATGCCCGCAGCGGATGGGCACCGAGGAGCGAGTCGAGTGTTGTTCCGAACAAGGAATGGAAAGAGACGATATGGTGGGGTATTCCTAATTGTTGCGTGAGTGACACCGCTGACTGTATCGTTTCTTCGCGGTATCCCGCAATCCCTTCGTCAACCGTGACAGCGACGATTTCAGCATCCCATCGTTCCGGAACGATATGAGACAGGATTGACAGGAGGACTGAGCTGTCTTTTCCACCCGAAAGACCAACGGCTATCCTGTCTCCATCATGGACCATACCGTGACTCGTAACACTATCGATAACACGCAGTTCCACACCCAGGCAGAGGTGTTTCGCGCACAGATGGCGTTGTAACCCGGGGTCGAAGAATATCGCGGGTTCAACACAGTTATCACAGGTGGGGATGGGGTCTCTTTTTGCTGTGGTTGTGTCCACTGGTTCTACCCCCCGTGCGCAACGCGAAATACCCGGATTTCATCATTTCCTGATACGGTTGCGTCCTCCGGGATCAGCCTGCCATTTTTTGTGACGATCACTTCCAGTGGGTTGATGTTACAATCGGCAAGTAGTGTGGCCACGGTTTTGGCATCTCCGGTTACATTACGTGTGGTACCGTCGGGTAATTGCAGTCGCATCAGACGTTCACCTCGCTTTTGTTCAGATGATCAGCTCGTTTTGTCTGGTACTAAGTCTATCCCATTCCCACCTCAAGATATCGCTTGTGGACAGGTGGTACCAGGATCCTTCCTGAAGCTATCTCTACAACCGGTAAGGCTTTTTTCCCATACATACAACGTAATAAAAAATGCCTGCCCGGCAATTTACATTTTCAAGCGCACTCCGGGTGGAAATATACAATAGACCCCCTCCCAATGAGGGGGTAAGGGGGCCCAGTTCATGGATGAAAACCGCATCAAGGAAAAAATCATTGCATTGAAGGAAGAGAAGGATGCGATAATCCTTGCTCACAATTACCAGGAAGGACCCGTGCAGGACGTGGCTGACCTCATCGGGGACTCGCTGGAACTTTCAAGGGCTGCAGCCTCCCTTGATGGGAGTGTCATTGTGTTTTGTGGGGTCGATTTCATGGCAGAAACCGCGGCAATACTGTCCCCGCAAAAAAACGTCATACTCCCCGCCCATGACGCCGGTTGCCCGATGGCAGAAATGGTCACGGCAGAAGAGATCCGGTCTGCAAGGACCCGCTTTCCTGATGCTGCCGTGGTTGCTTATGTGAATACCACTGCAGAGGTGAAAGCGGAAAGCGATATCTGTTGCACATCGGCAAATGCGGTGAAGATTGTCAATTCACTCGGGGAAGACCAGGTACTCTTTGTCCCGGACAGGAACCTCGCCCGTTACGTGGCCCGGTTTACAAAAAAACAGGTAATCCCGTGGGAAGGGTATTGTATCGTCCATGACCGGATCACGCTCGAGGATGTGACCCGGGCAAAAGAAGGTCATCCCGGGGCAGAGGTACTCGTGCACCCCGAATGCAGGCCGGAGGTAATCGATGCCGCGAATTTTGTGTACAGCACCTCCGGGATGATCCGCCATGTCTGCCAGGGCAATAAACCCGCATATATCATCGGAACAGAAATCGGGATCTTGTACCGGATGCAAAAAGAGTGTCCCGGGAAGTCCTGTTACCCACTTTCAGACCGGGCCGTCTGTTCCAATATGAAAAAGACTACTCTTTCACTTATCCTTCAGTCCCTTGAAAACCAGGCACCCCGGGTATCGGTACCAGAGCATACTGCATCGCGGGCCCGGAAGGCAATCGAACGCATGCTTGCTGTGACATAATGCAGGGAATATCCCGGATCTCAAATAATACCCAACTCTTCTGCCGTGTCCCGGGTAAAGTTCAACGCCCTGATAGCATCTTCACGCTTCAGGTCAGGCCCGTTCTCTGCATACTGTATAAATTTATCAAGAATTGGTGCAGGAATATTTTCGTACGCAAGTTCCCTTATCCGGTCCCAGGTCCGATCCGGGAAATATAATGATTGTGCGGTCCTGAACAGGATTTCCTTCTGTGCCCTGTCGATGATCCCCTTCCCTGCGGCAAGGTCCAGGATATGCCGTATATTTACCAGCGGAATTGAAAGGGCGATGCCTGACTCGGGGTCGAAGATCAATGCGACTTCATCATCCGATTCGACATCCCCGTTTTTATACCACTGGTAAATCTCGCCTATGCCTTCCATGCCAAGGGTATCGAGTTCAGACGCCCTGAGTGCCCCCATGCTCGAGGATCCGATAACCCTGACCTTTTTTTCGATCGCCGCCAATATCTCCCGGTGTCCTACCGAACAGTCCTGGAAGAAGACGCCATCGATGAGGCAGATAATCCTGGCTCCCTGGCTGACAGCGAGGGGGATATCTCCCCTTTTTGCGGGTGGAAGGTATTCTGCGGGAAGAATCTGCTCCGCGTCATGGATGGGAAGACTCGGCCCGAGGAACACGACGAGTTCGTGCCTCATTACAGCGCCTCCCGGAACGCTCCCCGTCCATCGCGAATACCTCGAGTCCCGGGACAATAACCCGGACGACCGGCACCCCGATATCGGGTCGGGTAAGATCGACTACGATCACCTTGTTGAGTCCTGCGTTTCCAAGTGCTTCGATTACGTTCCTGATATCAGTGAGGAAATCATCGGTGTCGCTGGAAGGAATTGTTGCAAGGTCCACCTCCCTGTCAGATTCGAACCAGTACCGGTTCAGTCTCCTGGTCCGCTCATACCCGATCTTCCTCCGAAAATCGGCGACCTCCGTATCTTCCCTGGCCCCGTGGATCTGTGTCAGCCTGCTCTGGGCCACCTCGGTCAGCGCCCGGAGCAGGGCTATTTTGGCACTGGTATGTGTGCCCATCCCGATGGTAAGGAGTGTCGGGTCTTTCAGCTGGACATCATCTGATACGGCTGCAATGGTCGGGATCCCGATATCACTCGTAATATCCTTGATAATTACTTCAACGCCGGCGTTAGTGAATTTGTCAAGTAATTCCTTTTCCAGCCCTGAACTGATATTCACAACCCGCGGGCCTGTCCGTCTCGTGATCTCTGCGAGCGACCAGGCATCCCGTTCGATCAGTTCCATCAACGCATGAAATATTGCCTCTTCACGGGTATTTCCTGATGCCAGGCCGTTCGTATTGGTACGGAAAAGCGGGAGGGTGTAACGCGGGAGCGGGTGGAATACTGCATGAACGGGGACCCATATCTCCCTGTTATTTGCAATATCATATCCCTCCACCCAGGGGACCATTACTGATGTATCCCCGCCTTCAGGCAGTACCAGGTCGTTCGGGTCAATCGCACGCATTCCGAGTGGAAGTGCCCCATAGGCAGCATTTACGGTCTCCCGTAACGAAGGCTCTGCGGAACAACGTTCGATACCTTCCATCATTGCCGAAACCTTCGCCTCGACCGGGGTGGCACCTTTCCCGTTATAGACCGATATCGCACCGTCCTTTGCCATAGGGCGGATACTTGAAAATACGGGGATTCCTATGCGGTCAAGACTGGTGATATCTGCGACTCTCGTGATACCTGCCACCGGAAGGAGTGATTCTACTTTTAGAAGTGTCTCTTCCGGGGGAATTGTCCGTTGTGTCTCTGAATTGTACGATTTTTTACATGATTTCAGTTCCATGAAAACATTCAGCTCTCCCTCTGGTCCCCGTTATGAACCTCTATGACATTAGATTGGCAATCAGGCAACATATACATTCTCTTATTCGATCGCCGAGTGCACAGACAGTTTCGGGGTGCCGGTACGAGAAGATTTTAATTCATTGAAACGAATTGAGAAGTATGAAATTTATACGTGTGAAACTGTTCTTGATAATCTCCCTCCTAGTCTTTACAATAGGTAGTGGTGTTCCTTTGGTCGCGGCTGCGGACGCCACAATAAACCCCGGGGCAACGTCAGACCCTGACTTCTTCTCTCCCGGGTGGGCACCGCTAAAGTACACCAGTCCCTTTGCCGATCCTTCCTTCTTTAATTCAAACTGGAGTGGGAAATCGGTGTACAAGTCACTTTCAGACCCGGATTTTCTCTCCACGTCCTGGAGGGTCCCTACCTATACGTCTACAAATTACCCGGGTTTCCAGTATTCAAATTGGTCGGTAAAGACACCAGTTCTTTTCAGGTACAGTCAGATAGAACCCTCCCGGACCAATAATTTCAAGCTTGACCCGTTTGCATCTGATGATGAACTCAGGGGACAGGGCTGGCAGGTTACAAATAATCTCTGGTAATCTTTTTCCAATGAAAATCAAGGGGATAGTCAGGTCCCCAGATCTCTTTTATTTAATGAGTTATCAGAATTTACAACATAGAAGCCCGCTTTTACGATTAACTCAATTGCTTCAGATAAGGTAAATGATGTTGATACTTTCGGACTCGGTAACCTGGAATGTTTATGGGCCAGAGGAGCATCATTTTCGTATAATTCATCATTTGAAAGAAGATGCCAAAACAGTTTGAGAATTTTTCTAGCAACAACTACAATGGCCTTCTTATAACCAAATCTGGCAAAAATCCGGTCAAAGAAAGTCCTAATTTTAGAATTTTTCGACCTGACGCAAGCATGAGCACTTTCAATTAAGACCCAGCGAAGATGTTTGGGTCCTTGTTTGGTAATTGAACCTGTGTGAAGTTTATCAACAGACTGGTAGACTCTGGGTGTTATTCCAGCCCATTTGGCTAATTTATTGGGGGAAGGAATATCCCTGATGTCTCCGACTTCGGCCAGCAAAGTTGTAGCTCCGATATATCCGATACCCGGAACAGACATCAGTATTTGCAATTCTCTTCTATTTTTGCGTAATTCATTGAGAATTGCCTATTCAAGTTACTTTATTTTCGTATTCAGGTATTCGATCATTACGAGGGAGGTCTGAAGCTGTATCATCTGCCGTTCTGACAATTCAGACTGAATTTCTCCTTTAATCTCATCAGACCTCGATTGATATCTTTTCGGTAGTTTTTTGATAATCTCATCGATTGGGACCCCTGACAGGATACCTTTCAAAATCGTCAGACCTGATTTACCGAATATGTCAGATAGGATTACTGATAACCTGATACACGCCGAATCGAGGATTTTATGCACCCAGTTTTTGTGATCTGTCCTTTCCTTGACTAACTTCTCACGAAGCCGGGAAAGTGCTCGGATTTCCCGTTGTTCTTCTGGCAGTATACAGGAAGGGGAGATCAAATCATTCAATACAAGTTCCGCTATCCATTCGGAATCGATGTTATCTGTTTTTTTCCCTGGAATCCATTTGATATGATAAGCATTTGCAACTATTATCTCTACATATCCATGGAGAATATCATGGAGTGAATACCAGTATTCTCCGGTCGATTCAAATGCTACGGTTTCACAGTGCTCCTCGAAAATCCATTCTCGCAATTGTAAAAGGGGTTCAATTTCGTTAGAGAATTTTTTGATCTTCCTGTAACCGGTCTTATCTGCTATTGTGGCTACCAGAAATCTTTTGTGAACATCTATTCCACAAACTTTACTTCTCTGCTTTCCCATATCCTCCCCCTTGTGGGCAGAATGATTCCTCGTTGGTCACTTTGTCATTCGCGCTCTCGGACGCACTTGGGTGCTCGTGAGTCATATTTGGCTAGTTTTCATGACGGGATCCCGGTCCCAAAATGCTCGCAGCCTTGCCGGCCCACATTATTAAAACATGCCCAGGAGATTCAATTTTCATCATGTATGCTTGTGGCCCTTCGGCATCATGTCTGTTTTCATATTACATTGTTAATTGAACCCTAATATAGGGAGATTCTGAACGGGAATTTTCAAGGGGTCCGGGTGTGAATTTCCCGTTAATGTCTGTTTCAACAAAACCCAGTGTATTGATTAATACCCGGGTAATCGAACCCAATAAAAAAGGAATAACAGGCCGGATTATTAGGCCTTGAAGATATCGAATATCTGGTCGCTTCCTGTTGCGGACAGCCGTTCACGTTCGGTCTTCTCTTCTGCGAACCCAAGTACTGGTAATTCCATGCTGATACCTGGTGTGTGTCCGAACATCTTCTCCATCTCAACCTGCTGTGCGTGCATGAAGAGGGCGTTCGGGATATCCATCGGGCAGAGTTCCTGGCACTGGCCACAGTTGATGCAGCTGTCAGAGATGTGAGAGAACCTGATCAGGTGGAACATGAAGTTCGGGGGAACTTCTCCCGGAGTCACGAGGTAGGGCTTACGCGTGCTGCACTCGACGCAGTAGCAGATCGGACATGCTTCAATGCAGGAGTAGCACTTGATACACTTGGAGGTCTGTTTCACAATTGTTTCAAGGCGTTTTCTTCCCTCACCGAGACCGGCAAAGTCTTTGGCACGCCACTTGTCCCCAAGTTTCAGCATTGCGCTTTCAACCTTTCCACGGATCTCAATACCCTTCTCATTGGCCTTTTCGGTCTTGATGACGCCGGCCTTTTCGGCTTGTGAAAGCAGGTCAGCACCCTTCTGGCTGCAAACTTCCACAAAGGTTGCCTTTCCTGCCTTATCACCGATAACACCCCAGTTACCGCAGGCAAGATCTGCACCGCGGGGGACTTTCAGTTTACAGCGGCGGCAGTTTGTACGCCGGCCATAGCCCTCTTCTTCGAGCTCGTCCATGGAGATACCCTTGTGGCCACCCTCGAACTCGATGATAAACTGGCCCTTGTCGATCTCCTCTTTCTTGACCGTGTCCGGGTCAATCTGGAACTTCTCCTTGATCATTTTTCTTGCCATGACAGGGCTTACCGAACCACCGCAGTTGACACCGATCATGACAATATTGTCGAGGTTGATCTGCTGGCGCTTTGCCAGCTCGTATAACCCCATCATGTCGCAGCCTTTTACGGTGATCCCGATCTTCATGGTCTCGGCACCTTCAAGGTACTTCTTGACGAGTTTCGAGAGGAGCATTGTACCACAGTGGAGCGAACCCGCGGTGTTCTTGAGGTCTGCAGGGTTTGTCACCAAGGTAGGCACCGCATCATAGAGGTCCTGGCCTTTCTTAACAACGAGTACTGCATCCACAATTTTCTTTTCGAGGGCAAACTTGAGGAGCCCGGTTACGGCGCCACCGAGCTCTGCCTTATCTGCGATCTCCTTATCCGTGGTCCATGCATAGACCATGTCGCCTTTCGCTGCCATTCTACTTTCCCTCCTTAATTTTCTCAATCCGTATGGAACAGGCCTTGAACTCCGGGATCTTTGCGATCGGGTCAAGTGCATTGTTGGTAAGGACGTTTGCGGCACATTCCTTGAAGTGGAACGGCATGAACATGACACCTTTCATGATGTCTTTTGTCACACGTGCCGGTACATTTACCTGGCCACGGCGTGTCATTGCCCGTACCATCTCGTGGTCCTTGATATCGAGCGCCTTCGCGTCTTCGGGGTTGATTTCTATCCAGCCGGTCGGCTCCTCGCGTTCAAGGCTGTCCGAGCGGCGTGTCATGGTCCCGGTATGCCAGTGCCACAGACAACGCCCTGTCGTTAGGACATAGGGGTATTCTGCATCGGGTACTTCTGCCGGGGCTTTCCATTCAATCGGGGTGAATACTCCGATTCCATCAGGATGAGAGAACTTGCCTATATGAAGGATAGGTGAGCCGGGGTGTTCGGTTGTGGGGCATGGCCAGTGAAGTGCTTCAGGTCGGTTCAGCCGTGTATAGTTCATCCCACCATAGGACGGGGTGACTTTTGAAATCTCGGTGAAGATCTCTTCTGCAGACTTCCACGGGAACTGCTTCGCATAGCCCATTTTTGCGGCAAGTTCGCAGAAGATCTGCCAGTCGACTTTCGCCTCTCCCGGTGGTGCCTGTGCGGTCCTCCACATCTGGACACGGCGCTCGGTGCTGGTCTGTGTGCCGTCCCTTTCTGCATAGCATGCAGCTGGCAGGACGACATCGGCCAGTTCAGCGGTCTCGGTCATGAATATATCCTGAACGACGAGGAATTCAAGGTTCTTCAATCCCTTCTCGACGTGGTGGAGGTCAGGGTCAGAGATCATCGGGTTTTCACCCATGATGTACATGGCCTTGAGTTCTCCGGGTTTGTCAACGAGTACGTCCATCATGGTCGTGACTTCGTAACCGTTCTTGGACTCGCAGATCCCATCAGGGAATCCCCATGCATCGGTAAATTTCTTGTGTGCCGCTTCGTCAATGACTTTCTGGTACCCGGTGAAGACAACGGGGAGTGCTCCCATGTCGCAGGCACCCTGCACGTTATTCTGGCCTCGGAGTGCATTCACACCGGCACCCGGTTTCCCGAGGTTCCCGGTCAGCATCTGGATATTTGCGGTTGATTTAACGTTATCTACTCCAGTGGTGTGCTGGGTGATACCCATCGAATAACAGATACATGCTGATTCTGCTTTTGCAAACCATTCTGCGGCAGTCTTGAGCTGGGCAACGGGTATTTTTGAGATCTTAGAGACGTTTTCGAGGCTGTAGGTGTCCTTCATTACCACTTCCTTCAGTTTCTCGTAGTCCTTGGTACGGGTCTTGATGAACTCCTTGTCCTCCCAGCCGTTCCTGATGATCTCCTGCATCATACCGTTCAGGATCGCGACATCCGAACCTGAGACAAATGCCATATACAGGTCTGCCTGCTTTGCGGTCGGTGTAAACCGTGGATCGGCAACAATGAGTTTTGCACCATTTTCATGCGCCTGAACTATCCTGCGTCCGATGAGCGGGTGCTGTTCAAAGGTGTTGCTTCCAAGGACGAACACGCACTTTGACTGTGCAATATCACCGATGGAGTTGGTCATTGCACCTGAGCCGAACGATGCGGCAAGGCCGGCGACCGTCGAAGCATGGCAGAGCCTTGCACAATGGTCGATATGCCGGGTCTTTAAGACACCGCGGGCAAACTTCATCATTGCGTAGTTCTCCTCGTTGGAGACACGGGCTGATGCGAGACATGCCATCTCGTCCGGCTTGTAGGACTTGAACTTCTTTGCGATCAGGTCATATGCCTCATCCCAGGTGGCAGGTTCAAATTTGCCATCCTTCTTGATGAGGGGTGTTGTAAGTCGATCCGGGCTGTTAATGAACTCGTGGGCGTAGTTGCCTTTCGGGCAGAGCTTACCTTCGTTGACAGGTGATCGCTGGTAGGGTGCTACCCCGATTACCTTCTTGTCTTTCACCACGAGGTTGAATGAGCAACCGGTCCCGCAATAGGGGCAGGTTGTCTGTACATATTGAACGTCCATTCTTGAAACCTCGAACAAAAATATCTCTCGGTTAACAATATTTAATAATAGTCATTTACTCGCGATAATTTGATTAATAGTGGTGGGTAAATGATCCAATATGCACCTGTGGATTAGAATACCGGTATGGGAAAGCGCAATTATCCATCTGATCCGTGATCGGGTATATAATTTTTGGATTTGGGGTATGTGCGCCGTATGAAGCGGAAAATCCTGGTCCACCCGATGCTCCCTACTGTCATCCAGGCCGGCATTGCTAACCTTGATGGGCAATTATATACCTCGCTTGATGCGTGCCCATCGTGCGGTGGTGACCTCGCAGGGTACGATACGAAACAACGGTATTTTGTCACTCTCGCCGAACAAGGTGGGGACCGTGATATCTTTGTGAACGTGAGGCGGTTTTCGTGCAGGGTATGCAGAACAGTGAGCCCCGCAAAAGCACCGTTCTACCCCGATACGCGGATCGGCGCTCCCATCGTTGACCTGTGCATGACCCTCTCGCAGGAGATGAGCTGTTCGCGTGCAGCAAAAGTAATCAATGCCCTTGGTATTGTCATTGACAGGGGAACGGTCAGAAACTACGTCTCCCGTGGCTTTGCCGTACCCCCCGCAACTGAGTTCTTCGGGTTCCTGCTCCCGGTCTCAACTATCTCCCTCACGATGTTTACTCCCGGGTCCTTCCAGCCGGGACCCATCATAGGGGCAGAATCGTTCGTTCCCGATGGTCGTCCAGCCACAGGCAGGGCATTTCCATACCACACGCCGCTGGAGGAAGGGGACGAGAGGGATGAACAAAAAAAAGAAGAAAAACGGCCAGTGGAGTAAAAGGGCGGTAATCGTCAGGCTAAGCGAGACCAGAATGAGCAGGATGCTCAGGACCCAGAGTCTCGTCCTGCTACCTCCCGTACAGCAAATGCAGGCAGGGCATCGACAACCGGTCCCAGGGCACCCGAAAGATTTGTGCCCCCGAATTTTTTCGCAATAAGTCCCGACCCGATACCTGCAAAAATAACCTCGTTTGTACCGGCCTTCCGGCATATGTTTTCAATGCCGGAAATAATAAGGTCTTTCTGGGCGTTCCAGAACGTTTCTGCAATCACCCTGGCTCCGGCTTCTCCTATCTCATCTATGTCTGCACATACGACCCGCGCGAGTCTCCGGAGAGCCGCCCCAACGTCGCGTCTGCCACCGTCCGGGGGATCTGAGGTATACTGGCGTCCGGTGATATGCCCGAGGACAAGGTGCACATCCCCTGAACAGGCAAAATACTCGCTGCTTACCGGTGTGGGGACCCCGTCAAGAAGGACCGACCGGATAAGGCATGGAACGCTCGTTCGGAGCAGGCCGGTGTAGATCAGGTATCCCCGCTGAAGGCGGTCAAGGTCCGTAAGCCCTTTCAACTCTTCGAACCGGCCGATCGGAATGATATCTGTCGTGGTGCTGCCCATATCGACAAAAACTGCCCCAGGATAGAGCTCCCTTAAGTAATCGGCTGAAACAAGCCAGTTCGAGGCTCCAAGCTGTGGGGCAGCGTCCCGGTGAAACGCTTTATCTGTCCCGTAAAAGAGTGCGTCAGGGAACGCGGCCTTCACGCTGTCAACAATAAAGCCAATCCCCTCCGCCTTACTGGGAAAACAGTCTGCGAGTTCGCCGGACATCACCACGGCTGCCGATCCCGTCTCTTTGTTATAGTTCCCGAGAAGTTCTTTGAGTGGAGCACCTTTCCATAGCGGACAGTAATGGATATGGACGCCGTTATGGTCAACGACCTTCAGGTGTGCACCGCCTACATCAATACCTACCCGTTCCTTGGTATTCCCCGTATTTTCATTCATTCGTATCACCTTCAGATGGCTTATCGCCATATTATTGGCGGTTAACCGTCCCATTTGCCTCAAACCTGGCGTGGCCTGAAAAATGAAGCTCCCCTATGGCCATTCCTTTCGATGCCCTGATAAGGATAGCGGCAATCTCTTCACTCATACAGGCAGTGATCCCCACGATGCTTGTGGTTATGCGGGGATTAACGTCCACAATGTAGACCCGGTCAGCAACGACCACGTCGACCCCGGCATAACCCTGGCAACCGAGGGTCTTCACCGCATTGATGGCAGTTTCTTTGATCTCCTGTTCCTTCGGGTGGCTCACGGGAGTCTCTCCTCCCTGGTAATGGAACTTTCCTTCGGGGTCGATCTCGATATGCTGCCGGTTCAGGGCGAGGGCAACGGGGGGTTCCCCGGTGAAATAGAGACATGCCTCACCTACTACCCTGCTCCCGACAACGCTGACAGAATAATTCTCACCTTCAATGTATCTCTGGCCAAATTCTCCCTGCCCTGCTGGATCGCGGGTAAGCCTGACCCCCATAGCCCCGCAGCCGTACACAGGTTTTACTACGCGGAGGCCTTCATCCTGTTCGTCAGGAACAGCAATCCCGTGTGATGCCAGTATTTTGCCTGTCCGCTGCTTGTTAGCGCAGACTGCTACATTCATGCTTCCACATCCGAGGTTATGGGTACTGGTTTCCATCGCGAGGGTAAAGCGCGAGAGCAGGTGGTCGGGTGCAATAACAAGCCCTACATCACAACCGGGTGCAAGTTTTACAATTTCTTCATAAAAGTCACCCTGCCCCGGAGTTACGACCTCGTACCCGCATCTTGAAAAGCTGGCTGAAAGTGATGCGAACATTGCCCTTCCTTCGGGTGCGAGGGCAGGGTCATGGTACATGGAATATTCTGCGATTAGGGCCTTCATCCTGTACCTGTTGGATGCAGTGGGAGATTACCCTGACGATAGTGGATCTGGCTGGAATCCCTGGTGAAATTGTCCAAGGTCTGCATGGATCGCCATCCTTGTTGACCCAGGCCTCCCCCTGCCATAGCACATCTATTTCATCAGACGCCGCCAACTGGATCGGTGATGAAACCGCGGATCCTTCTGACAAACGATGACGGAATAACATCAGCCGGCCTCTGGGCTGCATACGAGGCGTTGTCCCCTGTAGCCGAGGTGACTATCGCTGCGCCTTCCACCCAGCAGAGTGCGGTCGGGCGTTCGATATCGATTTTTGAACCCATACGGGCGAACCCTGTCGTCATGAACGGGGTCATGGCATATTCCATCGGCGGAAAGCCAACCGATTCGGTTATCATTGGGCTTTATGCCCTAAACCTCAGGCCGGACCTCGTAGTCAGCGGGATAAACATAGGGGAGAACCTTTCATTTGAATCTATTATGACCTCCGGCACGGTCGGTGCAGCGCTTGAAGCCTCCAACCAGGGTACAAAAGGGATTGCCTTCTCTCTCCAGGTGGAGGACCAGGGTGACAAGTTCGACGATCCACGCCAGCACTCCCAGAGTTTCGCCGACGCGAAACGCATTGTCAGAGAAGTCTGCATGAAGGTCCTGGAAACCGGATTTCCCCGGCATGCTGACGTAATTAATGTAAATATCCCATCCGTTGTGAGAGGGGGGTACGAGGTCACCCGGCTTGCACGAAAGCTCTTTGAGACCGGTGTCGAAAAGCGGCTGGACCCGAGAGGGAGACCGTATTACTGGATAAACGGGCCGCTCCTTGAAGATGCCGAAGAAGGTACAGATGTCCACGCAATCAGGAAAGGTCATATCTCCATCACTCCCATCACGCTGGACTGCACTGCCTTCGATGCCGATAACGAATTAAAGTCTCTTTTCTGCCCATAGCGGAAGGATAGCCGGGACCCGTATGCTCCCTGGCGGATCAATTTATTTTTCGTTTCGCCAAAGCCCTGGTGGTATTTCAAAACGAAACGGAGCTCCCCGGGACAGGTGGAATGTTACCTCCTCCTGCGCCACCCCAATATAGAGATAACCTTTCAGGCATGGTTCAACGCCAGGGGTCTTAAAAAAATTCAGATATTTCAGTTCCCGGTCCAGCTTTTGTTACCAGAGTGGCGTGCCATGAGCCCCGGGAGCGTGAGCATATTTTTGGAATGCCCCCTGAATTTTAATAAGACAATTGCTGGCGGATGCCATCATGGCCTGATTTTGCCAATCAAATCTCAAAATCAGCCACGACCTTACCGACCTTTGACGGGGTAAGTTCAAATTGCTCAATCCATGGTTTTGGTCCCATCTGGACAATGACTTCATAAAACCCGATTTTCATGTGGTCAAAGGTGTGAGGTGTGCTCTCCCCTGGTGTCCAGCCGTTGAGGTAGATAGCTGCACCCCGTGGAAGACTGTCGACCACGATTGTCCCTTCCCCGTAATTCTCCATCGGGAAGTAGACTTTCTGGGGAGTTGCGTTGGCTCCCCTGATCTCGACCGGGACAATCTCTTCTACCGGGTATAATCCCGGTTTTGACACCATAATCCGGTGAAGTCCTTCCGATACCTGAGTGAACGTATGGGGTGTGGTATAACCGGTCCGAAAACCGTCGATAAAAATTTCTGCACCACTAGGACCTGAGCTGATCTGTAATGGTGCGTGAGGGTACGGACTTTTGGCGAGGTTCAGGGTTTCGGTATCCTGGTTCGTACACGGGATAAGGAATGAGGTGTATTCCTCACCTTTGCGGACACTGATAAATGAACCCGGGCAGCCGGCACTGATTGTTGCCGGGAGTCTTCCTTCCGGAAACCTTCCGTTTATGGTGAATTCAGCCCCTGAATATGGCCCGGGACTGATTGAGACCCTTTTCGACAGGAGGACAACCTCGGTATCGACATTGAATATTGTCAGTGCATCATGGTATACCCAGACACTCCGCGTATAGGTGACCGGGCCACTCGATTTATCTGACCTGGATACCTGTACGGTGTGAAGTCCCTCAGGGAACCCGTAGTAAAGGAACGGGGTACCCCGGGTGACCTGCACGCCGTCAATAGCAAGATCGAGGTTGTCCGGATAGGAAGTCACATAAATCCCCCCATACCTGTTCTGTGCTGTTGATTTTCCCGGTGTTACAAATAGTGCGTCCATATCAGAGGTGAGTGGAATGTCGAGAATTTTATCACGGTCAAGGGTCACGACCTCAGTATAGGCAAGATACCCGGTACGGGTAAGCGTCATAGTGTAGGTATTTTTTTCGAGGCCGGTCATAACATAGGGGGTTGTGCCGGTACGGTTCCCATTAAGCACGATGAGTGCTCCCTCGGGGTCTGAATCTACAGAGAGGTTGAATACGGGGGCCGGTACCGGGGTTGGTGTAGGCAGAACGGGTAGTGAAGCCACCGGAGTGGAATTTGTTGCCAGTAGTAACGAGGGTTCCGGGGTCAGGTTCTTTATCAGGCGGGTAACCGGGAGATCCAGCGTGAGCAGGAAACGTTCATCCGTATCCGGTGCATAGAGCGGGGAACCGATTAAGTCATCAGCCGGGCGGTTTGTCCAGATCGATGTACTCAGTGTAGAATAATTCCGGAGACTTCCTTTAATGGCCCGGGGGGTAATGTCAATAAACTGGAGGATGTTCCGGATGATGCCGGCATACGTGGCACGGAGAATATTTGGTGCAGGTGCTTCCTCTCCGTCTGACACTGGTTCTGGGGTAATTCCAAGTGCCGGGGTCGTAAGACTTGGATATTCATCTGTATGCAGGGTCTGGTTAATGCTGCTCTTTAACCCGAGTCCAGCAATTTCTGCCAGTTCTGTCATCCTGCCTTTAAACCCGGGATCTTCTTTCTTATCCAGGGTGGTGGAGTCCAGCCCGGTTCCGGTTTCATAATCAGCTGGAACTGCATATTCACCCGCTTTACGGGTCTGATTGATGCTCCCTTTTATTCCGGAACCTGCAATTTCAAGTAGTTCTCCGGCGCTCTCCTGTGCCGCCGGGACCAGGTTCTTTACCTGACCGAATGTATTGGTTACACCTGTGTAGTACCGGGAAGTTTCCGTATTGTTTCCCTGCACGGTGGTAACGGTTTGATCAACGGGCTGGAGACCGGGGCAGACGGGATTACCAAACTGGTCGACCTCGCTGCAGGCCGGAGTAACCGGGACTTCTGCTGCTACGCCGGAAACTGATAATGCTATAACAAGGACAAAGGCCACCCCGGCGTAGAGCAGGTGGTGTTTTTTTCCAGGGTGGCAGGGTCCCGTTCCGGGCATCTTCATGAACGTCGGCCCCTGAATTGATTAAAATTATGGTACCAGCAAGGGTGGAATTCTGGTCTTTTATAAGCAAAAGATTTCACGGTGCACCCGTGCGGCAATTACTGATGTCTTCATGCACACATGACACCAGTCCACTCCCATTCAAAACATATGGATATAATGAGAGATAACCGGATTATCATGGATACACTCGCACCGGACGTGGCAAAACAGGCGGCAGGGATATGTGCGGCGGAGATGGTGGAAGATGGCATGGTGATCGGACTTGGAACGGGCTCAACCGTGCTCTTCGCCATGAAACAGCTATCCGCAAAGGTCAGGGAGGGCCTTGATATGGCCGGTGTACCCACCTCGTTCCAGGCAGCAATGAGGGCCCGGGAGCTTGGTATCCCCCTTACTACCCTTGATGACCACCCCGTTCTCGACCTTGCGATAGACGGGGCAGACCAGGTGGACCCGGGTTTCCGGGTTATCAAGGGACGTGGTGCAGCCCAGCTCCGTGAAAAATGTGTCGCGGCGGCAGCAGGGCGGTTTATTATCGTTGCCGATCCCGGGAAAATTGTAACGGTACTCGATGCGGCGGTACCGCTGGAGGTGCTCCCGTTTGCAGTCACCCCGGTGCTGTCTGTACTGAGAAGTCTGGGTGGCGAGCCGGTCCTCCGGGAGGGACAGAAAAAAGATGGTCCCGTGATTACTGATAATGGTAACATGGTGGTCGACTGCAGGTTCGGATTGATTCGTCAACCCGAACAGCTGGAACTCACCCTCTCAACTATCCCTGGTGTCATTTCCTGTGGTATATTTTGTGGTTTTACCGAAAAAACCACGGTTATCGTGGGGGATGCGGCGGGTGCCCGCCTCCTGACCCGGTACTATTCCTTTTAAGAGGCTAATATAAACCGGATTTTCCCAACCTGTAGAAACTCTATGAGAATATCTTTATGATTCAGGATTGTCCCCATATTTACCCACGCTCCCGGGGCTCATGGCCCGCCGCTGTGGCGACCCCGATTGGGATAGGAAATAATCTTTTTAAACTCTGAAATTTTCCTGAATATCCCAATTGAACCCTGCCAAGGACTATCCCAGTGGGGGTGGTGCAGGGAGGGTGCGACATGTAAGCTGAAACCGGTGATTGTGAAACGCTATCTCATTCGTCCGAGATATCCCCACCGCCGCATGCGTCTCTGGTAACAGGCTCGTCTGAAGCCGGTGGTACAATTTGGAGACACTCATAAGTCTGATTCGGTTTATTTACAAGGGAAAGGATGTCATGGAGAAGCGAAAGCTGAATTATCATAGGGATCGTCACCCACAACAGGCGAAATCAGACTGAACAACGCCTGAACCAAAATAGAATGGAACCAGGATATGGCAACCAACCGGTCATATCGAACGAACAGATGGTTCCCGGTCTCAGTACTTCAAACTCAAAATATTCCACCGATGTGGTGGCGTTTAACTGCACTTGTGTCTTGTATATATTGTATTCAGGCTATCTTTGGATTATCGCTCTCGGGGAATTCGTCCTCGCCGCTTGGGCACCCCCTATCGCGATGAACTTAATGCGCAAAAGATCTGCCGCCTTTTGCGCTACAAATTACCTAAAAAATCGCATCAATGGAAAGAATATGGAACTGGCAATAGAGGGGTAGGAGTGTCAGATAATGCGATCCTTAGTTATATGACATAAAATCCTAAAAATGGGAGAAGAGCCAGAAAATTTAAAAAAATTAATACGCCCTGCCAAGGAGCGTTGTTTTACCAGGATTCCCGCAGATAACGCATTTCCCTTCCATTTCATCCAGGTAAGGAGACCGGGCCCCGGTACCGAGTACACTTGCCCCGAGGCGTTCCTCCATCGCATCCGCACACCCACGTTCCCCGCACCAGTTGACGACCGCCACACCCTGGGCGAGGGCATTTACTGCCTCATCGACCGATGCCGCACTAACCAGACGCGATCGCATCTGGGATTCTGCACGCTCACGGAGCCGCTCATGTTCCCCGGCAAGCACGTTGCGAATCCCTTTCACAAGGTCAGAAACCAGGATAGTCAACCTTTCCCCAGTCCTTGTTACCACGGTCACCTGGCCCGCATCAATGTCTCTCGGCCCCACTTCAAGCCTGACGGGGACTCCACGCATCTCCCAGTAGTAATACTTGGCTCCGGGTCTCAAGTCACGGTTATCTGTTTTCACACGGAAGCCTTCGGATTTAAGTGTGGATTCTACCGAAGCTGCTGCCGCTGCCACATCCTCTTTCCGTTTTCCGATGGTAATCGGGACAATGACAATCTGCACCGGGGCCATCCCAGGCGGCAGTACAAGGCCCTTATCATCACCATGGAGGCTTATCAGGGCTGCAATCGACCGTTCAGAGATCCCGTAACAGGTCTGGTACGCATGGCGCTGCACCCCTTCAGCGTCCTCAAAAGTAATCGAGAACGTCTGTGAGAAATGGTCACCCAGGTGATGCACCGTACCGATCTGGAGCGTCTTCCCGTCCGGCATAATCGTGTCTACCGCCATCGTGTAGTCAGCACCCGGGAACTTGTCCCATTCCGGCCTCTTCGAGACAACGACCGGGATACAGAGTTTTGCATAGAATTCCTGGTAGAGGGCAATGGCCTTTTCAACCTGCATCTCCGCCTGTTCCCAGGTGGCGTGGACCGTGTGGGCCTCCTTAAACGAGGTGATCTCCCGGAGCCGGATCAGCGGGCGTGTATGTTTTGTCTCGTACCGGAAGGTATTCACGACCTGGTACAGCAGGATCGGCAGGTCCGCGTGAGAACGGACCCAGAGGGCATACATGGGGTAGATGGCAGTTTCACTGGTGGGGCGGAGCGCTAGTGGTACGTCGAGAAGATCTTTACCCCCGTGGGTTACCCAGTAGACCTCGTCCTCGAACCCCTTGATGTGCTCTGCCTCCTTCATGAACTCCTGTTCCGGGATCAGAAGTGGAAACAGGGTCTCCTGGTGTTCCCGGTCCATCAGCTCGCGGAGCCAGGCGTACACATGTTTCCTGATCGCAAACCCGTGGGGGAACCAGACATAGAGTCCCTTGACCGGGTAGCGGACATCCATGATCTCCGACTGCCACAGAAGATCATTGTACCATGCAGAAAAGTCCTGTTTTGGCGGCAATGCGCCGCGTTCTTCTTCCATATCCCACTCCTTATGTCACCAGACGTATGATTTCAGGCGTAATAAATGCCTCGACCAACGCCGCGAGGAGGACAAGGGGGACAACATACATGACAAATGTAATCCCATGGTGCGCTGCCTCCACCGCCGCATCGCGGGTCCCGTTCCATTCGTCATAGAGCGATTTCGCGAGGAGGAAACCGAGTGCACCGGACAGGATAAACGACGGGATCTCAAAAATACCGTGCGGTAAGATCGCGGCGAGGACGAAGAACATGCCCCGTTCTTCCCGTACCAACTCCATGATCGAACCGATGATCAGGCCATTCGTGGAGAGAATGAACAGGGAGACCACCCCGAAGGTCGCTCCCCCGAGAAAGAGCAGGAGGCATGCCTGGAGGTTATTCAGGAATAACTTCACAAAAAGGAGGGGGGCAGGGTCACCCAGGATTTCCCCCACTACAGCGTCTTTAAACAGCGAGAGGAAATTCTGTCCTATCGAAGGATCCCTGGCCGTAATCACAACACCGATGGTAAGTGAACATACGAAAATGACCAGAGTATACAGGAGGCCCTGGCTGAGTTTCAATTCAGACATAGAACATCATCCGGACCATATCCCGGATCCCGGGGGCAAGTCCGACCACGATCATGGCGAGGACAATAAGGTGCCAGAGGTCGCTGCTCCCCTCGTGACGGTACCGCTCGAGGATCCAGATACCGGGGATAATTACTACGAGTTTGAGCGGGAACATCACAAAAGCGGTTCCCGTCCACTCTATCAGGCTTGACCCCACCACATGTTGTTCGATGTAGGCCAGGGGGTGGAGGTCAATACCATAACTGGTGGCACTCGCGTCAAGGAGCTGCCCGAAAATGAGCACTTTGTAAAGCGGGTCAGATACATACTCCCACCTGAAAAGGTACCGAAGCAACCCATACACAACCAGGCTTGTTATGGCTGCAAGCGCGAGGATGATAACCGCAACCTCCGGGTGGATTACCCCGCGTGAGAGCCCGAACACCACGAGAATCGAAAATGCCACGACTGCTGCAACGGCACCCGTTCCGGCATACCATGGAATATAATCCTTAATAACACCCTTTCGTGCGAGTGTGGTGGTAATGACGAGCACCCCGGCAGTGACAAAGAAGATAACAAAAAATATGAGCGGTGTCGTCAGTAAAAACTGCCAGTCCGAATTGATCAGGTGTGCGTCCTGCACGACCCTGATGACCCCACCAAATACCACGTAGGGAAGTGTAGCGAGGATAAACCGTCCGTCTACCGGGACCTTAGCGTAACGCAGCCAGCGATATACCGCGTACACCCCGATGATGAGAAATATTGCATAGGTCAGGGTTTCAACCGGGTTATAGGGCTGATCAAACCTGACCGGATCGATGTAGTATTTGTAGATGAATTCCCTAATCATTTCTGATAAGAATGAGCGCCGGAAGTATAAAAGTACTGAAAAATAAAATTTTCGGGAAATCCAAGTGGATGCAGCTGCCAAGGGACGTCGTGATCGGGCATGACGTGCTCATTCAGCTGCCAGATGTCTGTGAAGACCTCCGGATAGGCCATTCAGTCCTCATCGTTTCCGGCGGCCATACCCGCGATATTGCGGGAGAACGGGTCAGGACACTCATGGCTGACAATTATGAGACCGCCACGTTTACCGCCGAGACAATCAGCCCGGAAATAATCAAGCATGCAGAAATTGCTGCAAAGGACGTGGATTTTCTCATCGGGGTGGGTGGCGGCCGCGTCATCGATACGGCAAAGATCACCGCCTATAACCTTGACCGCCAGTTTATCAGCATCCCTACCGCGGCCTCCCATGATGGCATTGCATCAGCGCGGGCCAGTGTGCCGACTGCCGAGGGGAGCGGGTCACTTGAAGCGCAGCCCCCTATCGCGATTGTCGCCGATACCGGTATTATCGCGGCTGCACCACACCGCCTGCTTGCGGCCGGGTGCGCTGATATCATATCAAATTATACGGCCATCCTTGACTGGGAGCTCGCCCACCGGTTACGGGGAGAACCGGTATCGGAATATGCAGTCGCCTTGTCGAAAATGACCGCAGAACTGCTGATGAAAAATGCCCATGTCTTAAAACCCCATAACGAGGAGACGGCCTGGTTCGTGACCAGGGCACTCGTCTCTTCCGGCGTCGCGATGAGTATTGCCGGTTCATCGAGACCTGGCAGCGGGAGTGAGCACAAGTTCGGGCATGCCCTTGAACGCCTCGCACCCGGTAAAGCGCTCCACGGGGAGGCATGCGGTATCGGGACGATTATTGCAATGTACCTGCACGGTGGGGACTGGAAGACAATCAGGGAAGCATTGCGGAGTGTTGGTGCACCAGTCACTCCAGGTGACCTTGAGATTGAAGATTCGGTTGCGGTGGCCGCGCTCCTTATGGCAAAGACTATCCGCCCGGAACGCTTCACCATACTTGATATGGGGCTTACAGAGGAATCAGCATGGGAACTCGTAAGAATGCTCTACAGGGAGTGAATGGGGTGGCAGAGGTAAAGCCTAAAGTCACCCTGATTGGAACCGGGCTTGCAAAACCGGGGCTCGAATTTGTCTATGAAGGATCGCTCGAGGAGTGCAAACCCTGCTCGCTTAAAAAGGCCTGCAATAACTTAAAGGAGGGAAAAAGGTACCGTATTGTCAGTATCCGGCCGACAAAGCATGACTGCCTGATCCACAGGAACGGTACCTATGCGGTTGAAGTCGTGGAGTCCCCAATCGCAGCCCTGATAAGTGCAGAAATGGCGATAAAAAACAGCAGGATACGCTACGAATACACCTGCACCAGGGAAGACTGTAAAAGTTACGACCTGTGCCACCCTGACGGGATCATAGAGGGGGAAAAGTATGTTGTCGTGGACGTGATCGGCAACGCCCCGGACCCCTGTGAGAAAGGGCGGACACTCAAGCTCGTTAACCTGATATCCCCCTGAACAGTACATTTTTTCAAAAGAAAACAGGATTTCCCTTTCTTTCCCTTATGATTGAAATGTTATCCTTTTTCCAGCTGTTGTGATACCATCCAGAGCCTAGCCCCGAGCGACGTGATCATCCCGCAGTCCTGGAGTTTCACGAGCCACCTGATGGGGATGCTCCCTATACCGGACCTGGCACCGGCAAGGGCTCCGGCAACTGCACCAACCGTATCGGTATCACCACCGAGGCTGATGGCCCGGACAATCGTCTCTTCAAATGACCGGCTGTCCATGAAGACCGTGAGGCTTGCGTGCGTAGCAAGGAGCGCATCAAGACCGGGTTCCGGGTCGGACCGGTGGTATGCCCCGAGTACACGGATAACTTCATCATCATTGCAGCGGTGGAGGGCACGGGAGAAGGCCCCGGTCCGCGAAAAACCACGGCACATGTCTGATACCATCTGGTTCACCCATGCCGAACACTCTGCCGCGGTCGTGTCATGGTGGGTCAGCTGTGAGCACCGGACACTCACTTCGCGCAGGGTAGTCCCGCTAAAAAAAATCCCAACCGGTGCACCCCTCATTACACTCCCGTTGCTCCGGCTGCTCCCCCTTTGTCTGTGGACGATCTCTGCGGCACGGTCAGGAGAAACACCCGACTGCACCAGTTCAAAAACCGCACGGGAAGTCGGCCCATAAAATTCAGGATATCGCTTAAAACCGTTAATAAGACGTTCCATGAGATCATTCTGGCGGAAGCCCCGGCATTGGATAAGCGATTCTGCAACTGCGATCGCCTGGAGCGTGTCATCAGTATAATGACCTGCATTTCGCATACGCGACTCATTACCCTGCATTTCAGTCACAGGTCCCAAGGGAGGGGGGTACCCCTCAAAGGGCGCACCCATTGCATCCCCAATTGCGAGCCCCGCAAGGGCTCCCACCGCGCTCACACCACCCGATATAAAGGTCACCAATAAGGTATATCTGTTCCCGGAAATAGTAAATTTTGAGGAAAGGTGATAGTGTGCAAAAGGAAGAATTGCTGCATTTACACATGCTGATGGTGCATATTAAAAAATACTACGAGAACATCACCAACGATGAAATTCCAACGGGACGCTATAATGCGCTCGAAATCTCTCCTGTCCACATTCACAAAAACAAGAAGTGTCATAAAGATGCGATCCTCGCCCTCGGGGATGAGATCGTATCCCACGTGAAACTCCAGCAGCCAGTGATGGTGGACTATGCCTTGGACACTGCACAAGGCAGGATCGCGGCTGAACATTAATCCCGAGATGGACGAACATCAGATCTGCAGGGAAATAATTTCCCTCTTCTTCTCCCGTGACGACCTGGATATCAGCCAGGCACGGATTGAGGTCTGCAGGAAATACAAGCTCGGGACCGTCCCAAAAAATTCACTCCTGCTTTCATACGCACTTTTGGAGGAACGGGAGCAGCTCAGGCTGGTGCTCCAGGTGAAACCGACGCGGACACTTTCAGGTGTAGCACCGGTTGCGGTCATGACATCGCCTTCCCCCTGCCCGCATGGAAAATGTCTCCCCTGCCCGGGCGGCCCGGACCACCCGTTCAAGTCTCCCCAGAGTTATACCGGGGAGGAACCTGCGGCAATACGTGGCAGGGAACACCAGTATGACCCGTACCAGCAGGTGACCGCACGACTTTCGCAGTTTGAGACCCTCGGTCACCACGTAGGGAAGGCAGAGCTGATCGTAATGGGTGGCACCATCACGGCGCGCTTGGCGGAATACCAGGAGTGGTTTGTCATCGGGTGCATCAAGGCGATGAATGATTACGGCACCCCCCAGTCCACCTGCGCTGGAACCCCGTCTGCGAGGGAGCCGATTGAACAGCAGGGGGCGGAAAACAGGGAATCCGTATTCCTTGCCAACGAAAACGCCCGGGTGCGGTGTGTCGCCATCACGTTTGAGACCCGCCCTGACTGGTGCAGGAAAGAGCATATTGAGTCGATGATCGGTTTGGGCGTGACGAAAGTTGAAATCGGGGTCCAGCACGTCGACGATGAAATCCTCGCATTTAACCGCCGGGGGTGCACCGTAAACGATACTGCGGTGGCAAACCAGCTGCTCCGGGATGCCGGCCTCAAGGTCGGATTCCATATCATGCCAAATCTCCCGGGGAGCACCATCGGAAAGGACCGGGAACTGTTCAGGAAGTTGTTCGATGACCCACGGTTCAGGCCTGATTTCCTGAAAATATATCCGACGCTGGTGACACCGGGATCGGAGATCGAGGCACTATGGAAAGAGGGCAGGTATTCACCGTACAGCGAGGAAGAGCTTATCGACCTTATCGCCTATGGAAAATCGCTCCTGCCGGTCTACGTCAGGCTCCAGCGGATCCAGCGTGATATCCCTGCAAAACTGATCGTGGCCGGTTCGAAGCACAGTAATTTCCGGCAGCTGGCATCTGACAGGCTCATCGCCAATGGCGGCCGGTGCCGTTGTATCCGTTGCCGTGAGATCGGCAGGTATCCTTCCGGAGAAACTCCGGAACTCCTGACTGACACCTACGAGTGTGCCGGGGGCACTGAACATTTCATATCGTCTGTTGCAGGGGACTCGCTGGTAGGCTTTGCGCGTCTCCGGTTCCCGGGCACCGTGTCCAGGGAAGAGCTCAGGGAAAGTGCCCTGCTCCGTGAGCTCCATGTATACGGGAGCATTGTCCCAATAGGTCACGATCCATCCGCAGGAGAGCAGCAGCACCGCAGTACCGGGTCTTCACTGCTTTCCACCGCGGAAGATATCGCACGCGGGCATGGGTACCGAAGGATATCGATCATGAGCGGGATCGGGGTCAGGCCATATTATCGGAATCATGGTTATGAGAGGGCGGGCCCATATATGCAGAAGGAACTCTGATGAAATCGGCAACCCTCGAATTCCTGAGGCAGCGCTTCTCTGAATACTACCGGAAGGAGACGATAATCCCACCCTCATCCCTCTCCCAGCGTGAATGGGGGTTCGTCATGTTCGACGCTTCGGGAGAGACACGGATGCGGCGCCACATCGCATTCGGGAGCACCCAGGAGATCGGGGAGTATGTACGGTCGATCACCCCTGCGCATATCTACTATTCGAGCGCCTATTACGAGACTCCTGGCGCACCGACTATGGACGCTAAACATTGGGCAGGTGCTGACCTAATCTTCGACCTTGATGCCGACCACATCGTCAGGGGAGCCTATGATGTAATGCTCGCCCGTGTCAGGGAGGAGACCGTAAAACTGCTCGCTATGCTGACCGACGAACTGGGTTTTTCAGAGAAACTGATCGAGGTGGTCTTTTCAGGTGGCAGGGGGTACCACATCCATGTAAAAGACCTGGCTGTCCATGGGTGGGGAAGTGCGGAGCGCCGTGAACTGATCGATTATGTCTGCGGGATCGGGATTGACCCCGGGCATGTCCTCGCGGTCCGTTCACCTTCACCCCGCGGATGGCGTCGTCGTTATATAGCTGCGATGTCCGAGTATCTTTCATGGTTACAGGGCCTGTCCGTGGAGGAGGCGATGGCTGAAATCGAACGGCTGGACGGGGTAGGGGAGGCGTCAGCGGAGCGGTTCCTCGCAGCAGCCCCGGATATGCTCAGGAAGATCAATGAGGGCATCCCAATCAACCAGAATGACCGGGTGATCTGGCCGGTCATACGGGCGCTGACCTCAGTACCGGATGGTGCATTTAACACCCGCCTTAAAGAAAAGGCCGCGCTTGCCGACGAACCGGTAACAACCGATGTGAAACGCCTGATACGGCTGCCAACCTCGCTGCACGGGGGAAGCGGGTTCCGGGTGACACCGCTTTCACCCGGTGAACTCGCGGACTTCGATCCGCTCATCGATGCGGTCATCTTTGGGGAGAAGGGGATCATGGTTGACTGCTCGGTGAAGAGTTCAATGAAAATCCTCGGGAGCACCTACGCGCTTGAAAAGTCAACAGTCACCGTGCCCGAGGCACTGGCAGTGTTCCTCTGCTGCCGGGGCCTGGCAGAGATCTCGGGGAGAGGATAGGCCATGCACCTCGAGGAAATCCGGACAATTCTCCTGTCAGAGCGCGAGACCGGCAGGCTGACCAGTATCCCGGCCGACATTTTTGAAACCACAAAAACGGAACTGGAGGAACTGACCTCTGATGTGCACGCAAACGAGGACCCGTTCAGCGATCGCACCCGCGTGCTGATAGAACGGGCGTCAAGCATTCGCGAGACCCTCCAGGACCTCTTCCGGATCAGGGCAGAGAAGATACTCGCCCTCTCATCAGGCCATATTGAGGGGCATCCGCTTGAAAAAGACGAAATTAAGAAGATGCTCCCTGCAGAACGCGAGATGTTCGATACCGTCACCGGGGCGATTGTGAAAAATCGCGAGATTTGTATCATTACCCGGCATGACCGCATTTTCGTGGTGCCGGGGGAGAAAGAATTCCCCATGCAGGGCGATGAAATTACCGGGGAACCGATGCCCGGGACCGGGGAGACACCCCTTCCCGCCCAGGGGTATGTCCTCGCCCGGGTCATGGACAATATGGAGCCATTTATGGGCGTGGATGGGAGAATTTATCACCTTATGAAAGAAGATATAGTGACACTTCCCCGGAGGAA
>Ga0194039_1000317_pt1 | contig 30471 bp, 41 predicted proteins | sample JunL228m_MetaG_FD_148679 | JGI IMG/M metagenome (GOLD analysis project Ga0194039, IMG submission 148679) | Anoxic zone freshwater microbial communities from boreal shield lake in IISD Experimental Lakes Area, Ontario, Canada - Jun2016-L227-8m | ecosystem: Environmental > Aquatic > Freshwater >... | reverse complement strand
ACCAAATACTTCAACATCAAAGCCCTCTCCAACGGCTGCTACCTCCTGGAACCGCGGGTGCTGGTGCCCCCGCAAGCCATTCCCCCACGCGTGCGCAAGATGCTCGACCGGTCCGTGGCTGGCCTGAAAAAGGGCCTGGCCTCGCGGCCCATTGACCTGACTCCCTTCCTGAAAGGCTAAGGGGGCCATGCCTTTTCGCATCCGCATGGGCCTGCCGGAGATGGAGGCGCGAAGGTTCGAGGAAATGGACGGGGCAGCTTTGAAGCCATTTCGGCGTGGTTGGTGTTTGGGCAGTGAGGAGTTCAAACAAAAGATGCTCGTGCAAATGGGCACCTCCAAAAGCCTGAAACTTATGCTGCTTCATTGGCGACACGCCCATGAGAATGCCAACGCCAGCGCACGATCCGCACAACTCCAGTTCCAACCTCCAGTTCGAAAATCTGCCCTTTCCGACCGGCCTCAACCCCGGCTAAATTCTCTCGTGTATGTTGGCCGTTGAAAGCAAGTCGAGTGCGGCCGGGAGTTCACCCAGCCGCCCGCTGCCGTTGGAAAGCGGGGAGTTCATGCACTCCCGCGTCTTCCCCGGCCTCCGCCTGCCCGTCGGCCCGCTGTTGGCTGGCGACACCGCCAAAGTCCTGGCCGCGTTGACCGACCAGGCGGGGCACTGACCAGAGCCATGATTGCCGCTCTATCCAATCTGAGACTGCGGCTGCCAATGGAGCAGATTGCCGGCTACTGTCGGCGCTGGAGCATTGCGCGCCTGGAAGTTTTCGGTTCCGCGCTCCGGGAAGACTTCCGGCCGGATAGTGATTTGGACTTCGTCGCCACCTACGCACCGAAAACCCACTGGAGCCTCTTGGACCGCGTGCGTATGAAGTTCGAACTGGAAAACCTGCTCGGCCGCGAAGTGGATTTGCTGAACCGCCGCGCCTTGGAGAAGGCCGGTTCCCGCGAGCGCGCCGCCGCCATTCTGCGCCAGGCCCAGACGCTCTATGCAGAACCGTGACCGCCAATCGCTGGCCGACATGCTGGGCGCAGCGCGGAAGCTTCGCGACTACGCCCAAGGCACGTCGCGGGAAACCCTGCCCACCCCGATTCTCCGGTCCACGGTGGACAGCAATTCATGGCTGCCTCGTGCGCTCCACTGTCGCGGTCGGCGGCGGACGCCCACCTTGGACGTTGGTATGAGATATGAAAAAAGCCCGCGACGACATCTACGGAATCCTGCACTCGATTTATGCCAGGCATCGTCGTCGGCATAAGGAGAACCCAGATTCAAAGCAGATGTGCTGCATGTGGCCCACCGATGAAGTCCAAGGGCGTGGTGAAGTTCCAGACCGTGTGAAGGGTTCGAGACGACCATGAGCAACAAATCCAAACCATCACCCCCGCCCGGCGGCCAGTTCCTCGTTTACCAGACCGAGGACGGGAAGCTGAAGCTCGACGTGCGGTTCGAGGGCGAAACCGTCTGGCTCACGCAGCAGCACATGGCGGAACTGTTTCAAACGACCAAACAAAACGTCGGGCAGCACCTCAAGAACATCCTGGAAGAAGGCGAACTCACCCAGGAATCAGTTGTAAAGGATTTCTTTACTACTGCCGCCGACGGCAAGAAATACGCCACGAAATTCTACAATCTCGATGCCATCATTTCCGTCGGCTACCGCGTCAAATCCCATGTCGCCACCCGCTTTCGCATTTGGGCCACGCAGCGGTTGCGGGAATACATCGTCAAAGGGTTCGTCCTCGATGATGAGCGCCTGAAGAATCCCGACCAGCCGTTCGACTACTTCGAGGAATTGACGCGCCGGATTCAGGATATCCGCACTTCCGAGCGGCGGTTCTATCAAAAGATCACGGACATCTACGCCACCAGCATTGATTACGACCCGACGCAGGAGATCAGCCTTCTTTTTTTCAAGACGGTCCAGAACAAGGTGCATTGGGCCATCACCGGGCAGACCGCCGCCGAGATCGTTCACAAGCGGGTGGACGCGGCCAAGCGCAACCTGGGACTTACCAACTGGCGCGGTTCAGTGATCCGCAAACAGGATGTGGTCATCGCCAAAAATTACCTCACCGAACCGGAACTGGCGGCGCTGAACAATCTCGTGGAACAATATCTGGTTTTCGCCGAAGGCCAGGCCATGCGGCGCGTGCCCATGCACATGGCGGATTGGATCACCAAGCTGGACGCGTTTCTGACGCTGAACGAACGCGACATCCTCACCCACGCCGGGCGCATCTCCCACGAGATGGCTCAGGGCAAGGCGGAACTGGAATACGACCGTTACCGGGCAATCACGGATGCCAAACCCCGCCCCATTGACACGGAGTTTGAGGAGGCGGCAAAACAAAGTCAGAAATTGGCGCGCCTGAAAAAACCTAACAAGGTGGGCGGAGTATGAAAATCCAGTTTGATCCTTCGCAGCAATTCCAGCTTGATGGCGTCGCTGCCGTGACGGACATCTTTGACGGCCAGCCTTTGGAGAAGTTGGATTACTCGGTCATTTTCCAGACGTTCGACACGGAATTGTTCAGCCGGCAGGCCCGGTCGGAATTGGGCGTGGGTAACAGGCTGACACTGGACGACGAGGCGTTGCACAAAAACATCCGCAAGATTCAGGAGCGAAATGAAACTGAACTGCCCGATGCCGCCGCGAAGCTGGAATCGTGGCCGATACTCGGCCACGCACAAGAATCCCTACAATCTGGTTTACCGGCTTGATCCAGTGCGTGCGTTCGGCCTGCGGCTCGTGAAACAAATCGTGGTGGCGGGCGCATCGGCTTCCGGCGGCGCGAATGACGCCTACGCGAAGGTCGAGCGGATTGATTTCAAAAACGGCATCAAGGCCAAGCTGCGCATTCACGTCCAGACGAGCAGCGGGCCGAAGGAAAAGGGCGTGACCGTAAATGACGGCGCAGACCTTTTCGAGTTATCCGAGAACCGCGCCTGCTATCAGGACGGTTTTATCATCACCGAAATCAACGCCGAGCCGGGCAATGAGTTCATCCGTTGAATCATGCCGGACTTCTGGAATTGCGCAATGGCCTTTCCACGAACGGCTGGCCGGCGCTCCGGCGAGCGCCGCAAGCGCGGCATCTTTGCAGCCCCCCGGCTCAAGGAAACTTTGTCCTGCAGGGGGCACGCGATTCTACGGAGTCTTCGGGGTTTTTCGAGTCCGGGCGAGAGGGCGGGAAAGTGTCCGCCGGGGATTGCAGAAACAGCCGGAACAGATACTCTAGGCTCATGCTTGAACTGACAGTCACAGACGCCGCCAACAAGTTCCATCAACTGTTTGCCCGTGCGGCAGCGGGTGAAGTGGTCCGAATCAGCAAGCGTGGACGGACCCGCGTGAGGATGGTGCGGGACTCTGGCTTTATGACCGGGGAGGAAGCCGCCCGATGCTTCGCCGGATACCGCGCTACGGATGCCGACAAGGCGGCAGCGGATGCTATTGCCGACAAGTTGGTCGAGATTCGCGAGGAGGCTGCCCATGCGATGCCTCATTGATGCCGACTTGCTGATTGAAGGCGAACGGGGAAACCCAGCGTTCCATCCCTGGCTGGCCAATGCCGGTGAAGTGGCGACGGCGGACATCATTCGAGCGGAGTTCCTGATGGGAGTCCACGACGCGCACGATGCGAGGCTTGGGTTGGACCGAAGCGGAGCTGATCTCCCGGCTGAAGAATGATTCAGGCAAACTGGCGATGGCAGCACGGGTGAGGAAGCAAACGACCCTGCCCATCAAGTGGATTGCCGCCCGCCTGCAAATGGGCACCTCCAAAGCCTCAAACTTATCAAGGAATCACGCCGCGCCGCTACAACGGCGCTGACGCTGGAGGAAAAGCTCGCCGGCCAGAAGCCGATCAAGGCCCTCGAATCCCAACGCAACGAGAAGTGCCGTTCGCTTTTCGTTGCGCAGGACAAGGTGGACCTTCAGCGGGAGGAATTTATTTCCAACATCGAAAGGAAACTCATGCAGAAGACTGGGATCCAGCAGCTTTTCACGATTCGTTGGCTTCTCAACTGACTTCAGATATGATTTTCCCATGTACATTCACAAGATCACCCTGATTAACATTCGCGGCTTCCGAAGCCTCGACTTTGATCTCCAGCGTCCCGACAAGACCTATGCCGGCTGGACCGTTTTCACCGGTGATAATGGCTCGGGGAAAAGCACGCTGTTGAAAGCTATTGCGATGGGACTGGTCGGCCCGGACACCCGCCGCCCGTTGCAACCAAGCCTGCACCGATGGATTAGCGCCTCCAGCACCGAGAAGAAGGCTTCCATTCAACTCCAGATCAAATGTACCCCTGATGACGCCGATTTGGATGGCCAAGGACGGAGTCCGGCGAACATCTTTCCAGTCACGCTGGAACTCGTCAACGGAGGCAAGCAAACCGAGATGCATTCGCCGCAGTCGGCCACCGGGAACCAAAAGAAAACTTCTCCGGAACGCACCATCTGGTCGCCGAATACCACGGGCTGGTTCTCTTGCGGGTACGGTCCTTTTCGCCGCGTCTTTGGAGCTTCCGCTGAGGCGACTGAGATCATGGTCGAGCGTTCGACCGCGCGGTATGCCACGATGTTCCTCGAAGCCGCCTCGCTATCGCCAGCCGACCGTTGGCTCAAGGACTTGGACCACAAGGCTGCCAAGGACACCCATTCCCGCGAACGCGACGAACTCAACCTGCTGCTGGAACTGTTGAAGGACGAACTCATGCCCAACGGGATAACCATCAAGCGAGTGGATGCTGACGGATTATGGCTGGCTGACCGCAATGGAGTTGAGTTGTCATGGGGTGAAATGAGCGACGGATACCGGGCTGCCCTCGCCCTGCTCGCCGACATCATTCGACACCTCAGTTACGCTCACGAGGACAACGGACTGAAAAGTCTTTTGGATCGTGACGCCAAGGGGCGACTCTTCGTCAAGAGCACTGGGGTGGTTTTGATTGATGAGATCGACGCCCACCTGCACCCCGAATGGCAGCGCGAGATCGGCTTCTGGCTCAAGCGTCATTTCCCCAACATCCAGTTCCTTGTCACCACGCATAGTCCCATCATCTGCCAGGCGGCTGATCCCGGAGGGCTCTTCGTGTTACCCGAACCAGGAAGCGGTCGAGAACCACGCAGATTAAGTGATGCAGAACGCGACAAAATCATCGCCTCTCGCCCTGATACGATTCTGCTCAGCCCGGCTTTTGGCCTCCAGAGCACGCGCTCGCCCGTTGCGGTGGAGGCCCGCGCGGAGTATGCGCGGTTGGAAGGCAAAAAGCGCTCCACCGGAAAACTGAATCTGGCCGAGCAGACGCGCTTCAAACAGCTCGAACTGTTCGTCAACACTGGCGAGGACGTCTAACCCATGCGACGCGTCGTCCGTCTCGGTCTGTCTGCCGATGTCGTCCGGTATCTCGAACGGAGGCAGCAACGTGCAAACGATGAGCAAGCCGCAGGTACCTTGGACGTGGACCAGGCATGGAAGAACGCCTGCCAAACGCTGAAGCTTAAATCTGTGAGGGCCACGTTGAAGCAGATGGCCGGCGGCAGACAGCGCTGCATGTATTGCTCAGACTCCGCCGGCACTGACATCGAGCACTACTGGCCGAAGTCCGTTTACACGGAACGCATGTTCCAATGGCTTAACCTGCTCCTGTGCTGCACCCGCTGCGGCCGGGACTGCAAAGGAACCAAGTTTCCATTGGACAATGGCAATCCAGCCCTTTTGGACCCAACCATGGATGATCCCTGGCAGTTCCTTGATTTCAGCACCACGACCGGGATTCTGTTCCCCTTGGCCGATATTGATGGCAGGACCACCACGAAAGGTGAAAAGACCGTTGAACTGTTGAAACTGGACAAGCGTGATGAAGTCAACATCGGCTATCAGAAAAGTTTTCGGCGCATCAAAAGAGCCATTGACGCCACAGTGGCCGAGCACGCACCTGATGCGGCAGCGCTCATTCACGCACTGACGGACGCGGATGATCACGGCCTTCTCGGCTGGTGCTTTCGGGGCAATGGAATGAAAGAAAGTCCGCTTTCCGAACTGCGCCAGACACACCCGGCCGTCTGGGCAACGTGTGAGCAAGCATTCCGCAACCTTTGAAACTTGTGTCCAAGAAGCAAAAACTCGAACTGCCGTGGATTGGGAAGGAGCACCGGCTCCGGCTGGAGCCGCGCATCTAGCTCGAAGCCCGGAGAAGTCGTATCACGCCAAATATCGGGTGAAGGAGCAGCCGCAAGAGAACGCAAAGAACCCAAAGAATTCCGACTCTTTGCGCTCTCTGCGTTCTTTTGCGGCTAACTCAACTGCCGAATTCAGGATCAAAGCCGCCCGTACCTTAAAGGGGTCGGAGGTTGGTCCGCGCAGTCCGGCTGGTGCCTGCGGTTAGCGGGGAGTTTGTCATCTTTGGTCCATGCCGCGCACGATGCGAGGCTTGGGTTGGGCCGAAGCGGAGCTGATCTCTCGGCTGAAGAATGATTCAGGCAAACTGGCGATGGCAGCACGGGTGAGCAAGGAAACGACCCTGCACTGGAGGCTCGCTTGAAATGATCCTCTGCCGTAACCTCCCTCTGAACATGAGCAAATGACATGAATTCCGCGCCCATCACTAAAATCATCATCAAGCGTTTTCGGAGCTTCCCCACGGCGACACTCGTTTTTGATAACCCGCTCTTTGTCGTGGGCCGCAACGGCTCAGGCAAAAGCAACCTGGCCGACGTGTTCAGCTTTGTTTCTGAAGCGATGGCCTCCCCGCTCCAGGCGGTGTTCGACCGGCGCGGGGGCATTGGCGCTGTGCGCAATCGAAGTTCCGGACAACAAAGTTACCCGCCCAATCTGGGCATGGCTTTCGAGTTTGGCCTCATCAATGGCGTCGAAGGCGGACGCTTTGCCTTCGAGGTCAAGGCACTTCCGAACTACGGCTATCGCATTGTCGGCGAGCAATGCCTCGTCCGAAAGAAAGACGGCAACCGATGTTGGTTCGACCGCACCGACAAATGGAAAAGCAACGTTGAGGGCCTCACACCCGCCTTGGAGCCATCCGCCCTCGCCCTTCCCCTCGTCGGCGGCGATGAGCGGTTCGCGCCCATCTTCAAAGTGTTGGGCGCCATGCGCGTTTACTCCATCGAGCCTTCCAGACTCCGGGAAATGCAGGACCCCGACAGCGGCGTGGCCCTCAAGCCGGACGGCAGCAACGCCGCCAGCGTTTTGCAGGAATTGCTGCGCGGCGCGGGCGCGTCCGACACGAGGGCTGAAATAAACCGCATCCTCGAATCCATTGTCCCGGCCACCAATGCCGTTTCCCCCAAGAAGCACGGCAACAAACTGTCCATGAGTTTTTCGCAGGCATGGGGCGTGAAGAAGAAACTGACTTTCGATGCCTTCAACATGTCCGATGGCACGCTCCGGTCGCTCGGCCTGATCATGGCCGTTTTCCAGAAGCCCAGCCCCAGTCTGCTCGTCATCGAGGAGCCGGAGGCCACCATCCACCCCGGTGCGCTCGGCGCGGTGCTGGACCTCATCCGAAAGGCCACCAAGACCATGCAAGTGGTGGTGACGACCCACAGTCCGGAGCTGCTGGACGCCAAATGGATTACCGATGCCAACCTCCGGATTGTCTCCTGGCAGGAAGGCGCCTCCCATCTCCTGCCGCCCTCCGAAGCCACCCGCCAGGCCATGCGCCAGCATCTTATGGGTGCGGGCGAGCTGCTGCGCTCCAACGCACTCCAGGCCGACGAGTTGTTCACCCACGCGGACACCCTCCGCAACGGGAACCTCTTCGAGTCCCTCGCATGAAGGTGTATCCGATTGTCGAGGGCCACGGCGAAGTCGAGGCCGCGCCCGTGCTGCTGCGTCGCTTGCTGGTCGAGGCCGGTTGCCGGACTGTCGGGGTGGGCCGGCCCATTCGCCGAATCCAATCCCAACTGCGCAGCAAGGAAGGCATTCAGGCCGGTGTCTGCCTCGCCTTGCTCCAACCGGAATGCGCTGCTGTCGTCATCTTGTTCGACGGCGAGGACGACTGCCCCAAGGAGCTTGGCGAACAGGTTCGCGTGTGGGCGCGGGAAGCCGCCGCTGGCACGCCCTGCGATGTCGTCGTTGCCTACCGCGAATACGAGACCTGGTTCCTCGCCGCGCTCGAGTCCTTGCGCGGCCACTACGGCATTGCGGCAGACGCCGCCGCGCCGGCCAACCCTGAATCCAAGCGCGATGCCAAGGGCGCGCTTGAAAAGTTCATGCCCGCCGACCGTGCTTACTCCGAGACTGGTGACCAGCCCGCCATGAGCGCGGTATTCGACATGGGGCTCGCGCACCGTCGCAACCGGTCATTTCGCAAGCTGGTCAAGGCCGTCGGTGACCTCCTCACGCAGCTTCGCCAGCACATCCCTGTGTGGCCGCCTCCCGAATGGCAGCCAGAGTAACCTCCCCACATGATCAAGAAGCAAAAACTCGAACTGACGTGGATTGGGAAGGAGCAGCCGCAAGAGAACGCAAAGAACACAAAGAATTCCGACTCTTTGCGCTCTCTGCGTTCTTTTGCGGCTAACTCAATTGCCGAATTTAGGACCAAAGCCGCCCGAACCTCAAAGGGGTCACAACCAAGCATCGAGCGTCATGAACAGGCCTGTGACCATGTCGGCGCCGGAAGTCGCGCCAAGGCCGAGCAGCTTCGTGGCGGCCCTGCGCACGGAGCTTTTGCTGCCTGAAACCAGCGCCAGAAGCAAGTCCTTCATCTGGCCGAAAAGCCAGCAGCGGCGTGCCAGATCGAGGAGGGTATTGGAAAAGATATTGTTGCCTCGCGCGGCGCCAAAGACCGCGTCGGCAGTGGGCTGAACATCCTGGCCGTGCAGTTTCCGCAGGAGGTGCAGGCCGATGAGGATGCCGGCGATGAAGTCGTCGCCGGCGGGGGTCAGGCCCGGACCGCAGCCTCTTAACTGCCGGATGCCTTGCAACAAGCGACCGTGGAAGATCTGGTGGACTCCGCGTGTGATTTGCGCAGCGAAGGCCCGTTCAAAGCCAGCCCGGAAGTTCTTCCGCCGCTTGGTATCCAGGAGAAAGGCGAGGCTTTTCAGAGGAGCGGCTTCTCTCAGCAATTCGCCGAGGGCTGAGAGGTTGCGCCGGCAGCGGTGGAAATCTTCGGCTTTGAAATCGAGGGTCGAATCGTAGCGGTGGCGGGCGGTGAAATGATAACGGTAGCCTGCAAAGAGGACCGTGCTGCGGCTTACTTGGAGCGGTGGAAGTGTGTCAACGCAGACGTGGGATTCAACTCCTACAGGGTTTGGCACGTTCGTCGGCCGCTTTTCCAGGGTTGTATCGACCCCCCGTTCCCCGGCGGTCCAACCCTGGGTTGAATGATTCAATCCTTTTACGATTGAAATGCCAGTGCCGATATGGCCCTGTCCCTGGGGGAGCTTAAAGGCGCGGAGGACGATGTTCACTGGACCGGGGCCGATTGCCTCGTCCACCACAGCAATGAGTCGGCCCTCGTCCTCGAAGTTTACAACGCGGTTGAACCGGGAGTGAAAGCGATAGGTGCCGGCCTCGATTTGATCGCCAATGCTGCAGAGCATGAGAAGCCTGTTTCACCCTTCAAGGCTTGGGATCGTGATGGGACGGTATCCTGTGCATCGCGGTCATCTCACACCCGCACCATTCGCCCCGAAAGGGGCAGCCATAATACAGCCCAGCGCCGGGTCACTCCGGATAAAACACCATCCCGTAATTCTTGCTGTATTCGGCCTCGCGCACAATTTCGACTTTGCCGGTGACGAGCATGCCGAGCTTCGGGTTCGCGATCTTGATCTGGCCGGTGATGCGCATCCCGTTCTCCAACTCCACAATCCCGAGGCCGAGCTTGGCCACGTTAAAATCAGGGGGAAGATTGTAAACGGTCGTGAAGGTCAGCAGCTTTCCCTTCTTCGGCAGCGCCACCGTGTCGAACTCGAACACATCGTTCTTGCCGCATTTCTTGCACACCATGCGGTAAGGGTAATGCAGCTCGCCGCATTTCTTGCACTTATAGGCGTAGATTTCCAAAGCCATATTAGTCCTCCCTCTTGAATACGAGGCAGACAACGTTGTTGCCGAAGCCGCCGAAGTTGCAGGTGAAACCAACCTTTGCGTCCTTGACCTGCCGCTTCTCCGCTTCGCCGCGCAGTTGCAGGATGATCTCGTGGGCCTGGCCGACGCCGGTCGCCCCGACAGGGTGACCTTTGGCCTTCAGACCGCCCGAGGTGTTGATAGGTAGCTTGCCGCCAATGCGAGTCTCGCCGCGCTCCAGTGCCAGATGCCCCTCTCCTTTCTTGAAGAAACCGACTTCCTCGCTCTCGACAATTTCCAGGATGGTGAAGGCGTCGTGCAATTCCGCCACGTTCACGTCGCCCGCCGTGACCTTAGCCATCTTGAAAGCCTGGGCCGCGGCACCGCGCACCGCCAGCAGATCGGTCGGTTCGGCGCGCTCGTGGACGCAGTGCGAATCAGTGGCTTGCCCCACACCGGCCAGCCGGACCATGGGTTTCTTGAGCTTCCTGGCGACTTCGGCCGACGCCAGGATCACGGAAGCGCCACCATCGGAGACGGGGCAGCAATCGAAGAACCTCAGCGGCTCGGCGACAAACGGGTTGTTGGTCATGGCCTCGGGTGAATCGAGGATGCCTTCGAGGGTGATTTTCTCGTGCAGATGCGCGTAGAAGTTGAGCAGCGCGTTGTCGTGGTTCTTCACGGCCACCATCGCCAGGTGCCGCTCGGTCACGCCGTATTTCTGCATGTAAAGGCGCGTGAACATCGCGGCCAGCGCCGGCAGGGTGACGCCGTAAATATACTCGGCCAGGGGATGGCTCAGCGTCGCGACGAAATCCGTGGCGTCAAGGTTGTTCACCTCGCGCAATCGCTCGGCGCCGGTGACCAGCACGACATCGTGCATTCCCGAGGCCACGGCCATGAAACCCGTCTTGATGGCCGACGCGCCGGAGGCTGGGCCGTTCTCGATCACTTCGGCGCCGGCAGGGGTCAGACTGAGCGTATCGACAACGGCGCTGGCGAGTCCGCTTTGATGATTGAGCCGTGCGCTGCCCATGTTGGCCACATAAACGTGGTCCACCTTTGACAACCCCGCATCCTTGAGCGCTATCATGGCCGGGTAAGCAGCAATTTCGCTTATCGGATATTCCAGCCGCGTAAAGCTCGTGATACCGATGCCAACAGCATATACCTCGCGCATAGCTTAAAGCCTCCCTTCCTGTTTCCAGCGTTGAGCCATCAGCGCGGTGCCCGTCGAATCATACATCGACCGGGTCGCAGCCAGCAGATCGGCCGGCGCCTTGGGCGGGTCACTCGGGGGCAGGATGGCAGCTTGCGCCTTTTCCAGCAGATGCTTCGGCACCGGTCGGCGACCGACAACCAGCGTCTCGCGGGCTTTGTTGAACAGCTCTTTTGTCAATGCCCAGGAAGGCACGCCGCCCAATTCGTGCGCGATGCTGAAACGCTTCTCCAGGCCATACTCGATCATCCATCGACGAAAACCAATGGGTGATTCGGCAACGATCAGAACTTCCTTCTGGCCGATGATATCCAGGTGATACTCCATCTTGGCCGCAAAGGCGTGGGCGCCCACGCGCAAACCGCGCCGCAACGCCACCGTGTGATAGGACATGCCGACATCCTTGTTCAGCAGCCGGCCGTTCACGACTGCGACCAATTCCCCGTTGATCTGTGCGACGAGCACGTATTCGTCTTGAACTCTGTATCGATAATAGGCCAGCAGCTCGCTGATGAGCCGGGCCGCCACCACGTCATAATAATCCCGCTCGACGTGCAGGAGCGGCTCGACGTGGCACAGAATGTCCGGGATGTCCTCGCGGCTGACCTGGCGAATGATCATCTCCTCGCCGCCTGCCAGCATCATGTACTTGGGCGGAAATGGCGGGACCGGGTTGTCGATCGGGCGCAGAATCTTCTCTACATCAATCGCCATATAATCTCCTGTTGCAGGCTGCTGCTTGCACCGCTGCCAGCAGGGAACCGGATTCTATAATCATGCCCGCAGCCTAGCAGCCGATGATCCCCGGGCAAGTAAAACCTGCCGCATCAAGCGACCGCTGGCCCAAACCGCCGATATGTAATCAGCTTAACGCGGGTGCAGTTCTGAACCGGCGCGTTTCAACTCTGACGACCTTGAGCCGATTTCAGTGCCGCGGCGGATGAGGCGCGCCTTCGCGAGGCCGGTGCAATTGGCGCAAGCCACGGCGAAGCGTTTCGATCTCCTGCTCGTCGGCGTTCTGCTGCCGCTCAGCCAATTCCAGGGTCTCCAACACCTCCTCCATGTCGTCGAGTGTGCCGCGCAGGGTCTCGATAATGCGGTTGACCTCTTCGATCGCCTGCTGAACGGATGCGGGAGCCGCCGGTGACGACGGCCGCTGCTCGCGAATGTGTGGAGCCCGATGGGGCTCGTCCACCATCGGCCGCGGCTCGCGGATATGTGGAGCGCGATGGGGTTCGTCCACGATCGGCCTCGGCGGAGGCGGCGATGCGGCTCGCGGTTCGCGGATGGGGGAGGTCTCTATTCCGCCCTCCAGCGGAGCTGGTTCTGAGAGCGGCTGAATTGGTTCCGCTGGCTCTTCAGCCGGTGGCGGGGTTTCCTGCGCGGGCGGAGGGGATGGCCGCGGCCCGGGGCCTCGGCGTCCACGGCCGGCGCGCCGGCCCCTTCGCCGGGGTTGCGATGTTCCAGCTCGTTCGGGCGATGCAGTTCCGTGTTCAGGTTCTTGATCGGGAGCCATGCTTCAAATTGCCCTGAACCGGGCCAAATGCAATGGAAATTATGCAGCCCGCCCGCACCGCCAGGTCGGAGCCAATCAAAGCGCAGCCGCGGACGGCAGTCTGGGGTGACTCCTGTGACTGAAGAAAAGTGCGCCGATTGCCATCGGCGGTTATGGTTTGTGAGGTGCGTAAATCCGTCCTCCCGCCGAAACAAGCCGAAACAAGCGTGTTGCGTCGCTGGCTGATTTAGGCTTTTCTTTCTGCTGTGAAACTGAATTTCAGCAGGCTGGATCTACAACTCGCCCACACCTGGACCATTGCCCGGGGCAGCGGCACGAACATTTTCAAGGTGGTGGTGGTGGAGTTGACGGGCGCGGACGGGACAGTTGGGCTGGGCGAAGCCGCGCCGACGGCCCGCTACAAGGAGTCGGTGGACACCGTGCAGGCGTTCTTCAAGAAAGTGGATGCGCGCGGTCTTTCTTTCAATGATGTCGAGGGGAGCATGACCTATCTGGACACGCTCTCGCCGCATGACATGGCCGCCAAGTGCGCGCTCAACATCGCCCTGCTCGACGGCGCGGCGAAACGCGCGAAGAAGGCGATTTACGACTTTCTAGACCTTGGCTTCCGGGAAAACCACCATCTCACCTCGTTCACCATCGGGATTGATAAGCCGGACGTAATCCGGAAGAAGGTTATCGAGGCGGAGCTTTACCCGGTCTTGAAAGTGAAAGTCGGCGTGGCAGACGACAAGGTGAATATACAGGCGCTGCGCGATGTGGCGCCGACCAAGACGGTGCGGGTGGATGCCAACGAAGGTTGGAAGACAAAAGAGCAGGCTCTCGAGATGATCGAGTGGCTGGCTCGAGACGGGCACATCGAGTTTGTCGAGCAACCCATGCCGGCGGCCACGTCCACCAAAGACTGGACCTGGCTCAAGCAACGTTCGCCACTGCCGATTTTCGCGGATGAATCCTATCATCTGGCAAAGGACGTGGCCCAGGCGGCGGAATGTTTCCACGGCGCAAACGTGAAGCTCGTCAAGACGGGCGGCATCAGCGCCGGCCTCGCTGCATTGCAGGCGGCCCGCAAGGCAGGCCTCAAGACCATGCTCGGGTGCATGATCGAGAGTAGCATCCTCATCAGCGCTGCCGCGCACCTCGCCGAGTTGTGCGACTATCTCGACGTGGACGGTAATATCCTGATCACCAACGACCCTTACCTCGGCGTCTCAGCGCAAAAAGGAATTCTCTCGTTTGCCGGCGCGCCGGAGAAGTTCGGGTTGAGGGTCAGCGCACGGTAATCCGTTCGGTTCCACTAACCGATCTTTTCCCAAAGCGTAATCTGCGGCGGTTCGGCGGCCAATTGGCCGATGCGGCCTAACGCCGCCTGCAAATCCGGTTTCTGCAGGTGCTGATCCAAGAGCGCTTTGCTGGTCCAGTTCTCGTGGAACAGGAACATCGCCGGATTATCCACGGCCTGATGCAGGTCGTAATTGACACAGCCGGCGTCCTTGCGGCTCGGGGCAACCAGCGACAGCAGTTCCTGGCGCACCTGGCCTTCCTTTCCCGGCTTGGCTTTGATCTGGGCAACCACAGTGAGAGTTTTAGCGTTCATATCGAGCCCATCATTGCGCCAAAAGCAGGCGGCGGCAACACCGATCTCTGGGGGAGCGAAATTCACCCGATGACAATCAGATGCATTGACTCCGGCAGGTTGGCGGCAACGCGGGCGACCACGTTGCCCTTGAGCAAGTTGACCAGGGTCGCCCGCCGGCTGCCGCCCAGCACCACCGTGTCCACGCCGAAGGTCGCGGCGATGTCGATGATGGTGTCGGCGGGCGAGTCGCTGACGCTGTAAAGTTTGTTCACTTTCAAGGACCGACCCTCGGATTCCAGGCGCGCGAAGAGCCCCTTGGCCTGCGGGTCGTCCTGCCAGTTGTTGCCCATATCAATGTTCACAGCCACCTCGCGGATATAGAGCACGAGCAGTTGAGCATCGCGGATGCGGCTTTCCTCCAAAGCAAATTGCAGCGCCGGAGTCCAGCCGCGGGCTGCGACCAGGATGAATTGGCCCAGGAATGCCGGCGTGACGGCCACGGGCTCTGTTGTGGGAGCAGGAATCGTTTGCGGCGGAAAGGATGCCGCGGCGGCATGGCGGTGTTGACGATGGGTGTATTCACGGATGGCGAGACCCACCGCCAGCACGACGACCACGAACAGGAGGGCGTAGAGCTTGCTTAGCGCGATGGTCAGCCAGATGGCGGCCAGGAGAGCCACGGTGAGCTTCATGATGCGGCGCTGACGCCGGGTCAGTGGCAGCGTGCTGGCGAAGGCGCACGAACCGATATCAAGCACAATGGCGCCGACGACGCCAATCGCATAGAGGCTGGCGAGCGATTCGACCGAGTCGCCCACGTCGAGCACGACCACGGGCAAAACAGTGGCCGCGATCAACGGCACCCACGGCACACCGAAGCGGTTGAGCTGCACGAAAGTGTCCGGGAGTTCGCGGTCGCGCGCCATCACGTAAAGCAGCGCGACCATGCCGCCGATGGCGGTATTGACGGCCGAGAGCAGCAGCAGCGCGAACACCCACCCCACCACCTGGCCAAACGACGGCCCGAGGAAAGTCTCCCCCATGTAGCGCAGCATGTCCGCCTTGCGGGCGTCCAACTGGTCGGCGGGCAGCGGCAGACACATGGCCAGCACGCTGAGCAACGCCGTGACGATGACCACTTCGAGCATGACGGTGGTGACCGCCCGCCGCGAGGTCAGACCCACCGAAGGCCGGTCCAGGGCGGCATCGGCATCCAACTTCATCACGCCGGTGTTGCTGGCGGCCGCCTCGACGCCGGAGAGCGCCAGAATCATGCCCACGAACGCAACCCAGTTATGCCATACTCCGCCCGTGGGCAATTGCGGATGGAATTCCTTCAGATGGGGCGCCCCTCCGATGATGAGGGCAATCACAATTGCGAATACCGGCAGCGCCAGCCAGATGGCGATACTGCCGGTGTGCTTCGGTCCAAAGAAATTCAGCGCACCGATGAGGAAAATCGAGCCGATGGCCCACTTCTTGGCCTGCACTTGGTCGAAGCCGATGTAATGGAAGGCGTCGAGGCAACTCAACGAGGCGGTAACAATGTAGTCCGCCAGCAGCAGCAGACCGCCAACCATCGCCAGGCGTCGCGAGTGCAGGCCCGCCGCAGCATAGACACCGCCACCTGTGGCGAAGCACCGGCAGACCCAGATGTAGTTGACCCCGACGACGGCGGTGACAAAGCAGACCGCCAGCAGGTGCGGCAAAGCGGCGTATCCGACCGCGCTGAGCGCCAGCCCGATGACGTAGGCCTTGCTCGTGCCCCAATCACCGTAGAGCAGCGCCGCTGCCCGCACCCAGCCCACATTGCGTGGGCGCCCGATGGTGCTGATCTCCATAGGACGGCTTTATGGGCTGCCTCGACTCAAATTCATTGGTAGGTTCAATACCAATACCCTGAAAAAGTGGCAAGCAGGCAGTGTGGGGTGTGGCGCTCGACGATTTTGCAGAAAAAACGTGACAACGTTTTGCGCAACTGACAATCTGCGGTTCAAACCTTATGGTTCCTAACCGTCATTCCTTCGGAGAGTTCCTCACCACTCAGTCAGCTCAAATCCCACTGAACGAGTTTATTCTCAACATGGTGTTGGCTGCGTTGCTCGCTTTCGTTCTCGGTCGCGTTTATGTGAAATTTGGCAGCACTCTCTCTAATCGCGACATGTTCGCGCAAAACTTTGTAGGGTTGGCGATGACGACCATGCTGATCATCTCCATCGTCAAGTCGTCTCTGGCGCTCTCCTTGGGATTGGTGGGCGCGCTCTCGATCATCCGATTTCGCGCGGCCATCAAGGAACCTGAAGAACTCAATTATCTCTTTCTGGCGATCAGCCTGGGTCTCGGGTTCGGCGCCGGGCAGACTTTGCTCACAGTCCTGGCTTTCGGCCTGATTATCGGAGTTATCGCTTTGAAGCAACTGGTCCGGCGCAAGAGCCAGAAGCCCAATTTCTTCCTGACAGTTTCCAGCCCGGCGGGTGCTGATATCGATCTGGCGAAGATTGCAGAGGTTTTGGCGGCTCACGCCTCGGGCAGCCTCCTGACCCGTTTGGACGAAACGCCGGAGGCATTCGAAGCTTCGTTCCGCGTTCAATTCGTCAGCCTTGCCCAGCTCGAGACCTGCAACCGCCGTTTGCGCGCCTTGACCAGTTCGATCCGCGTGAGCTACATGGAGGAGCGCGGCCTGGGCGCCTGAATCATGCCTCCGGCCGACTCCCAACTCGCTCGCTACCGGTACGAGCGAAAGTTCCTGGTGCCCGCAGAGTTCTCGAGCAACGTCCAGGCCTGCATCAGGTTGAACCCGGGCAGGTTCTCCGGCGTCTTCCAGCCGCGCCCCGTCAACAACATCTACTTGGATTCCGCCTCTTTGCCTCTCTATTTCATGAACCTGGAAGGCGCCGTGGAAAGAACCAAAGTCCGCATCCGTTGGTATGGGGATCTCTTCGGCGCCCTCTCGAGGCCGGTGTTGGAATTCAAAATCAAACGTGGCCTGCTGGGAACCAAGCAGTCCTTTGCTCTCAAACCTTTCACGTTGGACTCGACGTTCGCCGCCCACAAACTGCGGCAAGCCCTTCTCGATTCTGACTTGCCCTGCGCAGTGCGCCATCAACTGGCCCACCTTCAACCCACCCTGCTCAACCGTTACCACCGCGCTTACTATCGTTCCGCAGATGCAAATTACCGCATCACGCTGGATTCCGACCTCGAATTCCTGCGGGTTCGACCGGCGCACAACATGTTTCTGTGCAAGTCTCCTAAATTTCCCTGCCGCGTTTTGGAATTGAAGTTCGACAACGCACACTGGGAAGGCGCCCAGGAAATCGCTAACGCCTTGCCCTATCGCGTCACCCGCATGTCCAAATATGTCAGCGGCTTGGATTGTTTGGACGGCTCTTGAGACCGGGAAGCCCCAATGACCGAACCTCACGAGCAAGCCTCCTTTTCGCTTTCGTCGGGCGCGTTCATGCTCATCCTGGCGGTGCTGGCCTTGGCACTGTTCGTGACTCAAACCTACCTCAAACGGCACGAACCCGCGCAACCCACCATCGCCCTGAACGAGGTCTGCGCCCACAACGGCACCGGCATCCGTGACCAGGATGGCGACCACTCGGATTGGATTGAATTGTATAATCCGGGAACCAATACGGTTGACCTCCAGGGTTGGTATCTGACGGATACCTTTCATAGACTCACCAAGTGGCGATTCCCCTCCTTTACACTCGGCCCTGGCCACTACCGTGTCATTTTTGCCTCCGGGAAGGACCGAACCAATGCGGCTGCGGACCTCCACACCAACTTCAAACTCCGCGAGCGAGGCGAGTATCTCGCATTGGTGAGGCCGGACGGGATGACCGTGGCGCAGGATTTCTTTCCCAAATATCCGCCGCAGCGGAGGGATGTCTCCTACGGGCTGCCCCTGGCCGCCATTCGGTCTGCCGGGGATTTTCAAGCGCCGCCCCAGACCCATCGCTACTTTCCACATCCCACCCCGGGCGCTCCCAATGGCGAGGGCCTTCTGGGGCTGGTGGGCCCCGTGAATTTCAGCCGTGCGAGCGGTTTCGTCGATTCAGCCTTTAAGCTGGTCCTCTCAGCCAACCCCCAAGGGGCGACCGTGTACTACACGACTGACGGATCGACTCCGTCCGCCACACATGGAACCCGCTTTACCCGCGCCATTCCCATTACTACCACCACCGTAGTCCGCGCAGTTGCCCTGAGAACCCAATTCGCGCCGAGCGACCTGGAATGTCGAACTTATATTTTCCTTTCAGACGTCGAGAAACAGACTGGCGAACAGTTCCCCGTCTCGTGGGGGGCGCGCTCCAACTCGGTCATTCCAGCGCATTACGCCATGTCGGCTGAAATCGTGAACGACCCGGCCTATCAGCAGCGGCTCCGGGAAGGATTGCTGTCGATTCCTTCCATCTCGATCGTGACCGACCGGTCGAACCTCTTCGATCCCGTCACCGGCATTTACACCCATCCCATGACCAATGGTTCCGCCTGGGAAAGACCTGCTTCAGTCGAGATGATCGAACCGAACCGCGGAGCCGGGTTTCGGATCAACTGCGGTCTGCGCATTCAGGGCGGATGGAACCGGCGTCCAGAGGAATCACCCAAACACTCTTTGCGGCTGCTGTTCAAGAAGGATTACGGACCTGCCAAATTGCTGTTCCCGCTCTTTGGCACGGATGGGGTGGTTGACTTCGACACAGTGATTCTCCGGAGCGGCAACAACAATTCCTGGCTGCACTGGAATTCCGAGGAGCGCCGCCGGGCCGAGTATGCGCGCGACCAGTGGATGCGGGAGAGCTTTCTCGCAATGGGCTACCCGTCTGCTCGCGGACGCTATGTCCATTTGTACCTGAACGGCCTTTATTGGGGCGTGTACAATTTGTGCGAGCGGCCCAACGCCCCATTCCTGGCAGCCAATGAAGGGGGAGGCCGCAAAGAGTTTGATTCCATGAAAGCAGAAAAAATCCTGTCCGGCGACAAGACTGTCTGGCATCAACTGATGCTTCTCGCAAACTCAGGTCTGCGCGACGATGGAAACTACCGGCAGTTCCAGGAATACGTCGATTTAGAGGAGCTGACAGACTACTTGATCCTGAATTGTTATGGTGGCAACGCCGACTGGGACCGCAGTTCCAACTGGTATGCCGGCCGCAGGCGTAGCGCCAACGGCAAATATCGGTTCCTGGTCTGGGACGGCGAGCGAACCTTGGAGGGAATCGACGCTAACTCGATGGACTTCGATGATGATGAGAGTCCGCCCCGGCTATTTCATAAGCTCTCCGAAAATGTGGACTATCGGATGTTCTTTGCAGATCGCGTCCAAAAGCTGCTGCTCAATGGTGGCCCCTTGACGGCGAAGCCGGCGACCGAGCGGTACAAGGCTCTCGCGCAGGTTCTCGAAAAACCCCTGGTTGCCGAATCCGCACGCTGGGGAAGCTACCGCCGTGATATCCACCCTTACAAGGCAGGCCCTTACGAGTTTTACAAGCCTGATGTTCATTGGCGACCCGAAGTGGACCGGCTTCTTTCACAGTATTTTCCCCAGCGGCCGGCGGTGCTCATCCAACTCTTCCGGCAACGCGGTTTGTTTCCCCAAACAGACGCCCCAACCGGGCAAATTCAAAATGGTTTGCTCCGCTTGTCCTCGCGGGAGGGAATGATCTACTACACTCTGACGGGAACCGATCCAAGATTGCCGGGCGGCGCAGTGGCGCCCGACGCTCTGCAGTATTCCCAGCCGGTGAGGCTCACTTCGGGGCAGAAGTTAAAAGCCCGTTCTGCCGCCGCTTCCCAAACCGCGACAGAATGGAGCACGCTCGTGGAGTTCTGATTTCGCGCCCGCGTGCTCTCAGCGCCCATCAGTCCTTGAATCAGAACACTCAAGCTGGGGCGAATGATTTGATACCTAACGGGATTAGCGGCTGATACCTTTTTGTAGGATGCGTGGTGGCGGGGCTTTGACGAATTGGGTCGCGCGCAGGTAGATCGGCTGCATTTTTTCGCCCGGGACAAAATCATTTCGCCGCAAGGCCAGGCGGCCCAATGTGGCAGCACGTGGAAAGATCACGCGGCCATTCGGAAACCATTTGGCCACTTCCGGTCCGAGCAGGATGCCGCCGGTTTGATCGCGGGCACGCACTTCCGCCAAAGTGGCCAGTTGTAGCGGCTCTATTTCACGCCGCGCATCCGCGCCCAGGTCGTAGGTGGCCAGATAAAACTCGTTGCGTTGCGCATCGATCACCACGTGGACTTGCCCCAGGATGCCTTCGGCTTGGGCCTCGGCGGCAAGACATTCAGCGCTGCTGATGCCCAACAGGTTCACGCAGCACGCAAGCTGCCAGCCTTGCGCCAATGCGATAGTGGAACGAATGCCCGAGTAAGAGCCGGGTCCAAGACCGATCGCCACACACTCGATTTGTGCGCGATCAACCTGCGCGGCGCACAAAGCGCGCTCCACCAGGCCCAACGCATTCGCAGAGCGCGCGGCGGTGTCCACCACCTCGTGGGAAGAAATGGGCGCGGTTTGGGCATTGCCAATGGTTTGGACGATAGCGACGCTGCGTTGCGGCGATGAAAACTCAAGCGCCAGGATCTTCATAAGTAATGAGTCGTTCCATCTCGCCAAGGACGTCAATGTGGACCCAGCGAAAGTGCCCGAAGCAAGGGCAGGCTTCGGGACTTTCGCCAGTCTGCGGCCCGTGGTCCGCGGTCTGCGGTCCTGGCACTCCAAACCAGCGCTCGGCCCATTCGATGACCGTGACGCCATCAGGTTTCAAATACTCATCGAGGCCAGCGGCGATGATTTGATCGCGGGTCTCGAGGCGGTACAAATCCAGATGGAACAATGGCAGCCGCCCGCCGGCGTAAGCATTCACGAGCGCATAGGTGGGAGAACGGACCAGTTGCACACAACCCAGGCCGCGGGCCAGTCCTTTGACGAGTTGCGTTTTCCCGGCCCCCAGGTCACCGCACAGCCCGATGACCAGGCTGCTCTGCGCGTCGCGGCCCCACGCTTCACCGAGGGCCGCGGTCTCGGCGGGGCTATGCGAAGTGAACGTACCCATGAGCTGACAACGGTCGCGCGCCGTGTTTGTCCCGAATCGTGATGCCCTCGCCCGCCTTGATTCGGCCGATGCAGGTGATGGCCAGCTTGGGAAACTGTTCCCGCCAGGCATCGAGCAACGAGACCGCGTCACGACTGGCGACGGTGAAGAGTAATTCGAAATCCTCGCCGTCGGTCAGCGCCGCAAGCAATGGTGGTTTGGCGGAAGCCCGGGCTTTGGCCGCGAGGCGGGCTTCCCGGCTGATCGGAATCGAGGTCGCCAGCAGTTCGGCCCCCACCCGGCTGGCGGTCAATAGATGGCGCAGGTCGCCCGCGAGGCCATCGCTGATGTCGATCATGGCGTGAGGCGGAAAATGTTGCGCCAGCCATCGCGCTTCGGCCAGGCGTGGCTCGAATTCGAGATGCTTGCCGGCCAGTGAACCGCCCAGTTCGCCGGTGACAAAAATCGCGTCGCCCGCCTCCGCGCCAGAACGCAACACGCCCTTGCCCCGCGGCACCGAGCCCAGCAGTGCGACGGAAATGAGCGTGCCGCCTGGGTTGGTGGTCGTTTCGCCTCCGACAACGGCTACTTCGTGGCGTCGGGCCAATTCATTCATGCCGCCGTAGATCGCCTCGACAAAGGTGGGATCGAAGTCGCGAGGCAAAGCAATGGTCACCAGCGCCGCGATGGGAGTTCCGGCCATGGCGGCGATATCGCTCAAGCATCGGCCCAGCGCCTTATGCCCGATCTTCTCCGGCGCCGTCGCAGGCGTGAAATGGAAGCCTTCCACGACGGCGTCGGTTTTGAACAAAAGCAACTGGTCCGGCAGGCCCATATCGAGCACCGCACAGTCGTCGCCAGGGCCGACCACCACCGAGGGATTAGTGGGCAACGACCGCGTCAGGCGGCGGATCAATTCAAATTCGTTCATACTGGCTCGTCGAATGGCCTGGCGCGATTCAGCCGCCGATCTTTTCCTGGAGGAAAACGGTCAGGAAGTTCAGCGCATTGAACATGGCGTGGGCGGTGATGGGTGCCAGCAGGTTATTCGTCCGCTCATAGAGCGCCGTTAGAATGAGAGCCAGCACCGTGAGCGGGACGAAGATGACCACATTGGCGTGTACCAGAGCAAAGAGCAGCGAAGTGCCCCACAACGCCAGGCGGAAAAACCCGGCTTGCTTGATCGCGGGATAAAGAATCCCACGAAACAAGATTTCCTCCGCCACGGGCGCCAGCAGAATCCAGGCGGCGCCCATGGCAAGCCGGTTCTGCCAGGAGACAGCCGCGCGCAGGGCCTGAACCGATGATTGTTCTTCCGGTTGGAGACTTAGGTGCGGCACGTGGGCCATCACCAGGGCGGACGCCTGCTGCAATCCTCGGGCGACGGGCAGAAAGATCAACGCGATCAGGATTCCCAGCAGCACGGCCCGACCCCGGCGGTTCCCAAACCCGAAGGCTTCCGTCCAACTCATCTGATGCTCGCGCAGAAAGTGGATCATCAGGATTACTCCGGCACCCTGAAAACTCAGCGTCCCAACGATCATCCGCCCGATGGAACTCTCCGCCGTCCGATCACCCGAAAGCCGATGCGCGAAGGCGCCGATGAAAAAGCCGGAGCAAAAGAGAACCATCACGAGGAAAAGACGGCGCTCAAAGGTCTCGAGCGGCCAGGGTTTGTTGATCAAAACCAGTGTCGCTATCAGGCAACCAATCGAGATGGCCGCCAGAGGCACTAGAAATCTCGCGGCCGCGGTTCCCCCGGCAATAGGGTGTCGCCACAGGCACGGCAACAGCGAGCCGGCAAAAATGCAGACGAATACGCTCAATAACAGGCGCATGATCGCATCTGGCTTCCACGGCTTGGCAGACAACATGAGGCAAAGCTATCGCAGGCTGCAAGGGGTGACGATGGAAAAATCGGGTGATTGACCTTTGCCGGAACCGGATTGCGGGCTATGATAGCTAAAATGGATACCGCCGCGGTAACTTGCCTGGCGCTCGCTTGCGCTTCGGGTTTGATCCCGTGCCGCCAGGAACCAACTAAATTGCATCGAAAGGCATCGTGACCACTCATTCCACCATCGCCGCACCCGCTCGTGTCAACCGGCTGGCCCGCGAGAAATCTCCTTACCTCCTCCAGCACCAACACAACCCGGTCGAATGGTTTGCCTGGGGCGAAGAACCCTTCGCCAGAGCGCAACGCGAGAACAAGCCGGTCTTTCTCAGCATCGGCTATTCGACGTGCCACTGGTGCCACGTCATGGAACGCGAATCCTTCGAGAGCGAAACAATCGCCGGCTTCCTTAACGCGCATTTTGTCAGCATCAAGGTGGACCGGGAGGAACGGCCGGACGTGGATAAGATCTACATGACCTTTATTCAGGCAACGAGCGGCCAGGGCGGCTGGCCGCTGAATGTCTTTCTCACGCCGAATCGTGAGCCGTTTCTCGGCGGAACCTATTTCCCGCCGGATAACCGCTATGGGCGGCCTGGCTTCCTCCAAGTTCTGCAGCAAGTCCATGAACTTTGGGACACCCGCCGCGTCGAACTCGCCGACTCGGCTGCTGCCATCCATGCGCGCTTGGAACAGTTGGGCGTCACCAACGAAAACGCATCGGGATCGGTATTAACATCCTCGACCCTCCAGAACGCCGGCGCGCTCCTTAAGGAATCCTACGACCCGCCTCATGGCGGATTCGGCAACGCGCCGAAGTTTCCCCAGCCGAGCCAGCCGCGGTTTCTGCTGCGCTACGGAAAACGATTCAACGACCCCGAGGCTGTGCGCATGGTGCTGCAGACCTGCGACCGAATGGCCGCCGGCGGGATTCATGACCAGCTTGGCGGCGGTTTCGCGCGCTACTCGGTGGATGCCGAATGGCTCGTGCCGCATTTCGAGAAGATGCTCTACGACAATGCGCAGTTGGCGCAGTTGTATCTCGACGCCTGCCTTGTCAGTGGCGACCCGCGCTACGCCGATGTCGCGCGCGGCATACTCGGCTATGTGCTGCGCGATATGACACATCGCGATGGCGGTTTCTACTCCGCTGAAGATGCGGACAGCGAAGGCCATGAAGGCAAGTTCTACTGCTGGACGCGCGAGAACCTGGCCCACCTGCTCACGCCCGAGGAAGCCAATGTGACAAGCCGCTACTTCCGCGTGACCGAGCAGGGCAATTTTGTGGACCACAGCCATCCCCATCCGTTGTCCGGCCAAAATGTGTTAAGCATCGTCGATCCGGGTTTGTCCGAGGCGGAGAAAGCTTTGCTGGCTTCGGCGAAAAGCAAGATGTTCGAGGCGCGTTCCAAACGCGTTCGCCCACATCGCGACGATAAGACGCTCGCTTCGTGGAACGGCCTGATGCTCGGCGCGATGGCGCGCGCTTACGCCATTTTGGGCGATGAAACGTATCTCGATGCAGCGGAAAAGAACCTCGCCTTCCTCCAGACCAGCCTTTGGGACGGCGCAACCAAAACGTTGTTTCACCGCTGGCGGGAAGGCGAACGAGACCATGTGCAGTTGCTGGCGGGCTACGCCTTCCTGCTGTCGGGCGTCATCGATCTGTATGAGGCGACGGTTGCTCCCAAGCACCTCGATTTCGCCATTGTGCTCGCCGAAGCCATGCTCGACAAGTTCTATGACCCGGAAAACGGAGGCTTCTGGCAAAGCCCGCCCGGCACGAAGGACTTGATCCTGCGGGTCAAAGAGGATTACGACGGCGCCGAGCCTTCCGGAAACTCAGTCGCTATCATGGAGCTATTGAAGCTCGGCAAAACCACCGGCCGCAAAACGTTTGCCGAAGCGGCCGAGAAAAGCTTGCGCCTGTTCGCAAACCGGCTGCAACAAGTCCCCCAAGCCGTTCCTTTCCTGTTGCAGGCGCTGGATTTCTCATTGCAGGAACCCCGGTGCGTGGTGGTGGCCGGCGATCCTGCCAAACCCGAAACTCGCGCATTGTTGAAAACCATTCACTCCGTCTATCAGCCAAATAAGGTCGTGCTCGGAAACCTCGGCGCCGTCGATCCCTTTGCGAAAACCTTGGCCACCAAGGGTGGCGCGGCAGTCTATCTCTGTACCGCAACCGCCTGCCATGCGCCAACCAGTGACCCGGCAAAAATCAGGGAGCTGCTCAGGTAGTTGGAACCTGTTCGGGAAGCAGACGATTTTGCAATCGACGATTGACGCGATGCTCGCGCTCATGCCCGTCAATTGTCACTCGTCAGCCCCCGAGCGCAGCGATTACTGATGGCTGGGGCTGCCGGTTCCCAGCCGCTCATCCAGCCAGCGCAGGGTCTTGCCCCACATCTCTGGCGTATAAACATGACCCTGGCCGGGGTAAACGACACTCTGGAAGGCGTTCTCCTTGCCGTAGAGCCGATACGCCGGACGCACCGCTGATTCGATAGCGTGGATTCCGTCCTCGGGCGAACCACCGTCCGCGCCGCCGTTCAGAAACAGCGCCGGTCGCGGCGCGATCAACGCCACGACGGCTTCGGTGTCGAAATGGTTCAATAGGCCAGGGACAAAATAATAAATACCGTGCGCCTTGAGCATCTCGTGCTGAATCAGGTTTTGGTAACGCGTCAGGCAGGCGATGGCTACCCCCGTCTGGAGCCGCTCATCCAACGCCATCAGCCACCACGATCGCGTCGCCCCCATGCTCATGCCCATAACCCCAATCCGGCTGGCATCCACCTCCGGCCGCGACGCCAGGTAGTCCAGCGCCATCAGGTCATCGCGCAGCATCATTCCCCACAGGGTCCGGCCAACCCAGAGATTGAACTTGCTGGCCGTCATCTCGCCGGCACCGCCCTTGTCAGCCGGACCGCCCGGACCCTGGCCGTTTCGCTCGCCGAAACAATAAGCATCGACTCCCAGGATGACAAATCCGCGCCTGGCCAACGCGGGCCCCGGCGCTTCCGGAGTATGTTTGGCTTGGAACAACTCCTCTTTGCCGATTTCATACTCACCACCGTGGCAGTGGCAATAGAGGATTGCCGGAGCCTTGGCGGGCAGGTTTTTCGGCACGAGCACATACCCCGGCACCGTTGCGCCGGCACCGTTATCAAATTGAAATCTTTCTACGGCGTAATCTCCCCGATCTTCTCGGGAGAGCGTCTTGACCTCGGATAGCCTTGGCCGAGGCGGCAGCTTGCCCAGCAGTTCCCAAAGTCGAGCGCGCAGATGCTTGCGCTCGGTTTCCCAGACGGCTCGAGATTCGGGCACAGCAAAAGGCGGGGCGAGTTCGGACTTCGCCAGCCAGCGGGCGGCATTGGTTTGGTTGGTCTGGGCCATGAGCACGTTCGGCACGAGATAAAACAGCGCCGCCAGCAATGATGGCCAAATTCCAGCGAAGGTTCCATTCATAATGTGCCCGGTCTAACAAGAATCGGATCACGAAGCCGATTCTGCCTGGGCGGACGAAAACTTTCAACCTTGGACCGAAGCGCAGGGCAAATTCAAGAAACCGTAGCCGCCGACGGCAGTCAGCGCTACCGGTCTCCCAGCGAGTCTTCTTTCTTCCGAATCCTCAGTCGAAGACTCCTGTCTCCGCGCCGCATGTCAGGCCTCCCGCCTGGCCATTATCCTCCACCAACGACCGAAACCCGCCTCTGCTCTCGCCTGTTCGCAGAGAGATCTCGTATCCATAACCACTTATCACTGCGCCAATCAACCGGAGTCTCCCACCCGCAGCCCGGATTACGTATAGCCGATCTTCTACACTTTTTGAGGTTTTCGGCTGATTCCCCGCACGGACTGCCGCAAAACTGCATTTGTGTAGTGCCAACACACAATTATATTACCCTTAAGAATCCCATCTTTATCATTGATTCTATCGATTTGATGCCGCAATAATGAGTGCCAATAAGACTCACTATGTTTGTCCGCCTTAAACGCGTTCGTTGTTGTCGCTACCTGCATTGGTCGAGTCGGTCCACACCGACAACAAGCTGCGCCAGCGCGTCTTGGCCACTCTGGGCCGAGTCGAGCAACTCCAAGCCGACGGTTCCATCGACGCTTTGGTAAGCAGTCTGAGCAAGTTCTCCCCCAACGCCCTGGCATTGATCGCCGGAAAGTCTAGCCCGGAGACCCAAGCACTGACCATCGGACCGGTGCTCATTTTTGAGCGGCTCTGGCAACGGTTGAAGTTGGAGTCGATTCTCAAAGAGTTGCTGGGCGAGCGGCATTTTGGTTTTGCTGTCGAGCGGGCGATTTTTCTGAGCGTGCTGCACCGGGTTTGTTGCGGAGGTTCGGACCGACATGCCCATCAGTGGAAGGAGGATTATGAGATCGCGGGAGTCAGCAAACTGAGCTTGCACCATTCGTATCGAGCCATGGCCTGGTTGGGCCAGGCTGAGCCGCGAACCGACCTGACAGCGGCTGGGGCGACAACAGCGCCAGCCGATGTGGCAGGGACCAAGAAGAGCGCCACGGCAGCGGCACCGTCCAAGTCATGCCGAGGGCCGACGCCGATTTATCGGTGGCATTGAAGGCTCTGCAGCGGATGCGCATTGACGACGATGGCAAGGTGTTTTGGCTGCGTTCCCAAGTGCAAGGCTGCTGCGCGAAAGTCTTCAGCGCAGTGGGGGTGGCCCTGCCGCCCTTATTGACCTTGGAGCCCGAGGGGAAGCAGGTAGCGAAAAGCGATGCAGACGAATCGGGCTGAAATCAGACCAGTAATCACTAACACACAATCACTAACGAAAAATGTCTAGCAAACAGGAAATGTAGTGCCAACGGCCAGTTTGATATTTCATAAGTATCTTTCTTCCAAGCACTAACGATTTATCACTGTAGAAGATCGGCTTGGGGCAACGGGCCCCCTGAATGCAAAATGGATAAGGTGGCTATTTGAAACGGTCCCGGAGCCAGGCTGGATCGCGGCGGCAGTCCAAGACCGCCCTCACATAGCGGCAATATCCTCTCTTGCCGAAGGCAGGATGACGGTCGTCATTTCAGCCGGTCGCGAAGCTCTTGCTTGGCGGCCTCCCAGTCCATGAACTTCTCCTGACCAGATTTGACTCGGGCATTCCGCTCCTCCAGGACTTGCCCGTGCCAGACGGGAGACTGAATGTCCTGTTCGTTGCGGCTCAAATCTGTCCACAACGCTTCCATCGCGCGTAGCTTTTCAGCGAGCGTCATCTCGGCTATTGGCAGTTCAAGCGGCATGGGCTCAATCAATTTACTCGGTTTCGGCGCGGCAGCAACCATAAAGCAGACACCATAAAGCAGAGGCCAGAGGCAGGCACTCTAAAAAGCTGAAACGCTGAAAGACTGACATGCTGGAAACAGAGATCAGAGGTCAGACGGGTGTTCCCAAGTAGGGCAGCGCGTCCCGCCTGCCTGCCGGGTGGACAGTCTGAAAAGCAGAAAGGCTGACGGTTACTGGGCTGGCGGCTGGGGGATAAGCCCGCAAAAGTCGGCCAGGGTGTTGACCAGACCAAGGCGGACTGGCGGAGGAGCCGCTTGAGTTCGGCTTCGTCGCCCACGGCCAGAATGTGCTCCCGCAAGGTATAAGGCACTTCGCCTAAGCGAGCCTCAAAAGCTGAAACGCTGAAAAACTGACATGCTGAAAACAGAGACTAGAGGTCAGGGGACGGAGGAAATTCTGAAACGCTGAAATGCTGAAATTGTGGACCAGAGGCGTTTTCAGACGCTCTTGGTCCTGTCCGCCAATACGTCGCGCAACGCCTTGTAGCGCATGCCGCCTTGTTGCTGGGACGGATGCGGCAGCGTTTGCCGAGATTCTCGACGGAGATGACGGAGTCGCTGATCGGAGTAAGGAGAGGGAAGAGAGGAGAGCGGAGAGAGGAGGACCAGCAGCTTGGTTTTGCGGGATTCGGTGGAGCGGATAAGGCCGCCTACCAGTTGCCCGCTGCCGATTGCACCTGCGCAGCGCCCAGTACCTGCGGGCGCCCAAAAACCAATTTCCTATGTGCAGCCTTCAACCTTTGACATACTTGCAGGTGCAACTCCTGCCGCGTCAGTGAATGGTTGGTTCAGGATGAGCGCGGGGCGGACCTTGGCCGCCATCCCCAGGTCCACCATCCAGACTTCAACGCGACTGGGCATGGGAATCGTCCTGATCAAGCAGGACAAACGTCTGGTCCGCGAGGACCGTGAGTTCGTCGTCCGTCAGCGGGCCGTAACCGGACAATGGAGCGAGGCGGAGAATCTCGTGGCAGACCCGGGGCTGCTCGGACGGTTCGAGTTGCCGGAACTCGTCCACCAGTTTCGTGGCTATCGCAGTCATGCCAGGAAGTTAATCTCCGCCCCCCTTCCGCCAAGCGGATTTTCCAACAGGTCAGTCAACGTCAGCGGGTTCTCACGATGGACACTGCCGCCATGCCAAGCAGCCCGGAATCTGAAAGCCAGTCGTGGTCAGCCTCAAATCCGGTCCATAAAGGGTCAGTTAATGAGAATGATCCTGCTGAAAACCCCCCTCTTTTGGAAAATCGAGATGAATGCGTGGGGATCGCGCAAGAATCTTCGCTCACAAATGACTTATAGGCGACTTTAACGAGGTGGGAGGATGCTTTTGGTGGTGTTTTCAACTGTTGCTTTTTGAGCAGATAGGGTTTTTCAGCAGAATCAATCTCATTAACTGCAGGGCGGATTCAAGAACCTGCAAAAACGTAGCCGTCCACGGCAGTCGGCGCACTTTTCCTCGATTATCGGAGTGTTAGCGCCGACTGCCGTCGGCGGCTACGTTTTCTTGAAACCACCCTGCATTAACTGAGCCCTGGGATTTTGGTGATTGCGGCCGCCTTTAGCCGCTGATAAACAGCCAATTCCCGTGAGAAAGGCTCTCTCGTCCGGTGCACCTTGATGGCGGTAGCGATATCGCCGGTTTCCAAGTTGCCTTCGGTTCCGAAGATGATACCGTGGATGCCGAAGCCCAGCCGCTCGGCGAGCTGGAGTCGGTGCCGGGCGGTATACGCTTGAGCATTCTGTATCAGTATTTCGTCCATGATTGCGATGACCAGTAATGGCGGTCACTCCGCCCAAGTAAAGATTCAACAGCTGATTGACGGCGGTGCCATTCCCGTAGCCCAGATG
>Ga0194039_1000316_pt1 | contig 30503 bp, 28 predicted proteins | sample JunL228m_MetaG_FD_148679 | JGI IMG/M metagenome (GOLD analysis project Ga0194039, IMG submission 148679) | Anoxic zone freshwater microbial communities from boreal shield lake in IISD Experimental Lakes Area, Ontario, Canada - Jun2016-L227-8m | ecosystem: Environmental > Aquatic > Freshwater >... | reverse complement strand
GTGTTGATTCCGGCGTCGGCTCAGGAGTTGGCTCAGGAGCGAAGGAAGGAGTGGGCGCGGATTCGGGAACAGCATCCGCGGCGTGAATTTTCTCACCGTCTGGCTGATCTGCCGAGAATGCGCCTGGGTTCATCCAGACGACATCGCCCGACGGTTTTTTGATTTCGCGGTATGAGAAAAAGAAGAACGCCGCAAGGGCGAGAAGGTGGGCGGCGGCGACGAGCGCGAGAGTCCGCCGGAATCGCGGGTCGTCCATCGTCAGAGCCCGGTTGAGTCCTCGGGGTGGGTCATCACGCCGACTTTGGTGATGCCCGTCCGCTGGAGGACATCCATCACCGAGACGAACCGCTGGATGGCGAGGTCTTTGTGCGGGCGGACGACGACGGCGAGGGCAGGGGTCTGCGCGTGGAGGACGGCGAGCCGCGATTCCAGATCGGCGGGCGTGACAACGTCGCTGTTCAATTTCATGACGTTGTCTTTATTAATCGAGATCGTGACGACCTCGGCCGGGTTGGGGCTTGTTTTCGAGGTCGAGCTGGAGGGGACGACGAGGTCGAGGCTGTTCTCGATGAGCGGGGTGGTGATCATGAAAATGATCAGCAACACGAACGCGAGGTCGAGCAGGGGCGTGACGTTGATCTCGCTGAGCGTCTGCAGGCTCTGTCTCGAAGAATAGCGGCGCATGGCTTCAGGCCGCCGTCCGGCGCACCTCGCGCACCCCGTGCTCGACGTAGCGGTGCTCGATCTCCGAGGAAAGCTCGGCCGCAAAATTGTCCCCCTGCACGATCATCGAGCGGACGCTCGTCACCAAAAAATTGTATCCGAACATCGCGGGGATCGCGACGAGGAGGCCGACGATCGTCGTGATGAGCGCGCCCGAGACGCCGGGCGCCATGGCCGCGAGGTTGGCCGTGCCCGCGGTCGCGATGCCCGCGAACGCATCCATCACGCCCCAGACGGTTCCCAGCAGGCCGAGGAACGGCCCGCCGCTGACGGCGGTCGAGAGGACGATCATCTGCGACTCAAGCTTCAGCGCGGACTCACCGGCCGCGCGCTCCATCGCCGCCTGCACCGCGCGCATCTGCGCCGGACTGATCTTGTCGGCAGATTCGAGCCGCGCGCGAAACGTCTCGTCCACCTCGGTCGAGCCAAGCATCTGGAAACAAAGCTCCGCCGTCCCGGCCTGGTAGATCGCATAGAGCGGGGAACCATCGAAATGCACGCCCTGCTCGTAGATCCGCAGTGGCAGGCGGTCGCGCCGGAACAGCGCCGAAAACCGTCCGCTCTGCCGCCTCGCAAAATGCAGGTATCGAAATTTGGTGACCATCACCGACCAGCTGAAAATAGAGGCAAGAAATAGCGTGAGGAGGATGGCCTTCCCCTCGACCGTGCTTTCGACCAGCGCGTAAACGATGCCGGCGGCGATCATGCGTCCGTTCGGAAATGGATTTCCATGGCCGTTGACGCTACCCGACCTTCCGTCGGCAAGAAATGCAAAACTTTTTGCCACCCGCCGGGATCCGAGTTATTGAGGGGTCGCATGCACCGCCTCATCCTCTGCCTATTCCTTGCCGCCTCCCTCCCCGCCCGCGCCCAGACGGCCGCGCCGCGCGACAACCCGTACGATGTCATCGGAAAAATTTTCCAGCCGCTCTGGGGCGTGCTGCTCGCGGACACGAAGAGCCCGAACCGCGCGGCGACGCTCACGATCGGGCTCGCGGAGGTTTCCGGACGGCTGCCCGCAAACATGAAAGGCGCCTCGCTCAGCGCGGCGGTCCAGTTTCCCGACAAGATCCGCCTTGAGGCGCCGGTGCTCGGCGAGCAGTTCACCGTCTGCCGGAATGGCGACGAGGTCTGGGCGACGCCGGGCAGCAAGGTCGAGTTCCTGCTTTCGCAGTTCAAGGTGAAGCCGAAAGCCAGCCACCAGAAACTCGCGACGCCGATCTTCATGCCGGTATCCGCGCAGCAGGCGATTTTCCTTCCGGCCCTCTTCACGATGATCCGCCCGGACGTCGCCGAGGTCGAACCGCTCAACGGCGAGGACTGCCGCATCCTCACCGCCGGGCTCATGCCCGAGCTCGCGAAGGCAACAAAAGCAGAAGATTTCCAGGGCCGCCTCTGGGTCGCGCCGGGCTACCTTCCCCGTCGGATGGAGGTGGTCCGCAGGGACTTCACGGCAACTTTCGATATTCAAAATCTGAAATACTTTCCCTCGCTCCCTGCCTCCACATGGCAGCCTCCGGCCGGAACGACCGACATCTACCGCACGACCCCCGCCCTGCTCGAGGGGCTCCTCTACATCGTCATGAATTCCCTCAAAGCCAACGAGGCCGACGCCCCCTGGCTCCACGCGAAGTAGCCCTCACGGCAGTTCCACGTCGCCGGCGTCGAGCGGGAAAATGTCGTCGAGGCCGACGATGGAAAATTCCTCGAAAAAAAATCCGTTGCCCTGAAGCAACCGCAGGCTGTCGACCGAGTCGCCGCGGCGGATCGCCGTGCGCCGGAGATCCGGACGGGTGCTCACCTCGACCAGCGGAAGCCCGTCGGGCGAGACCAGCCGCGAGCCGGATTTGTCGAAGTCCGCCCGGAGGGCGAGAAAATCTTTTTGTCCGGTCAGCGGGTTTTCTCTGAGCCGGAACCGGACATCTTTTTCCTGGATGGTGGTGCCCGCATCGGCGCACGGTTTTCCATCCACAAACCCGAAGTTTGTGGCATCGCGGATCGTCCGCTCCCACCCGATCGTCCACTCGCCGTTCTCCGTGCGGGCCATCACGCGCAGCCGCTGGAGACCGGCAAGCGACTCGAGGACAGCAAATTTTTCCGCTGTCCGCGAGGCCCGGATTTTTTCGGGTTTCGGATCATCCGGGGCCGGCCGGAGCACCCGGAGGATCTCCCCGCCAAACGCGGCCTGCCCGACAAAAAGCGCGTCGTTTTCCATGGCGACAAACCAGAACGTGCCGGGCATCCCGAGCGCCACACTCCGCACGGAGGCGGGCAGTTTCACCTTTGCGAACGAGCCCTGCCGGATCCACACGCCTTCCGGGGAAGCGCCGATGAGCGCGGAGGCGTCCGCATCCATCGAGAGGAATGCGGAGGGCGCCTTCGTGACGGTCTCTTGCAGTGAACGGGAGTCCCGCCCGTTTGCGCTGGAGGGCGATGCTCCGTCAGCGCCCATGAATAAATCGGACGGCACGGAGGCCGTCCCTCCAACAATGGGGAAACGGGTGTCCCGCCGGTTTGCGGGACTGGGTTCCGCATTCGGGACGCCCGCGACTCCTGGTTTTTGTTTGGCGAGCGTGATCGTCGTCAGCCCGCCGGGCGAGCTCACAAAAACCTCCGAGTCGTTCGCGGCAAGTGCCAGCGCCGCCGCGCCGCCGCTTGAGGGCGCGGAGAAAACTTCCCTGCCATCCTCAAGAGAAAAGACGCCGGTCTTCTCCTGCGTGAGAAGGAACGCAAACGCGGAGTTGGTTGCAAGCAGCGGCACTAATTGCGGAGGTGCGACGGTTGAGGCGAACACGATCACCGAACCGCCCAGCGGATGCCCCGCCGCGTCGGCTTGACGGAAACTTTTTGGAATGCCGCAAAGTACCGGCCTTCCCTTGTATTGCACGTCAGCCGACCACACGAACCCGCGCTCCTCGGAAACCCGCGCGAGCAGCGGCGGGTTGGGCGGCTGGGTGTCCGCAAGCAATAGGAGATCCCCGTTTTCCAGAAGGGAAAAATCCCGAATGCGAGAAAACCCGCGGAAGCCCGGGTCGGCCGCAAAGTCGTTGAAAAGAAAATCCTCTCCCGAGACCCGGACCCGGTTTCCGACGAGGTATCCGCGCATGTGGTAATGCCCGGCGGGCAGCGCCTCGCCTGCGTCGTTCTTCCCGTCCCAATCCGTGATCAGCCCGTTGATCCCGATGCGAAATTCCTCCTGCCGGGCGAGCTTGTGGAGCGTCCGTACGAGACGGCCCGCTCCGTCGAACACGCCGAGCGTGATCCGCCCGTCATCGGGAACCGCAAACTCGACGTCCGCCCGCGCGACCGATGCCACGAGTAGGATCGCAAAAATGCAGACGGTCTTCACCGGCGTTCAGATGTAGTATTTCCAGTCAATGTCTGGGAAAAGGTTGTCGCGGGCCTCGCAGCCGGCGAGCAGCGGTTCGTCCCGACCTCCGGCTTCGAGCATCTCGTGGAGCTTCGTGAAGCGCAGGAGGTGGTCTTTGGTCCGACGCGTCGCATAGTCGGTCGCCGTGCCGGTCTTCATGAGGAACGCCCAGTCGCTCGACTGCGCGAGGAGAAGCTCGCGGGCCATCTGGCTGAGCGTGCGCCGGATAAATGCCGAGCGCGTCTTCGCGTGCCTGCGGGCGTCGGCCGTCATCCTCGCCGCCGCCGCGTGCAGGTGCGGGTAGATCCACGAATTGCAGCGGTCGAGCCAGACCTCCCAGTAGCCTTTGTTTCCCCAACTCGACGGCGAGGGGGCGACCATCTGGAGCGTGGGGTTCTCGGCGAGGTAGACGCTCGGGGTCGTGAGGCGGAAAACCTTCTGGTCATACGCCGCTTTCCGCAGGAAAAAATCCAGAAACTCCGGCCCCTCGAACCACCAGTGGCCGAAGAGCTCGGCGTCGAATGGGCTGAGCACGAGCGGCTCAACCGGCAGGATCGAGCGCAGGCGCTCGATCTGCCCCTCGCGGGCCCGCAAAAAATCCCCCGCATGTGCGTCGGCCGCGCCCATCGCCCAGCCCCGGTTGTAGATGTCCTTGTTTTCGGAGCCGGTGATCCGGTGGTATTTGATGCCGGTGTTCCTGCGGTGCCCGATGTTCGGGAAGACCTGGTGGAGGTAATCCTCGGGCAGCTCGCTGCCGATGTCGCGGTAGAAATCCCGGTAGGCGGGATCGCCCGGATACCCGTCTCTTGCGCTCCAGACCTGCTTGCTCGACTCGCGGTCGCGCGCGATCACCGCCGGGCCGGCCGGCGTGAAATACGGCGAGTAGATCGCAAACCTCGGCCTCGGCTCGCCATACATCAGGCCGTGCGCATCCACCACAAACCACCGCAAATTCGCATCCCTCAGGATCCGGTCAATCCCCGGAACATACCCGCACTCCGGTAGCCAAATCCCCTGCGGATCGCGCCCGAAGCAATCCCGGTGGTAGTCGCGCCCGATAAAAATCTGCGCCCGCATCGCCTCCGGGCAGGTCTCCATGAGCGGCAGGAACCCGTGCGTCGCCGCGCAGGTGATGATCTCGATGATCCCGTCCTCCTGCAGCTGCGCGAACGCCCCGACGATATCGCGCCCGATCTCCTTCGTGTAAAAATCCCGAGCCTCCGAAAACATCCGGTGGTAAAGCTCCGCCAACTCGTTCACCCGCGCATCGCGGGACGTCCGCCCGATCTCTCTCCGCGCCATCTCAACGCCCCGGTCGAGATACCGCTCCGTGCGGCCCTGGAGCAGGCTGTCGCGCAGCATCGCGCAAAGCGTCGGGGTCATCGTGAACGTCAGCTTCACCGGTGCCTTCTCCGCCACGAGCCTCCGCAGGATCTTCAGCAGCGGGATGTACGTCTCGGTGATCGCCTCATACAGCCAGTCCTCCTCAAAAAATTCCTCGTGCTCCGGGTGGCGCACCCACGGGAGGTGGGCATGGAGGAGCAGTGCAAGCGAACCTTTGTGCATCGGTGCCCACCCATAAACGATGCCCCGTCCGTTTGCGAGCGCTCTTTCCAAACGAAGCCCGCCCCACAACGCCGCAAAGGCTCCCCGAACATTTACAATAGATGTCCCAGGTGGGACATCTATTGTAAAATCCAGAAAAGCCGGGCCGAGCGCGGCGGGTGCCGGCGGCGAGGGGGTGTCAGCGGCGGCGGCGGAAGTGGCTTCGGCGTCCGTCCATGCGCGGCTCGATTTTTTTCGGCCGCGGGACGGCGGGTTCCCCGTTCGGGGGGACTTGGAATCCTTCGAGCTGGAGGCGTGCGATTTTCTGTCCGATGAAGCGTTCGATGGCGGAGAGCTTGCTCATTTCCTCATGGGTGACGAGGGTGAATGCGTCGCCCGGCTGCTGGGCGCGGCCGGTGCGTCCGATCCGGTGGACGTAATCCTCCGGGTGCTGGGGGATGTCGTAGTTGATGACATGGCTGACGCCGACGACGTCGATCCCGCGCGCGGCGATATCGGTCGCGACCATGACCTCGTATTTTCCGGATTTGAACCCGTTGAGCGCCTCGATGCGCTGGTTTTGCGAGCGATTTGCGTGGAGGACGGCGACCGAGTGGTTGTTGGCGCGGAGTTTTTTTGCGATTTTGTCCGCCCCGTGTTTGGTGCGGGAGAAGATGATGACGCTCTGGTAGTCGATCGCGGTGAGGAGCGCGAGGAGGAGGTCGAATTTTCTGGAGGGATCGACGGTATAGACCCCGTGCTTGACGGTCGAGACCACGGTGTGGGACGCGCCGATCTCGATGCGCACGGGATCGCGGAGCGCCCAGGCCGCGAGGTCGGCGATCTCGGGCGGAAGCGTCGCGGAAAAAAACAGGGTCTGGCGGTCTTTCGGGCATTTGGAAATGATCCGCCGCATCGGGGGCAGGAACCCGACGTCGAGCATGCGGTCCACTTCGTCGAGGATGAGGATCCCGATGTCATTCAGGCGCAGCGTGCCCTGCTGCAGGTGGTCCTCGAGTCGTCCGGGCGTCGCCACGACGATGTCGAGGCCGTCGCGCAGCGCAGTCCGCTGCGCGCCGTAGCCGACACCGCCGAAGATCGATCCGACCCGCAGGTCGGTGAACCTCGCAAAATCCCGCATCGCGGTTTCGACCTGCATCGCGAGCTCGCGCGTCGGCTCGAGCACGAGGCAGCGGCACTTGCCGTGGGCGTGAAGTTTTTGCAGCGTGGGCAGCGCGAACGCGGCGGTTTTTCCCGTTCCTGTCTGGGCGGAGGCGATGACGTCGCGGCCTTCGAGGGCCGGCGGGATCGCCCGAAGCTGGATCGGGGTCGGGTCTCCGTAGCCCATCGCCTGGACACCGTGGAGGAGGGGCTTGGTGAGCCCGAGCATGGAAAATGGCATAGAAGCACACCGTGGGGCTGCCCGCTTGGGTTGTCAACCCGGAGGACCGATCCAAAATAGGGACGGCATGGCTGCCATCCCTCCAGGCAATTCCAGTGATGCCATATCGCCGAAAGCTCCGCGGTCATCGTCCAGATCATCGTCCAGATCCCGGCCGTGATTGTTCATGATCTGAAATAAATGGAAAAGACTTCACGTTTGCTGGCGGGACGGCGCGACAGTCTTTGTGGTTGTCAGGGGAAAATCATCAATGATAATCAGCGCCGTGAAAACGCCCGATCAAAGCCCCCTCGATCCCACGGATGAGGAAATTGCTCTTTGCGCTTACCGGATCTGGCTCCATGAAGGATGCCCCCAGGGACGCGACCGGGCGCACTGGCTGAAAGCGAGGGAACAATTGCTTGCTGGCAGGGGCAAAGAGAAATCGGCCGCAGACATTCCTATCCGGAATTCCCGGCGGGGCACCCCGGGGGCTCCCTGAAAGAAATGGAGACATGACAAAGAAAAACCGCAGGGCTGTTTTTGAGGATTCGGCTTCTGCCCAGCTCAAAAAGTTTATCAAAAAAGGGCTGGGATCCTGCAGCGAAATGACCTCGCCAGCGGAACTCGGCCGGTTGCATCTCGGCTGGTATTACAACTGGAGACCGATTCCAAAAATCCCCCCCGTTCCGGGAGTGGAGTTTGTCCCGATGTTTTGGAACGCCGGTGACCTGACCTCAGAAAACTTTGCCGCGGTCAACCAAAGCGCGGCCACCCACGTGCTCGGGTTCAACGAGCCGGATATGTATGGCCAGGCGAGCATGTCCCCGGAGGAGTGCCTGGAGTTGTGGCCGCAATTGATGACGCTCCGGCAACGCCTCGGCAGCCCCGCCCCGGCCACTTCGTCCTGGCTGGAGAAGTTTCTGCCCGAGGCGAAGCGGCGCGGCCTGCGGGTCGATTTTGTCTGCCTTCACAGGTATCCGGACATCAGTGACCCGGATGCTGCTGGCAAGATGGAGGCGATGCTCAAGGATGCCCGCCGGAGATACGCGCTGCCCGTTTGGCTCACCGAATGTGGCGCGGCGGATGTGAGTGCCTGGCACCAGCCCCAGCTCAGCAAGCCAACCCCTGAGATGGCGCGAAACTTTTTAAAAAAGCTGCTCGCCCTGCTCGAGCGCCTGCCGTTCGTGGAGCGGTATGCGTGGTTTGCCGACCGGGTCGGTGACGAATACGGCCTCGGCACGATTTTCGATCCGCACGCCCGACGGCTCACCCCGTTCGGGAAAATCTATCGGGATGGGGGTTGAACCCAAGCGAAGAGATCCTTTGGATTATAGGAAGGGCCTTCGACGATCCGGTTTCGCCCTGGATAAAGTTCCGCTGGCCCTGGAGAACCGACGGCAAGACACCTGCCGCGTCGAGGGAACCGTGGTGCTGCATGAGTCCCCGCGACGCCGAGATGAGAGGGATTCTGCGGCCGTTGAAATGAATCTATTGCTGCTTCTGGAAGACAATCTTCCGTGTGAGGAACCGGCGGGCCGGCGAGTTATTAGGGAGCGGGTGACGAGACTCGAACTCGCGACATCAACCTTGGCAAGGTTGCACTCTGCTATGGTAAAACTTGACATGCTGCCAAAATGCTGCCAACTTTTCGACCGATGAATAAAAAAGCATGGCCGAGGATAACCCGGACCGAAAATCATGGCAAGGGCGTCTTTGTCGTGGATGCTCGCATTGCCGGGAAAGGGGAGCGGAAGTTTTTTTCGACCAAATCTGTGGCTGAGGGATTCGCCCAGACATGCCGTATCCGGCGAACGAACGAAGGCCAGAGCGTTTTTGATGACCGGGAACTTGCCACCCACGGATGGACGGTGCAGCAGGCAATCCGGTTCGCCATCGAGCACCTGCGGAAGCAGAAAGGAAGTGTTCTGTTCTCCGACGCCATCAAACGGCTGGAAGCCTCGAAGCTGGCAAGCAAGAAAACCCCGTATTATTGCCGCCTCATGCGTCAGCGCCTCGAAAAACTGGAAACGCATTTCGAAGGCCGGAAGATTGGGGCTATCATGGCACCGGATATCGAATCATTTTTGAACGATCTCACCGTGGCCCCGGCGACAAGAAACACGATCCGCCGCGACCTTGTGACACTTTGGTCATTCGCCGTGAAGAGCGGATGGGCAAGGGAAAACGAGGCGAAGAAAGTGGACTCCGCGCAGGTCGTCTCATCCCCCCCACCCATTTTCACACCAGAGCAGGCGGCCGCTTTGCTGACGGCAAGCTCCGCTGACGTGCTCGCATTCCACGCAATCGGCTTTTTTGCCGGGCTCAGGGTTGCCGAGATCAAGCGACTCGACTGGCGCGACGTCGACCTCGAGAGCGGATTTATCCATATCAGCGCGGAGAACTCAAAAACCCGCACCCGTCGCCTTGTCCCGATTCTGGACAACCTCCGAGCATGGCTCACCCCGATCGCAAAAGCCTCAGGTAAAATCATCAAGCCGAATTTCGCAAAGCGACAGCTTGCCGCAAGAAATAAGGCAGGCTTCAAGCCGGAAACAGCCAAGCAGAAAGAGAAGGGGATCACTCTCCTCCTGTGGCCGGAAAACGGGCTGAGACATTCCTTCGTTTCCTACCGGTTAACCGCAACCGCGAACCCCAGCCAGACGGCACTGGAGAGCGGTCACGACCAAGACGTGATGTTCGCCCATTACCGCGAGTTGGTGAAACCCAAGGACGCCAAGCGGTATTTCAACATTCGTCCTGTCAGGAAGGGCAAGGCGGTGGCCAAGGCGGATGCGGCGTAAAAGCGGGGCACTGCTTCTCCTGCCTCTTCAAGTCAGCACACGTTCGCGTCGCCGTGGCTCTCGGGGTGTTTGCTGACCCCGGCTGGTTTCCCATGGACAAGCTATTCGTTGAAGTCCACCGGCCCCAGAGAAGCGCGGCACGAAGAAATGCTGCCAGACGAAAATGACTCCTTGCGCGCCGCGATAATCCGGGCAAAAATTGAAAGCGGTGAAAGGAAGCATAGCAACAGAAGAAACATACCCGTCGGCACGACATTTCGTGACGAAGGATGAGCTGGCGTATGAATTAAATCTACCCAGCGCAAGAATGGTCGACGAGTTTATTGCTCGTCAGATGATACCATACTACAGGCTCGGACATCGGACCCTTCGGTTTGTCCTCGATGAAGTCATCGAGGCGCTGAAGAAGTTCAGAGTTCTGCCTGTGTGCTAGAGAGATCATTCTTGATACGCTTATAACACCACAGTCGGTCACACGTTCAAACCGTGTGGCCGACGAGAAACATTACGGCTCCAGACCCAGCCTGAGACACGACTCCTTATAGCTTCGGCGGGCTTTGGTAAGAGCACTCCTCTCGCCGTCGGTCAAGGGCCTGATCTTGTATTTCTGGATGTCCATTGCTTCGATGGTCATCCAAGAAATTGGTCTCCGCCGCACTCCCTTGCCGGTGGCAGGTCTTGCAATTCCGAGTTCCTGCCGCTTCCGCGTAATCTCGCATTTGAACTCTCGAACTAGGGTTTCGTCGTTCAGACTCAAGTTCAAGTTGAATTCCGGAAACGAAATCCAGCGGTCTATGGGCCGAGTTATAGGAAGGTCCACGGTTGACGGGTATTTTGAAGGAAGCAAGCAGTTGAGTGATCTCCACTGTTGGTCGCTACAACGGATCCATGGGCGATCAAAATCCCACACATACCGACCATTGTAACGTGCACGAAATTCATAAAAGAATGCGCCCAGTTCGAGATGGTTCTGGAAAATGAGGAGCGATTTCAGTGAATATGCCGCTAAGCGGGCACTCCAATGCGGGAAAATGCGAACGTATTTCTCGGGGTCTGCATAGCGCCACCACCAGACATTATTGACGAGCAACTCCTCGTCTGCTGCTTCCGGGAACACATCCGGGAAATCTTCCGGCCGGTGAGGATATTCTTGCTCCTCCTCGGTCATGCCCCACAGCTTGAGGTTTTCGGCGAGTATCGAGTTGAGCGTTCGTGGCGCGTTGTCGGCGTTGGCTGGATTCCGTTTTTTTGCCATCTCGAGGGCGGGAGTATGATCGTTGTCGCGCCAAGATGCGAGCCATATCGCAGGCAGTTTTTCTCGAGCCTCGAAGCGAGCCGTATTCGAAGATTGGTTGATGTCCAATACCCCGAGGGGGGGCAAACGGCGAGTATATTACGGAGGGTTATTGGACTCGGTGACAGATCCGAGCCAGCCGATATTTTGGCAGCCATGAAGGAAACCAATCCAGCAATGAACACTGTCACCCAGGGGCGAGCCACGCCATGAGGCCACCGCAGCGCAGACCGCCTGATGCCCGACCCTGCGCATACCCGGCAAATCCCAACAGCGGGAGTATATCACGGGTGGCTGTTCGACTCGTTGTGGGATGCCGAGAGATGTGGAAAATTGAGGCCATGAAAGCAACACCAGGCCAATGTGAGACCAATACCGCCACGGCAAATGGCGGCGGGGATTCAGCCAGCGCCATTCCTACCGATGCGGGGCCGGACCGTTCCCTGTGGATGCCCGGCAAACCCGGCAAAGCCGAAAGGCGCGAGTATATCACGAGGGAGTATTGGACTCGTTGATCTGATCCGCGTGATGGCCGATAACTGGCTCATGAAAAAAAATCCAGCTCCGAGCAGGCGCGGTCAACAGGAGGGCCTGCAGCCGCGATGACAGGCACAACAACAATTTCCGTCCCGAAAAACTCCGGGACGGGGAAAACAACCCGGACCATGGGGTCCACAACCAGAAGGAAGCCGTGAAAAAAACACGCAAGAACGCCGCGCAGGTCGCCCCGACCAGCGCTGGCATTGAAGAATCGGGGAAAGCAGCCGAGGCGGAGACCCTCTCGGAAAACAGTGAGGTCTCGAAAGCAGCAGCGAAAGATCAGGCACCCGCTTCGAAGGGAGCCGGGGGCGGTGCCACACGAAAAGCCAAGAAAGATCAGGCCGAGGTAGTCCCGGAGAAGCTTTCCGAGGCGGAAGCGAAACAGCTCACCCAGTTCGAGGAAGCCATTTCTACGGTCGCCAAGGACGCCCAAGAGGGATTTGGGAAGAAGGCGGAAGCGTTCTACCAGATCCAGACGAAGCGACTCTATCGGGCGCACGGGACTTTCACCGGATACTTCAAGACGAAGTTCGGATATAGTCGCGCCCACGCGAACCGCTTCGCCCAGGCCGGGGCGGTCATGGAAAAATTGTCCCCACGTGGGGACATTCTGAAGAAGCTGGACAGCGAGTCCCACTACCGCCCTCTCGCGCTCCTCCTCAAGGAGCCGGAGAAGCTGGAGCAGGTCTGCGATCTTCTGGAGGCGTGGGATGCGTGGACAGAATCTGACGTCCTCCCCGCCGCCATGGTCCACGCGGCCAAGATCTTCATCACCCCTCCAACGGAGGCCAGAGATCCAGACGGGAAGGAAAACGAGATCATGGAAAAGGTTACCGCGTTGATCGCGGAGGCTGAGGCGGAACTTCCAGAGGGGAGCCCGAAGGAGGTCGCAAAGATCTTCCAGAACCTCAAAGCCAAGGCGAAATCATTGGCAACGCGCCGCACTACCAAAATCGAGTGGACCGAGAAGACCTGGAATACTGTTCAGGGCTGCACCTGGAAGTCCCCGGCCTGCGATTACTGTTACGCGGCCAGGGCGGCAGCCACCCGTCTCGCCGACATGTATCCCGGGATTGCCATGAAGAAGAAAGATGGCACCTACGCTTTCTGCGGGAAGATCCTCCTGCTCCCAGAGCGTTTGAGCGATCCCCTGTTCAATCGAACTCCCACAAAATATTTCGTGAACTCGATGGCAGATCTGTTCCACCCGGATGTGCCGGAGGATTTCATCTCGGCCGTGTTTGACGTGATGGAGAAAGCCCCCTGGCACGTATTCCAGGTTCTGACGAAACGAGTGGATCGAATGGCCGAATTCACCCAAAAACGTTATCGCGATAGTGAGCCGCCGCAGCACATCTGGATGGGGGCGACCACGGAGAATCAGAAGTGCTTTGACGAGCGCATGCCGCTTCTGAAGCAGGTGAAGGCGGCGGTGCGTTGGTTGAGCTGCGAACCGTTGCTCGGGCCGATCACGCTGACTGACACGGAGTCTATCGACTGGGTGGTCGTTGGCGGTGAGTCAAATGGCAAACGAAAAATGGAGAAGGCATGGGCCACGAACCTCCGCGACCAATGCGCCGAACCCGAGATCGCGTTCTACTTCAAACAGTGGGGCGACTTCAACGAGGAAGGTGAACCCCAGAAGGGCAAGAAGGAAAAAAACGCCACGCTCGATGGCAAAATCCACCATGACTACCCCGAGTAGGCACCAACTAAATCCTGATCGCCGCCATCGCGCGGCGGTCAGGCTGCTCGCGATTTATTCATGGATTGACCAGGCTGGGACGCCCGGAGGTAGGGGCAGCAGCGAGGATGCGGAGGTTCAAAAGATTCTCCGTTTCAGTCCGCAACCGGTGGAGGGATCAATATGATCTTTGATCTGACGGACCAATGCAGACCAGTTCCGAATTTGGCTGCGCCGGCCGCTTCCGATGCCGAGGAAGGGAACAAGGCTCGATTGGCGAAGCTCGATCAATGCCGTCTGGCTTCCTTGGAAAATCCACCTGAGCGCCCGCCCATGATTCTTTCTTATAAGGACAAGCGACTCGGTGAAGCCGGAAGCATCGTGGTCATCCAGGGCAAAGCGAAAAGCGGCAAGACGGCCGTTGTGGGGGCGATCCTTGGGGCGGCTATCGGAGGAGAGGGAGATTTCTTCGGGCTGGAATCTCCAAATCCGCACAAGAAAGCCGTTCTCCACTACGATACGGAGCAGAGTCGCTATGAGCATTTCGATGTCCTCGACGTCTCTGTGCGCAAGAGGGCCAAATTTGCCGACATCCCCAAGCACCTGCACTCATACACGATGCTTCAATTGGAGATTGGCGAGAGATGGAAAACAATTCAGGCCGATGTTGAAAGGCGCGCAGTGCAGCATGATGGAGTCCATCTGGTAGTTCTGGATGGAGTGGCGGACTTGGTGAACGATCCGAACGACCCCAGCGGGAGCTTTTCCCTCGTTCACGAATTGCATGCCTTCGCTGACAGGCATCAGTGTCTGATTGTCGTGGTCCTTCACGAGAATCCAGGGGCAGGCAGTAAAAAGACTCGCGGTCATCTTGGCAGTCAGATGGAGAGGAAGGCCCAAACGTCCATCAGTGTGGAGAAGAACGGCAGCACCGAGATCGTGGAGATGCATGAAGTAGCGGCCCGCTCGTGCAGTTGGCCAAAGAAGGAGGCGGTGTGCTTTCAGTATGACGCCGTAGCGAGGATGCATGTCACGGTGGACAATCCGAACGCCATGCTCGCAGCCGAGAATGTAAAAAAAGCTGAGGCTGAAAAGGCGCTTGCCCTCCAATCACTGGCGAAGAAGGTGCTTTCCAAGCCGCTGGCCCATGGGGAGTTTGTAAAGGCGATCATGGCCGAGTCAGCGTGCAAAGACTCCACGGCCAAGAGTCGAATCAAGGAAATGTCCGGTAAGCTCAAGATTGTCGAAAAAATCGATGGCGGGCTCTATCAGATCGTCGCCGAAGTGGCCGAGGTCAAGGGGCAGGAGGAAGAATTACAACCACTCCCGGCTTTGACTCTTCCCGTAGAAGGGGTCTGAGGGTGGGGTCCAGATGGGTCAACAGGTCAACATGCATATATGGCTGACCGTTGACCCTGACCCACTGGCAACCCCCTACGGTCTGGACAGAGGCTCCCTCCACCCATGCCAACATCGGTTCCAAATTTGGAACCCAGAGTAGCTGGAGTGGAATATCTCAACGATCAGCGCTTTAAGAAATACAGTGTAGTCGCCTTGCTGCCGGTCTTGGTTATCCCCTTGACTTGAGAAATCGCATCACGAACAGCAGAGGTCGATTCTCCGGATTCCTTTACGATCTTACCCATGCTGATCCCGTTTGTAGCAGCTTTGATGATCCCCGCGACTTTGAAGACCAGCGATGCCTTCTCGTCATTTGTGAGTCTGCGGCGAATTAGCAGGTTGGCTTTATGGCCAAAGAACGTCTTCCTTGTCAGTTGCTCACATTCCGATTGCAGCTTAGCTAGGTGGTCTTTTGCTTCAGAGATCATTTTGCACAGCGCGGTAACGGCCTCCTGCTTCAATGCTCCGATATCCTTATCGGCTTTATTCTGAATCTGTTTGATTTTGTCGAGTGCGTTTAATTCCATAAAAGTTTTACTTATTTCACCAAAGAAGTTTTGGGTTGAGTTGATTATACCTCAGTAGCGGCAGTTCATACAATGATAAACATTAGGTTTATATATCCAAGTAGTTCGATCTTGGGTCGAAGCGACTATGAATGGATGGGGACCTGGAAGCCCACATTCGCGCATTCCGGATCGCTCTTCCCTATATAGATATAGCCCTATGATAATACCACGGTAAATAATCCATAAATCCCCATGATTCCCTTAACTGGTAAATCCTAATCCCTGCGGTTGATGGAGGACTCAGAATCGGGAATATCAACGAGTTTTAGATTTATTGGGATTCGCCAGTCATAGCTACGGATACGGATACAGGTAGGGAATGGGGCATAGGTATAGGTGGATGACATGGATTATCGACTGACGGTTCACTGGGCCCTATTATGGATACATTACCCCCTGCCATGTAACCCCGACTCGCTCTCTCTTTAACCCTACGGGGATTCACTCTCACTTACAGAGATCGCATATCAGGGAATCCATATAACCCGATCCTGACTCTGGATCATGGGTAGGGACTCACTCTCTCTATATGTGGATGTATGGAATGGAAAGCGACAGACGGATCTCTGGGTTACTCTCATTGACTGCTCTGGCATATTGGCTGCTCTCATTGACTGCTCTGGCATATTGGCTGCTCTCATTGACTGCTCTGGCATATTGGCTGCTCTCATTGATTGCTCTGGATTATGGGTACTCTGGTCAATGGTAAATCTTGTAATCCTCTCTCTGATCAGATGCCTCTCTGCATTGTTCATTATCGGCTTTCCCCATAGATGTTCAGGTTATAGCAATGATAGACTCCATGTAGATGGATCGCTTATCCTCATATTTGGTATAAAAAAGCACTTTGGGTTCTACTGATACGAGAAATCGCGTTCTTGGTTTGTCTGGCAGTGGTAGGCATTTATTGATTCATTGGTTGCTCTATAAACCGCCACTCATCATCAATAACTGCTTTACCCGTTTATTTGCGCTACAACGGCCCTAGAAAGCCCTGATACCCTAAAGCAATGGCAATGGTACAGCTGACCCAGTTGCGGCATTCTAGCCTATGTCTGACCTTAGATTGCTGAACATTTGGAATACTAATCCTTTTATTAAAATATTTTCAGCATTCCTAATGTTTATGCTTGATGCGAAATTCTAAGATGCTATTATATCTCACTATAAGAACCGTATGAGATTCGTCTATCGCCCCTCCCATTCTTCAGATTCCGCCCAAGGCGTTGGCTGCGGCAATCCATTCTCTGAGGAGATAGCAATCAGCCGCTATCAGATGTTTTCCGACTCTGATGATTCTGATTTTAACGGGATAGATCACTCCATCAATACCGACCGCCCCCATCAGGAGGTTGTCGAAAGTTTTCTACATAGGTCCGAATTCATTACGAGAGAGCCGGGCAGGGAGGTATTGGGCGGCAAGTTCTCCTTCAACTGGCTTTCTCCAAACGACTACGTCACCAACTGGCATCATCTGGATGAGGGCTCCCAAACGCTCTTCAACAAGCTCATGACCGCCGACTCCTCCTTGAATAATTCCCACTACTACGGTCTCAAAGAGCACGATTCGCTTCCAGAGCATCTATTGCTCCTACTGGGGGCGGACATCCAAAACATTCTTCCGGGTAACAAGATTGACATGGTTTCAGCGAATCTCAAATACGACGGCTTTCGCTACACCCCAGAAAAACTGAGTTGCCGATCACTCTGTCCCAGAACTGCTATGGCTGCTCAGAATGATTTCAGAAAAAAATATGATCCAGAGGCGATGTTCCACGACTTCGACGCCTCTATCCTGGTGATCGACTCGCCTGCCTCAATGCACGAGATCCAGACATGCTCTGATGAACACAGGGACGCCTACATGGCCTACTTCCGTGAAAATTCCAAGTTCCTGAGAAAGCAGGCGAACAAGCGTCGCATCTACTCTTACATCTACTCTCACGAAATTTCGGTCACCTCGATCCTCGACCGAACCTTTTGCCCTCATACGCATGTCGTGGTCTTCTATCCCAAGGGAACAGAACTTCAACTTTCGGATATGCAGGACGATCTGGCAAAGGTCCATCCGGATCGCAGCCTGGACATGCATCGCAAAGAGGTTAGGGAGGGCGTCCATTCCTCATTCTCAACAATCGAAAGATTCTGCTCCTACATATTCAAGGTCTCCACCATGGCCAAGACATACAGCCGCGAGTTCACCTACGAAAACGCCCAAGAGATCAACGTCGGGGTGGTTCAATGTCTTCATACCCTGATCGAGCTTTCGACCGGGACTGGCGATCAGAAGCGAGGGTTCCAGAGAACAGGGTGCTGGCAGATCGCCAAACACGGGAAGGGCGGGGAAAACGTGCGATTCGTTCACCCGATGCTCAAGACCAAGATAAAAACGGTCAAACTGCCGAAGAATTCTCAATCCGCAGCGGCCAAAATCATGATTCAGCCGGTATTGACCGAAGTGGATCGCGAGCCCGAGCGCATAGAAACCCCATTGCCTGATCCACAATCCCGAAAAATGCAACAAGCCGGCACTCAATCAATTTCTAGCCTGCTCATCGCACCTCTGGAGGAATCCAGGAACTGTGGTTCGCCGTTTCAGTCCGACCGACAGGATCGATTCATGATTTCTACGCCCCCTATCTGGAGGCTTCAAAGAATTCGCGCCGGCCCGAGCAGGGACAGCCCCTCTACCAACAGTCGTTGCCATCATCTATTCCAGCAACAACAACCACAACCAGCACAATCCTGGAGCGATGAATACCTATGAGCTTTAGCGATATGGACAAAAGAAAAAACTCAAACCAAATGAACAACCAGAAACAACACGAGCCTGAAATTGCCCATAGAGATTGGAACTCCAATTCCTCAAGGAAAGGATAAATCAATGAGCTACTTAGATTGGGCCAACGGCCTAACTGCGCGTGAAGTTCAGTATAGGAAAGACGAAGAACGCAAATCGATACTGCGAAGCGAATGGTGTCGTGCCGAGCGTCTTCTTGCCATCCTACGTCCAATAGACGCATCACCTCCCCAATCTGACACCCTCTTCGCCAAATGGTGCGAAAGCCCCAAAACACGTCCATGCGTAATCAGTGACGATCAATGGCCTTCAGATGAGACGGAGAGCACCTACGGCCCTCTTATCTTACCCGGTAAAGTCGCAAACCTTGAAACAGTCGCTGCCAGCCTGAACAGGGAGTTCCGATTAATTCATCATGGCATAGATAACACCTGGTATGTGCATGATTACGCCGTGGATGCTTTTAGACCAACCACTGTCGGGAAACTCGAATTCTTCACAAAGGCTCTGCTCACTCGAAAAGCCAACTCGCTGTCGCGACCCGGATGCGACCATATTTTGGCTATGCGTCCTTTTGCCAGCAAGATCGTGGATTTAGCCTGTGAGTTACTTGCTGCCGATACGACTTTCTTCAGCGGTGATTTTGGTGCAAAGAGATATATCGATGGTAAAATCGTCGAACCGTTCGCAACCTTGTCTCACAAATTATTCGCCGAACAGGCTATTCAACCAAAACCCGGTGCGATTCTTGCTGCTCCAGATGCCTACCAGGGTTACTGGGGGTTCTGCCAGACCAACAACATGCCCGCATTACGCCGAAGGGTCTTTAAGGAAAAATTCACCAACGAGACCATGTCACGCTGGGGTATTGGTATGAGGAACGATTTGTTGGTTCCTTCTGATCAAGGAGAAAAGTCCCGCGCTTGCCAGGGTTGGCGAGGCCTTTCGCTGCGTCCAGAGGTTGGCTTAAATTGACGCTCCGTTCAATCCGTTCGCTCCGCACTGATCCGTTGGCATGGTAGAATTCAGGCATCTTCAGCATGTGAGGGCGATTCAGGAAATTCAACACGGGTGAAAATGTAGCCCAGATGGGTTGTGGTGAATGGCGCAACACCATTGCATCACAGCAATCGAAGGCCTAGCAGGTGCCATTCTGCGCAATTACCGCCCTGATGAGGAGTCAAGGGCAACGCTCACATTACACAAAAGACCAGCAGGCAAATTCATTCCATTCGGATTGCCCCCCCAATGGAGTGCAAGCAGTATGCCTCCCGGTTATGATCCATGCCGCAAGCTGATAAGCCCCATGCGATTTACTCTGGACTGGAGACTATTTTCCCTCCACCCCCAATGTCCTCAGCCTCGATTCGTTGAAATCGCATGAAGCAGACACGTGCCAACGAGGCTTGTGAGGGCAGCGGGATATCGAATGACGCAGGAAGCTTTCCGGCGAGCCCAAAGCAATCGTTGGTATTTTCCTGACAAATCCATTTCGAGATACGCAAACGGCACAATCCATTCTCGCCTGTTGATTCCACAGTCGGGGAATGCCACTTCTTGGCAAGCTCCCTGCCAGCCTTGTTGCTGCGCAGAAAACGGAGTTGCGGGACATGTATTGTTGCCCGTCCAAAGCTCTTCAGTGATTTCAGGACGATGTCTGCAGAGAGTCCATCAATATCAGGGGTAAAGCTCACAACCTTCCCTTCCCCGTGAAGCAGGTGGTTGATGTAGGGGATGATGATCTCGTCAATCACCATCCTCCGGAATTCTTCTCGCGAATCATCGGTCATCTGCTTGATCCGCTGCTCGACTGCGTCAACTATTCCAAGCAGTTGCCTCTTGTTTTCCTCGCTCGGGTCCTGTTTCTGCCACTTTCCAATCTGAGAACCCAGCCAATCGATCGTGTTCTTCGACAAAATCCAAAGGCAGATGGACGTTTCATCGATGACAAGATACACGCGCCCGGCAACGACTGTTTTCGGCATCGGCAGATCTGGCAGGGGTTGGTTTTTGAAGATGGGGACGCCACGGTGTATGACCGGCGGCATCGGCCCGGCTTTCTGGATCGGGATGCGCCCAGAGGGCATGGGATGATTTCGGCTGCGGTTCATCAGAGTATTCTCAGAACCCGCCTTGGCGCTGAATTTCTTCGTCGGTCATCAATTGCGCCATTCGATTTGTATCTGCGATCGATTTGTCCACCATATTCTCAATTGATTTTTCAGACATTAAGGCAGTCGCTGGGTTCCCCCGAGCACTCCTCGTCGCCTCTTCGATTAGATGTTTGCGATACTCGGGAGAGTTCAGTTTGCGAAGCTGCTCGCGCCGGTAAGAACTTATGGCCTCTCCGGAATTAACGGTCGTCTTATTACGCTGTGCTGGACTAGCAGAACTCTCATCTGTTGGCATTCTAGGTTGCGCTGTTCGGGGAGCATCCTCGCTACGTTCTTTATTATCGAGGTCTTGGACAATAGACTGGGCATCTTTATTGCCTTGGGCCGCAGCCCTGGCTGCCCATCGGCGTGCAGCGGCAGGGTCATTTTTGACACCAGAATTTGCACCGGCGAGGTGGAAAAGGGCGAGTGTGAACTGCGCTTCCGCGTTGCCCCCAGCGGCAGATTTCTTCAACCAGAGAAACCCCTGCGATGGATCTCTCTTAAAACCTATGCCAATAGTGGTGTGTATGAACGCGACGTATTGTGCGTCCGCGTTGCCGCTCTGTGCCAACCTTAAGACCATCGGTAGCTTGTTTAACTTAGCTGCAGTCATACCACGCGCAGTCGATCCGTAGTAATGCTCGACACAATCGGTGAATGCTTGAGAGTCGATCAGGCTGTCTTCGTCATTCTCAGTTTCCTGAGAGGTTCGTGTCGCTGAGCTTGATTTTGAACTGTCCTGGGTAAAGCCATATTCGCGAAGTTCCCTTTGCGCTCTCTCACTGCCCTGCGAAGCAGCCTTTTGCAACCATTTAATTCCCTCCGCTTTATCATATGGAATACCCCAGTCAAAAGGGCGTAAGAGGTATATGTTCGCTAATCGATATTGAGACGGGGTATGCCCTTGGTCGGCAGCTTTTTTTAACATATCAACTGCAACATTCATTACCTGCGACCTCATATCTTTCGCGTATTTATCTTCATCTTGAGCATTGTCAGAGCAACTAGACCCCATTAAAAACAGTGCTTCAACATTACCACCCTCAGCATCCTTGTCCATCTGCGCAAATCCAGACTCAACATCTTTCCCATATTTGCGATCGATTGATGCCATATACGCGTCTATTTTATCTTCTGCGGCCTTATCACAATTATTACTGCGTGATTCGACCGAGGTGCTCTTGCCCTCCTGTTCCAGTTTGGCCAGGCGTTGTTCCTCGACTTCTTTTGCTGTCCGCTCTTTCTCCTCTTTTGCGATTCGTTCGGCTTCCGCTTTGTTCTTGGACTCATTTACAACAGCGGTAGCTTTCTCGATAGCCAGTTTCACATCTTGAGGCAAGGCGGACAAGTCGCCAAAATCAGAAAGGGACACTCGTCCTATGCCATCGGCGTAGTTAATAATCGCTTTGTCTCCATCAAAACGTGTAATTGTGACTTTTTTGAAGGTCTGGCCGGATTTGGTCTGTAATACAGCGATTTCTGATAACGGTGAGGGAACGTCAGTGCTTTTCGGTTGTGCAGAGGATCCCGTGGAGGTAACGGGCGCTGACACCTGTGCAACTTTGATCGTTTCCAGCTTCCGTTTCCAAAGTTCTCCTATACCTTTTAGAAGTGTGGCATATTGCGGGTAGCGACCAGCAAACATATCCGTCTGGGCTATCCATCCGCTTGCTTCCTCCTGGTCAACCTGAGCTCCAGATGATGGGTACGGAATGTTGGCAATAATTCCATCGGATTTCACCTGCATCCTTTGGCCTCCCTTAACGGTAACATAGGAGAGGTGCGAAGAGGGCGATGAGAACGTCTCATACTGGACGGCACTGACATATGGGGAACCGCCTGCCGTGTAAAGGAGCAGACCGGTTGCCGCTTGTGCTGATTGAAAAGACAAAGCAGCAAAAAGCGAAATGAGAATGGATATATAATATCGTTTCATCTATCGGATGCCCATTTGCATAAAAAATAATTTTGCATTAAGCGCGCTATTTTTTTAAAGTTGAACGGTCGATAAGTTTATAACCATTATTTACAGTGAAAATCCTAAAAGGATGTTTGTTTTGCTGACCGTTACTTTCTGTTTGGACAAACATTCCTTCAATTATGTCGTCTTGCGCTAAATTGACGCTTTCTCCGAAATCGACAATTGTGCTTGTTCCGCCATATGTATAGCCTTTTTCGCAAAGGTTGCCATACCATGCCCCTTTTGGCGCATCGGCAGCATCCCTAACAACAAACCACTTTTTCGAGTCTTTGCCACTATTATGTTTAGGCGTGTCGAGAGCGTAGTGAATAAATAGAAAAAGCATTAAAGCCGATATGAGAATCCCGAGGACTACCCCGCAAGCACCGTATAATAGATTGGTTTGGCGATTTGATCCTTTTGCAATTGTCGTCTTCAGAGTATTTTCATGATTAACAATGCTTAGCGGAACCCATTCTTTCCCGCCTTCACGACATATGAGTGATATTGATGAGAGTGTTCCTTCCTTCAAGAAAGCGCTTATTTCTTCCATAGAAAACGGACCCTGAGGTTCATTGTTTGAGTTGAGTGTGTAATAACGCATTGAGTGTATATGTGAATGGTTTTTTATCTGTTTAAGGGCTTCTATCTTGTGAGGTGTGTAGAAATAATCAAATTAAAGCGCCCAGCACTACGGCAAGTATCAGTAAAATTAGAAATGTTGAGGCATAAATGATTTTCTGACGCTCTGACGCTCGGCGATCTTTGCGACCCATGCTGAGCGGAACACTTTCAGACATAGAATGTTGGTTTAACTCAGAGATCGGAGCGGCGGATGGACATGAAGGTATAGTTGTTGGAACTGATAGGACTTCTAAGGCGGTTTTCCATTCAGTATCTCCCTCTTTGCAGACAAGAGTATCGGTAGACCAGCGAGCTGTTAATAAGCCTGAGCGCAACTCCGTCTCAACGACTGGTCCAGTAACTTCCCCGTCCACAAACAAAAACCATCTCGTTGGTGGTAGGGGTGGAGGAATAGGAGCAAATAAAAAACCGCGCCGCAAGCAGCAGGGTATCAAATTAGAGATGTATATTAGTAACGCCGCATGCGGCGCGGAATCGAACCCATCGTGATTAAAGGACGAACGCATTCCAATTATAGCTTTAACTGCTTCGATAAAGCTCTTCCAGTTATACATAATGGAATCTGTCTTCTCATATTTCTTGATATATGACAAAAGAATCAGATAGATAACTCCACAGTTGAGAGCAAAGCGAAGAATTAGGTAAATAAGGTTATCGTGACCTAGTAACCTGGTTACTGTAAAGATTAACGAGAAAACTACAGGAATCAAAAAGGTCCGATATATGAGCAAGGATGAACTCCTGATAAACAGCCAGGCAAGTGGTAACATGACGGCTGCTTTTATGGCAACAAGCAGCCAAGGCTCAAAACAAAACTGTAGCACGAGCATCGCGACAGATAACGAAACCGCTGCTTTTTTTAGCACCTCGCAATCCGGAACTGAAGCACATAAGAATGTCAGCAGTTTCCATGAAACGGCGTAACCGGCTAGTGGCATAACAACTGCAAAATACAGCCATAAGAATCCAGTATTTGTATATGGAAAAAACCAAAGAACCGCTGTTGCCAGTGTTATGCTTCCTATGATCACGAAAATATCAAGTGATTGCGGCCACTTAGTTATTTTTCGCAAAAAGATGCTAATAATATTGAATGTCTTTAGTTTGTATTCCTGGAGGGTCTCTCGGTTTAGACATGTGGCGATGAGGATAAATGATGCCAGGACAAGTAACCCATTTATGATACTGAATACCCACTCCACAAAGGTTCCGAACCATCCACTGCTTTGGTCTTCTCCAGCCTTGTTAAAGCTGTAAAGCCGACTAATTCCTGATGAATTCGCAGAACTCAGTATTTTCTTAATATCATTGTCATGGGTTACATCTATAGGCTTTTTCCCCCCGTTTGATTTGGCGTTGGGGTCCGCGCCATGGAGCAATAGCAGTTTAACCTGATCGAGTTGATCATAGTCGGCCGCGTAGTGAAGAGGTGTCTTGCCGTCACCGTCCTTTGCATTAATCTTGGCTCCAGCAGCAATGAGAAGTGCGGACTTTTCTGTTTCTCCGATAGCCGTGATATGTAATGGGGTGAGTCCGCTCTGGCTTTTTGCATTGACGTCAGCATGATGCTTTAACAGAATGCTAATTAAAATCTTGTCAGCTTTCATCGCTGCCACTTGCAGTGCTGTATCATCTTTGCCGCTCTTTGCATTGACGTCTGCGCCATAAGTAAGAAGTAATTCGGTGATCTCGGAATTGTTCATGATCGCCGCCATATGCAGTGGATAGATTCCCCCTCTATCCTCGCTTCTTTCGGACACAAGACTTTTATTTTTTCCGATCAAGTCCCTAACCTTACCCACATTGCCGTCTTTGATCGCTTGGAAAATACCTGCACCCGTGTCCGCTTGCACATAGAGATTCCGCTTCGCTGCTTCCAGCATGGCTTTGACATCGTGTTCAGAGTATCCGCCCTGACGAAGTGAATCTGCTGCGCGACGTTCATCTTCGCTGTTATCGATTGCCCTCACGTTGAATGAACATGTCAGTATGGAGATGACAACGAGGATCTCCTTTTTCATTTTCTTTTCTTCGAGTTGCCTTCCGACAGCAATTGTTTTTCAACATTTTGAACGATCCGCTGGAATTCCGGGCGCTTTTCGCCGAGTTCGTTTTGGCGGTAGGCTTTGGCGATGTCGCGGATGATTTTCCGTTCCTCCTGGGGAGAAAGCGAGGTGTCGGGCGGGTTGAAGAGAGGATGTTTCATGCGTAATACTCCTCTTGGTATTCGGGCTTCGCGGCGATTTCTCTCAGTTTTTTTGTAACTTTGTAAACGGTGTTGTCGATCACCCCTCGCTGGACACCGAGTTCAGCGGCTGCCTCATCGGGGGTCATGCCTTTCAATTTGACCAGTTCAAAAATCTCGAAATGCCTGTGTGGGATGTGCCCGCGAAGGTCTTCGACGAGGGTGGCGAGCAGGGCGCTTTGGAACGACTCCCGTTCTTCGGTGGATTCCGCAGGGAGGGATTCGGCAAGCGTGCCGCCAGCCGGGTTTCCCGCATCGTCGAGGGATTCGTGCTGTAGAGGTTTTTCCTTTCTGAGCAAGTCCACCACACGCGCGTTGATGAGCAATCGCAGATAGGTGCGGAGGCGCCCACGTGCGGGATTGAAACGATTCTTGCTGTAAAAATCCACGACCACGCCCGCGACAACATCCTCGACCGCACCCTGGGAAGGCGTCGACCCGTTGGTGTGGACTCGATACAGATGCCCGGCCATCGACATAAGCGGTTGATGGTAAAGCTCAACAAACCGCTTCCAAGACATCTGCCATGTTACGGGATCCCCCTCATCTCGCAACCGTGCGAGAAGGCTCAGCGATGTGTCTGGAAGTGCGATGGCCATCCGGTTCTCCTGTCTGTATTTTATACTGCTACGGGCGATGATTGGGCAAGGTTATTGCGGCAGGTTTATGTGTCATCGGGGGGGAGCTGTGCTGCGGAAGTGCTGTGCCGCAGAAATGATATCGCCAGCCGATTTTATCGCGGTTTGTTTCAACTGCTCCTCCTCTTTTGTGGGTTCAAGCGAGATCATGCGAGCATACCTGTTGAAAAAGTCCGTTGCGCGAGGGAGAACGAGCTTCATCTGCTCGGTCCGAAATTCACTTTCCGAGCTCACTTCTTTTTCCAGCTTTTGAATCTGCTCCTCGATATATGGGCGGATTTGGCGACTGTATTGGTCGGCTGCCGCCTCGGGAACAGGAAGCGACTGCATTCTCTTGCCGATTGCATAGAGGCCATCAATCGCCTCTGATTTGGATGCCAGTGTCGGTTCTGGGGGCATGCTGGCAAGGAAGGTTGTGAACCGCTCTTTGATGTCCGCGAGACGCTTCACAATATCTCCGGGAGAAGCCTTTTGATCGAGGAAAAGCGCATCCATTTCACCGGTGATACCCTGCACGAACGTAACAAGACCGCTTCGAGGACAGGTCAACTTCTTGCGTGCGCGTGCCAGTTCGGACTGAAAGGCATCAATCTCGGGAGCGTAAATTTTCGATATGCCTTCGAGTCCTGAAAATTCCCCCGGCGACCCCGCAGACTGGCTTTTTGCCGGTGAAGATTGTGCGACTTTTGGAAAATCAGTTTCTGCATGGTGACGTCCCGCACTCCAATAAACAACTGCCCCAGCCAGTAGAACAATCGCGGCGGCTACTGATAAAATGACAGTTTTCCTAGAATTTACCACCCCAGTACCCTTCCCCTCGGCACTGATTACATTTGAGAAGGCGGAAAAATCCGTGAACCGCTCCGCTGGTCGTTCGTCCACAGCACGGCGGATCACTTGATGCAAACGCGCCCACTCCCGCCTGTCCGCTTCAGGTAAAGACTCCTCTCCCTGCGGAGGCCATCGAAATGCGTTCCGGGCTATCTTGTCGGGATGATTGCCGGTCAGGAGCGTGAACAGGGTGGTCGCAGCTCCATACATGTCCGGATGCCCTCCGCTCTCCACATACCAGCTCGGGGCTGAATATCCTGGGGTGCCGGGCCTGGAAAGGTTGTGGGAATCCTCCTTCAGCAGGCTGATGTCCCCGAGGCAGGGGGTGCCGTTCCAAAAGAGGATGTTTTCTGGCTTCACGTCCCGGTGGACGAGCCCCGCATTGGAAAGGAGCTGGAGAGCATGAAGGATCGGGGTGATGCATCCCTTGATTTCATCGCCCGTGAGCCAAGTGGGTTCGCCCCTGCGCCCCTCGATGATGCAGGCCAGCGTCAGGGGATGCCATTCCTCGCTTTGCAGGTCATCCGCTCCATACCCGTCCGCCAACGGCATGATGTAAAAAAGCCCATCGTTTCCGAGGTTCACATGCTCGATGGGCATGATGGATGGCGAACGGAGCTGACCGGCCGCCGTCCGGTAACTGATCAAGGCGTCAAATTCCTTCTTGAGCCGTGTCGGATCTGCCGCCGGAATGAACTTCAACGCGCGAAAATCACCCAGAGCTTCGGATTTGCAAAGCCAGACTTGGCCGAAGCCACCGGAGCCGATCAGGCGGAGTATTCGGTAGCCGTCGAGGGATTCACCGGGAGAGAGCATTCTTTCGATATATTCCGCCTTGTCCCCCGTGCCAAGAATTCCCCTCGATCATTTTCTGCGAGAGATTTTCACTCTCGCACCGAATACCTCTGTGATGACACGTCTCAAATCACGACCGATCCTCCCCGTCCTGCTGGCAATTCTCTTGGGAAATGCTGTCAGATGTCCGGCCGTGGCAGCCTACCCCGTTCAAGACAAGGCTGGTAAAATCGCCACCGTCTCCAGTGCGACGACCATTGATCCGCGTCTTCAGAAGATCGTGGAAGAGGAACTCGAAAAGGCGGAGGCAGAACTCCACCCGCAGAAAATCATCGCCATTTTTGCCGATCCGAATACCGGGAAGATTCTAGCGATGGCCAGCCGCTCCGAACAGTCGGGCAAGTATGGGCAGGCGCGTGAAAAGGCATCCAGCGATGCGATTTCGTTCTGCTTCGAGCCCGGCAGCACATTCAAAATGGTGGCCTGCGCCGGGTTCCTCAAGGAGGGACTTGGGGACGAGAAGACCAAGATCTTTTGTGAAAACGGATCGTTCGACTGCGAGGGCAAGACGATCAAGGATTACAAGCCCTACGGCGATCTGACTCCACTTGAGATCCTTGTGAAGTCTTCCAACATCGGTTCGGCGAAGATGGGACTAAAGCTGGGGGCCGATAAATTCTGCGCAACCGTCAGCAGCTTTGGATTTGGTCGCAAGACAGGCATTGAGCTCCCCGGTGAATCCGAAGGAACGCTGGTTTCAGCAGGCCGGGTTGATGAACTGCGTCTATCTCGCATGGCGTTCGGACAGGCTGCTGGAGTCACCCCCATTCAGGTGCTCATGGCCTATGCCGCTATCGCGAATGGGGGAATCCTGTTTCCGCCTACACTTGTTTCGGATCCCAAGACTCTGAATCCAACAGGCATTCGAATTCTTCCTGAGCCGATTGCTGCATTTATCGCCGAAGCTCTGGTGTTGTCGGCTCCAGAGTTGGCGCAGGTCGAGGGCCTTTCCGTTGCCGGTAAAACAGGAACCGCACAAGCCATCGCCCCGGATGGCGGCTACCCCAAGAACCAGTATGTCACCTCGTTCGCTGGATACTTTCCTGCGGAGAACCCGAAATTTGTCGGTGTGGTGGTCGTTGATCGGGCATCGGTGGACGAGAAGATCAACTATGGAGGACTGATTGCAGCTCCGATTTTCTCCAGAATCGCCAGTTGCTTCTATCGTGTCAAAATTACCTCTCCCTGACGCTGATTCGGGTGATTGGTGAATGCAAACGACAGTCTTCGCGGATATGCGCGATCCATTTTCTATTGCCAAACACTGTCAAATTGTCTTTTACTCCCTCTCAATTATGAGCTTAACCCACATCACCAGCCAGTCCATCCGCCGTCTGCTCACCCTGACGGAGAAGAAGGAGCAACTCATCAAGGGCGTCGAAGAAGTCGAAACCGAGATCGCCAAAGCCCTCAAAGGGGCGGTCACCTCGATTGTCGAAGTGACAGAAGCGGTCAGCTCGTTCAAATCAACCAAGAAGGCAAAGGGGAAGAAAGCCCGTAAGGTCAAAGCTGCCAAGAAACCAGCTAAATCGAAGAAACGGAAGAGCGGGCTCACTCCTGCTGGTCGTGCGAAACTCGCCGCCAACATGAAGGCTCGCTGGGCAGCACGGAAGGCTGGGAAATCTGTAGCAAAAGTCGGCAGGTCGGCTAAAAAAATGTTGAAGGCCGTCAAGAATCCCTTCTGACACGTAGGGGCCTGCTTGATGGCGGCAGACTTGGTCTATCAGTGCTTGTTCCACAGCTCCTCGATAAACCAATCTTCGACCTTTTGCCGTGCCCATGGCGTTTTGCGCAAAAACGTCAGGCTGGACTTTATGGACGGGTCGATTTGGAAGCAGCGGATCGGGATCCGATTTCCCATCTCTGCCCAGCCATGTCGTGCGAGCAGTTGCTTGAGAAGGTTCTCCAGCGTGACCCCATGCAATGGATCGCGGGGATGTTCGGAAGGAAATGGCATGAGCACTATTTCTTGCCTGCAGCAATCATGGCAAACAGCTCCGATGCGAAATCATACGCAATAACCGGCGGCATCGGCCCGGCCTCCTAGATCGGGATACGCCCAGAAGGCGTTGAGGAATTCCTATCGTTCATCAGAGCATTTTCGTTGTCTTGGGTGCCGAGAGCAACTGGAAAAGTGCACCAGAATCCTTCAAAAGCTGCATTGAAGATCGACCCGAGCGCCGATCCGCCCTGGCCGGCCGGGGACACCGGAATGGCTTTCGCTCGCCAGCGCAGACTGCCTCGTCACCTCGGTTGACTCGAAACGGCCCTGCGTTTCCTCTCGTCCGGTTGACGATTTCCTCGCAGAGTCGTATTCATCTGCCATGCAGAACTCCATTGCGGTCATCAGCGACATCCACTCGAATTTCGAGGCACTGACGGCTGTTCTTGACGATGTGAAGGCGCAGGAGGTTTCGCAGATCGTCTGCCTGGGCGACATCGTGGGCTATGCTTCAAGCGTGCAGGCCTGTATGCGGGCGGTTCGTGAACTCGGCTGTCCAGTGCTTCTGGGAAACCATGACGAATCCGCCTGCCTGCCTGAGCCGCCCGAGGAACTTAACGACACGGCCACCGCTGGTATCGTGTTCGCCTCCGCCCGGCTCTCCGAGCCAGATCGAGCATGGATCAAGTCCTTGCCCAGAAATCTGGCAATCGAGGGGGCCGTCTTTACCCATTCTTCGCTGGTGAGTTCAATCGGATGGCCCTACATCATCTCCGCAGAAGATGCCCGCAGGCATTTTCTCAATCAACCCTCGCATCTCGCCTTCTGTGGGCACACCCACAAGCCGATGCTGTGGTGGCAGGAAGCCCCCGGCGGGCAAGTCACCCAGCGGACAGGGAAAGAAATCATGCCACTGCCGCCAGACGGGAAGATTCTCGTGAACGTGGGCGCGGTCGGCCAGCCCCGCGACGGAGACCCCCGTGCCTGCTACGTCCTCTACCGGCCGGACCAGAACACCGTCGAGTTTCGCCGTGTTGAATACGACATCAAACGAACGAAAAGAAAAATCATCCGCGCCGGCCTCCCCCGCTTCACCGCCCAGCGGCTTTCGCTCGGCAGA